>Ga0196971_1000014_pt1 | contig 288315 bp, 289 predicted proteins | sample S1v_1013CmetaG_FD_148660 | JGI IMG/M metagenome (GOLD analysis project Ga0196971, IMG submission 148660) | Soil microbial communities from Anza Borrego desert, Southern California, United States - S1+v_10-13C | ecosystem: Environmental > Terrestrial > Soil > Desert | place: USA: California...
TCCGGGCATGTCAAAAGGTGGTAAGGTTCTGCGCGTTGCTTCGAATTAAACCACATGCTCCACCGCTTGTGCGGGCCCCCGTCAATTCCTTTGAGTTTTAATCTTGCGACCGTACTCCCCAGGCGGATTGCTTAATGCGTTAGCTGCGTCACCGAGAAGTAAACTCCCCGACAACTAGCAATCATCGTTTACGGCGTGGACTACCAGGGTATCTAATCCTGTTTGCTCCCCACGCTTTCGAGCCTCAGCGTCAGTAATGAGCCAGTATGTCGCCTTCGCCACTGGTGTTCTTCCGAATATCTACGAATTTCACCTCTACACTCGGAGTTCCACATACCTCTCTCACACTCAAGACACCCAGTATCAAAGGCAGTTCCGAAGTTAAGCTCCGGGATTTCACCTCTGACTTAAATGTCCGCCTACGCTCCCTTTACGCCCAGTAATTCCGAGCAACGCTAGCCCCCTTCGTATTACCGCGGCTGCTGGCACGAAGTTAGCCGGGGCTTCTTCTCCGGCTACAGTCATTATCTTCACCGGTGAAAGTATTTTACAATCCTAAGACCTTCATCATACACGCGGCATGGCTGCGTCAGGCTTTCGCCCATTGCGCAAGATTCCCCACTGCTGCCTCCCGTAGGAGTTTGGGCCGTGTCTCAGTCCCAATGTGGCTGGTCATCCTCTCAGACCAGCTACTGATCGTAGCCTTGGTGAGCCATTACCTCACCAACAAGCTAATCAGACGCGGGCCGCTCTAAAGGCGATAAATCTTTCCCCCGAAGGGCACATTCGGTATTAGCACAAGTTTCCCTGAGTTATTCCGAACCTAAAGGCACGTTCCCACGTGTTACTCACCCGTCCGCCACTAACTCCGAAGAGTTCGTTCGACTTGCATGTGTTAGGCCTGCCGCCAGCGTTCGCTCTGAGCCAGGATCAAACTCTCAGGTTGAGTTGACTATCTGACCTAAGCAGATCGGACCGAAGTCCGACTTGGCATTAGTTCTACGTATTCTTGACGAGATCCCACGAACGTCTCTCCGAAGAGGACGTCATGGTGTCTTTTCAAAAAGACCGCAGTTGTCAGTGTCGAGACAATCTCTAGGATTGTCGCCAGGACACCGCCGCCTGCGTTTCTCTTTCCAGATCAACGATTTCAAAGACCCAGGAACCGGAGAACCGATCCCACCGTTTAGCGCCCGGTTGCGGCGGAGGCGGCGATGTAGTCGCCTCGCTTTCCCGTGTCAAGCGATCATTCCGAAGAGCGATCTCTTTTCCGCGGCCCCGCCCGGAAGCGAGGGAGGCGGTGTTTACCGCCTCATTTTTTTGCGTCAAGTGGTTCTTTTTAAAGAAGAACCTCTCTCTGCAGACCCGCCCCGGAGGGCGGCGGAGGCGGCTTCCTAAAGAGGCCGCCGATCCGTGTCAACCGGGCTTTTTGAGCCATTTTGCGGTGACTGAAATCCGGAGACTTCGGGCCGCAAAAAACCGTCTGGAAAGCCGAGAGGCTTGCCTCTGTTTCGTCCGACGATTCGATTGGAGCGCGGAACCTAACCGAAACACCTTAAGGAAGCAACCCGCTTTCGCGACTTTCTTCCCGGGGACCCTTGGAGACTTTCCTCTCCGCGGCCCCGGCGGCCGGCCCGTTTCCGAGCGAGGCGGCGATATACGCAGCGGCCTTTTGGACCGCAACCCGATTCCTTCAGAATCTCGAACTTTCTCGCAGAATCCCGGTCGTCGGACCGCGCTCAACGATGGGAGGGTCCGTCAGCCCGCGGCTATATAGGTGCGCAGCGACTCCGCTTCCTGGGTCGCCTCGGCGATCTGGCATTTCACGACGTCGCCGATCGAGATCACGCCGGCCAGCCGCCCCTCCCTGAGCACGGGAAGGTGGCGGATCCGGCGATCAGTCATGCGGCCCATCAGAATCGCCACGCTCTCGGCGGGAGCCGCGAACACGACCTCGGCGGTCATGAAGTCGGACACCGGCAGATCCAGCGCCCCGGCGCCCCGGCTCGCGACAGCCCTGACGACGTCGCGCTCGGACAGGACACCGACGACCCGGTCGTCATCGCAGACCACGAGCGCGCCGACCCGCAGCCGATCCAGCTCGCCGCAGGCGTCGCCGAGCCGCGCATCCGGGCGGATGCTGTATACGGCGTCGCCCTTGTCCTTGAGAATTTCGGCGACGAGCATCGCGGCTCTCCCTCTCTATATAAGAGCGCGGCCGCGGACGGGCCGCTTCAGGCCGAAGGGTCGCGCAGATCGGGCGGGGAATCAAATGACGTCCGACGTGAACCGAACAGCCGGAGCCAGGAATCGATCAGCAGGACGCCCGCGAAGAACCCGAATGCGTGGGCTTCCCAGGCCACACGCGCGCCCTCGGCGCCCGGCGCAAGGCCGATCAGGCCGGCTCCGGCGTTCACCGCCATGATGACGGCCGCCATCACCAGGAAACGGCGGTCGACCAGCGGGCGCAACGACCCGTCGCGACGCCCCAGCAGGCGGAGGGCCGCGCCCATCAGGCCGAACACCGCCCCGGACGCGCCCACCAGCGGATGAAATGTGTCCGGATGGACAAGGCCGTAGCCGATCGCGCTGACCAGGCCTGTCGCCAGGTAGAAGGTCAGAAAGCCGACGACGCCACGGGTTCCTGGCATCAGGCGGGCGACGGGCGGCGCAAAGGCGAACACGCCCATGGCGTTCATAGCCACATGGCCCCAGTTGGCGTGCAGGAACATCGAGGTGAGAATCCCGGGCCACCAGTCGCCCCTCCACAGCGACGCCGGCGTGAACGCCAGCGACAGTCCGCCGTCGGGCGATCGTTCCTGCAACCAGAACAGAATCGGCAGCGAGGCGGTCAGAAGCAACGCCACGAGCGGCGCCTTCAGTACGGGTTCGCGAGACGGCTGGTCGGTCAGGGCTGGTCTCCGGCGGAGGTCGGGCGGCTGGTCGCCATCGTTAAGCATGGCAAGCGGTTCTTAATAACCATGATCCAGATTGGCACGGGGGTTGCTTGCCGGCCCGTAAACCATGCTCGCCTGTGGAGGTTCGCCTTGACCATCCGGCTGAAGACCATCCCCGCACTCGTCGGCGGCGTTGTCCTGGCCCTGCCGTGCGTCGCTGCGGCTCAGTCGGCGGGCTCGTCCGGCATGGGAACCTACCAGGCGGGGTATGGCGGCTCGCGCTACACGACCGCCCGTCCCCAGACGGGGTCGACCCGTGATCAGAACGGCAACCGATTGATCGTCGACGGCATCATCCAGGCCGGGGCCAGCACCTATTCGAGCACCAGCGGCGGCGTTTCGACCAGCTTCTCGGGCGCAGGCGGCCAGGGCGGCACAGCCATCGGCGGCTCCACCGCCATCGGCAACAGCCTGAACGTCGTGGTCCAGGGCAACCACAACACGGTCATCGTCAACTCAACCCAGATCAACAACGGCAACGTCACGGCCGGAACCAGCCTGAACGGCACCTTGAGGCTTCCATGATTCACGGTCAGACCGTTCGCCGCCTGAAGACGATCGCCGCCGCGAGCGCCATCGCCGCCCTCCTCGGCGGCTGCATCTCGGCGTCGGCGGGGCCCCAAGGCACGTACGCGACGCCGATCGGCAACGCCCCGGTGACCGCCAACCCAACCCCCTATTCCGCCGCCCTCTACTGCATGGCCGACTACGCCCGGCGCTATAACCTGCCCTCGCCGCGCATGGCCGTGGGTAGGATCAGCGACTACACGGGAACGGTTTCAGCGGACGGCGGTCGCCAGATCACCGGCGGCGCCTCGCTGATGGCGATGTCCGCCCTGGGCAAGGCCGGCGCCCGGATGCTGGAACGCTACGACACCTCCGTCTCGGAGATGGAGCTGCGCTACGCCAACAATCGCCTGATCGGCGACGCTGGCCCCGGTGGAGCCGACGACGTCGAGTACCGCCGCATCCTCGCGGGATCGGTTCCCGGCAGCGACTTCTACATCGTCGGCGGCATCACCGAGGTGAACCACAACATTCGCTCCGGCGGGTTCGACATGGCCGCGGGCCAGGCCAGCACCGACACGCCGCTGTCCACGGCCTTCGCGGGCCGGGCCTATGTGATGAACATCGCCATCGACCTGCGGCTGGTGCAGACCACCACGCTCGAGGTCGTCGATGTGGTCTCCTACCAGAAGCAGATCATCGGCCGGGAAATCTCGGCCGGGGTGTTCGATTTCCTGAACGGCAATGTCTTCGACATCTCGGCCGGCGAGGGCGCGCTCGAGCCGGTCCAGCTGGCGGTGCGCGCCCTGATCGAGCGGGCCACGGTCGAGTTCATGGCCAACCTGTATGGCGCACCCGGCCCGGAAATCTGCCTGTCGGCGGGTCCGGACCCGCTGGGCGGCACCACCGGCCCGACCGGCGGCTACTATCCAGCTTACCCCAACACGGACACGAACAATGGCGATACCCGCGCGGATCCGTCTCGCTGGCACGATCGCCGCGACGGCGCTGTGCGCCGCAGCCGCTACTGAGGTTGCCGCGCAGACCCCGCCGCCCGGCGGAACCATCGTCCTGAACGAACAGCTGCAGCTGGGCGACGTCTTCTCGCACCAGACGCTGAACGTCGTCGACGCCCAGGAACAGGTCACCGTCAGCACCTCGGCCCAGGGCAACAGCGCCTCTGGCGCCGTGGAGAACGGCTCGATCACCGTCCAGTCGGACCAGGACATGCGCGGCGACGCGGTCGCCACCACCGACATGACACTGGGCGGCGACACCTCGGGCGTCGTCAACGCCACGACCCAGGCGCAGGGCAACTATCTGGCGGTCAGCGCCTATGACGCCGACCTGACCGTGGACGCCACCCAGTCGAACACCGGCGGCCTGGTCAGCGCCACGTCGCGTCTTGGCGACGACGACGCCCGCCTCCTGGGCGGCGCCTACATCAACGCCTCGGCTATCTCGAACACCGTCGCCATTTACGGCGAAGGCTCATCGGTCGGCGGCGTGATCGACCAGTCTTCCGCTGCCACGGTTCGCGCCTACAACCGCATCGAGACTCAATACATCCCGGCCGAGGCCGGAGTGGACAGCCAGGCCATCGCCAACGCCGTCCAGGTCAACAGCGTCCAGACCTCGGGCCAGGACCTCGCCATCGTCCAGACCTCGACCGGCGCCTTCGTCGAAGCAGAGTCCAGCGCCAACGCCGGCAACGCGTGGGATCTCGCCGCCCGCGCCCGCGCCAGCGCAAACCAGGCCGTGCTCTACAACGAAGGCGGATCGGTCGTTGTCGCGTCCAGCCAGGACAACACCGCCTTTGTTCGCGCCGCAGCCACCACGACCGCCTACGACTACGGCCGCGCCGAGGCCCACGCCCGCGGCGCCGCCAACGAGCTGTCGGTGGGCAACAACGACATCTACGTCGAGATCGACAACAGCCAGTTCAACTCAGGGGGCGTCGACGTGACGGCCACCTTCTCGGGCACCAACGGCTACGACGTCTATGTCGGGGCCGAGGCGGTCGGCAACAGCGTCACCGGCTACGCCTGTTCGGAGTGCGAGGGCTATCTGGAAGCGCGCAACAGCCAGACCAACGGCGGCGACGTTTCCGCCACGGCCAACACGACGGTCGCCGGCTCGACCCGCGCAGTGATCACCGGCGCCAATGCCGTCGGCAACACCGCGACCTTCTACGTCTCGCGGCCTTCACATTAATCTTCCGTAACTTGAGCGGCCCTTCCGTGTCGCTGAAAGGTTGTCAGGGGCATCGGCGGTCGAGGATCGCAGCCCCCTGAACCTTGTCCGGCGCGGCCCCGAGCGGGAGCCATCGCGCCTATCGGAAAGATGCCGAATATGCGTTCCCCCCGTCGCCTGCTCCTTCTTGCCGCCGCCTCGGTGGCGGTTCTCGCTACGGCCGCTCCGGCCCTCGCCCAGGCGCAGGTCCAGCCTTCCGACCCATGGGCGCACGCGACCAGCGACATTACGGCCGACTCGAATGTCCGCTTTGGCGTCCTGCCCAACGGCATGCAGTACGCCATCATGCGCAACGCGACGCCACCGGGGCAGGCTTCGTTCCGCCTGCGCATCGACGCCGGCTCGTTGATGGAGAACGACAACCAGCGCGGCCTGGCGCACTTCATGGAGCATATGGCGTTCAACGGGACCACGAACATTCCCGAGAACGACCTTCTGCGCATCCTTGAGCGTCACGGCCTGGCCTTCGGGGCCGACACCAACGCCTACACCTCGTTCGACGAGACCGTCTACATGCTGGAGCTGCCGCGAGCGGACGAGGCAATCGTCGACGACGCGCTGCGCGTCATGCGCGAGCAGGTGTCGGAAGCGCTGATGGCGCCCGAGGCCATCGACGCCGAACGCGACGTCATCGTCGGCGAGCAGCGTCTGCGCAATGTCCCCGGCCTGCGCGCGCTCGAGGCGCAGCTGAAGCTGCTGGCTCCGGGCCAGCGCATCTCCGAACGCCTTCCGATCGGCGACCTGGAGGTCATCCGCACCGCCCCCCGCGAACGATTCGTGGACTTCTACGAGGCGTACTACCGGCCCTCGCGGGCGACGTTCGTTGCGGTGGGCGACTTCGATGTCGTGGAGATGGAGGCCAAGGTTCGCGGGGCCTTCGAAACCTGGCAGCCGAAGGCCGCCGACGGTCCCGACCCCGACCTCGGCACGGTCCGGCCGCGCGGGCCGGAAACCCGTATTCTGCTCGAACCGGGTGTCCAGTCCTCGATCTCGCTGGGCTATGTCCGCGCCCCCGACCGCGACCCCGACTCGGTGGCGGAGCGCCGGGACGACCTCGTCCGCGGCCTCGGCCTGGCGGTGTTGAGCCGCCGTCTCGGCGAGATCGCGCGCGCCGACAATCCGCCGTTCATCAGCGCAAGCGCCTCCGAAGACGAGTTGTTCGACAGCATCGGCTCGGCGTCTGTCTCCGCCCAGTTCAATCCGGGCGAATGGAAACGGGCGCTGGAGACCATCGAGCAGGAGCAGCGCCGCCTCGTCCAGTACGGCGTCACCGACGCCGAACTCCAACGCGAGATCACCGGCATCCGCGCCGCCCTCGAGAACGCTGTGGCCTCGGCCGCCACGCGCCGGACGCCGCAGTTGGCCCAAGGGCTGGTCGCCGCGGTCAATCAGGAGACCGTATTCAACACGCCCCAGACCAATCTCGACCTGTTCAACGCCGCGGTCGAGGGGCTGACGGCCGCCCAGATCAACGCCGTCATCCCGGGCGTCTTCGCCGGCGAAGGACCGCTGGCCCTCTTCGTAACGCCGGTGGAGATCGAAGGCGGCGAGGCCGCCGTCACCGCCGCCCTCGAAGCGTCGCGGCAGGTTCCGGTCACCGCTCCGGCAGCCCAGGCCCAGCTCGACTGGCCCTACGCCAGCTTCGGGGCTCCGGGCGTGGTCCAGGACCGCCGCGAGATCGCAGAGGTGGGAGCCACCGTCGTCACCTTCGCCAACGGCGTTCGCCTGACGGTCAAGCCGACGGACTTCCGCGACGAGCAGATCCTCGTCAGCGTCCGCACCGGCATCGGCGAACTCGCCCTGCCGACCGACCGTTCGGACCCGCAGGCGCTGGCGCCGCTGGTCTTTACCCAGGGCGGGCTGGGCAAGCTGACGGCGGACGAACTCAGCCGCGTCCTGAACGGACGCATCTATTCGGCCGCATTCGGCGTCGATGGCGACTCCTACAGCCTGTCCGGCGCGACCCGGCCGCAGGACTTCCCGCTCGAGATGCAGGTTCTTACGGCCTATCTCACCGATCCGGGCCTGCGCGCGGCTCCGTTCCAGCAGATCAAGACCTTCTTCCCTCAGATCGTCGCCCAGCAGATGGCCACGCCCGGCGGAGCCTTCCAGTTGCAGGCGTCCGGCCTGCTGGCCAGCGGCGACAAGCGCCAGTCCTTCCCCAGCGCCGAAGAGGTTGCGGCCTGGACCATCGAGGACCTGCGCGCAGGCGTGACGCAGGGCCTGTCGTCCGGGCCCATCGACGTGGTCGTGGTCGGCGACGTGACGGTGGACGACGCCATAGCCGCGGTCGCACCGACGCTGGGGGCGCTCGCCCCCCGCGGGCCCGACCCCCGTCCGGCGCCTGGCGCCACCGAGCTCCGCTTCCCCGCCGGAGTCGCCGAACCGGTCCAGCTGGGCCATACCGGGCCTGCCGAGCAGGCTCTGGGCTATATCGCCTGGCCGACCACCGATTCCGTGGGCGATCGCACCGAGTCCCGTCAGCTCGCCATCCTGGCCGAGGTGCTGAAGCTGCGGGTGCTTGAGGAGATTCGGGAGAAGCAGGCCCTGGCCTATTCGCCCAGTGTGGGAGCCAGCGCCTCCGACGTCTACGAGGGCTATGGCTCCATCTCGATCACCGCGCAGACGGCGGCGGACGCCCTGCCGGCCTTCTATGCGGCAGTCGAATCGATCATCGCCGGGCTCAGGGACGCGCCTGTCGACGCGGACGAGCTGAACCGCGCCCGTCTGCCGGTCATCGAATCGCTGCGCCGCAGCCAGGCCAGCAACGAATACTGGCTGGGCCAGCTGGCCGATGTGGCGGCCAAGCCGGAAGAACTCGAACAGACGCTGACCCACATCTCGGACCTGGAAGCGGTCACGCCGGCCGACATCCAGCGCCTGGCCCGCCAATATCTCCGCTCCGACACGGCCTGGCGCGCGACGGTGACCTCCTCGCGTCCCGCAGCGGAGGCCCCGGCAGCCGCGCCGGCCCAGTAAGGCGACAAAAAAGGCCCCGGTCCTTACGGATCGGGGCCAGTCGCTTCTCAGGATCGTCGACAGAGCCGACGAACGCCACCCTATCCGGGTCGCCATGACGCCCGGCTGAACGCCGGTGTCCGGTCTCCCGTCAGAATACCCGGCCGCCCACCCCCCCATCCAGGGTGATAGACGCGCCCGACACGGCGATCCCGGCCTGTTCGACCACTTCCTCGCGGTATTCGGTGTAGATCTCCTCCCGAACCATGGTCAGAATCTTGATGCCGGCGCCGTAGCGGCGCAGCAGCGAGCGTTCGTTGCATTCGCGCTCGGCCTTCTGGGCGCGGCACTCCACCTGGCCGCCGCGGCCGTGCCACAGCGCCTCGCCCTTGCGGCAGTCCATGGTCTCGCCCCGTCCGAAGTCGGCGTCGCTCACATACTCGGCCCAGCTGTACTGGAGACGGGTGCCGGCGAGGCAGCGGTACAGCTCGCCTTCGTAGTCGCCGTGGACCTCCCGGTCCGGGCGCACCTGAGAGGCCGGGTGAGGCACGTTGCGATCGTCGATGCAGAAGGCGCGGATGACCACACGTTTCTCCCAGCGACGGCGCGCCTCATAGGGCACGCGGATAACCTGACGGACGCGCGCGCCTTCAACGGTCAGGCCGTTGATCGTGGTCGGATAAGGCTGGTCCACCGTCACATAGGCGGATCCCCCGCCGGACACCCAGACGGCGCCGCCCGCGCGGGCGTTGAGGCCCGCCCGGCTACGCGCCCCGGCCTCGGCGTTGGCGTTGACGTTCACATTGACGTTGAAGTCGCCGCCGCCGCCGCAGCACGGCGGGGGCGGCGGTTGTTGGCAGCACGGAGGCGGCGGCGGCGGAGGCGGCGGCGGGGGCGGCTCACAGCACGGCGGCGGCGGCGGAGGGCAGATCGGCCCACATTGCGCCGCGGCGGTTCCGGCGACCGCCGTCACGACGACGAAGGTCGCCACGGCCGGCGTCCAGTTCATGATCCGCACCCGCATGGGCCGACCTCCAGATGAAAACTTCCGCGGCCCTAGCAAGACGCGGGCCGCTCCAGCCTGCATCTGAACCGCAAAAGCCTTTCGTTTCCGTTGCGTTTCGCCCCGGCCCGGACCTTGCGGCGGCCGCGCCAGAGGGCAAGGCGATGTTTCACCCTGATACGCAGTTCCTGATCGACCACTGGACGGCCCTTTCGCGCCGGCCGGACTCGCGCGGCGGCATCCCGGACCGGGCGGCCATCGAGCCGGACGCCCTCGGCCTGCGCCTGCCACGCGCCTTCGTGGCCCTCCGGACCGGCGGCGACGCCGTTATTCGGCTCGCCGGAAGCTGGATCGAGGGCTTCCATGGCGACGCCCTCAAGAACCAATCCCTTTTGTCCCTTTGGCGCGCCGCGTCGCGTCCGCTGGTGTCCACGGCCCTGACCCAGACAGCCCGGGAAGGTCGACCCGTGGTGATCGTGGCGCTGGCGGGCTGCAACGGGGCGCAGATCGAGATCGCCCTGCTGCCGTTGCGGGGCCCTTCGGGACAGCCGGACCGCCTGCTCGGCCTCTATGCGCCCGCGACGACGCTCACGCTGGCGACCGACGAGCCGAGGCTGCTGACCGCCCGCGTCTCGATTGGGGTGGGCGATGCGGCCCGCGCCCCGCTCAGCCTCGCCGCCGTTGGGGGCCGGAGAATCGCCTGATTCCCGGGCTCACGTGGGCTTCAAGTCCGCGACGTAGCGTTTCCAGTTCTGCACATAGTGGGCGGCGGAGGCCTTCAGCGTCTCGGTCTGGCTCGGCTCCAGTTGCCGCACCACCCTGCCCGGCTGGCCCATGACCAGAGAGCCGTCGGGGATTTCCTTGCCTTCCGTTATCAGGGTGTTCGCCCCGATGAGGCAGTTCTTCCCGATCTTCGCCCGGCCCAGCACCACCGCCCCGATGCCGATCAGGGTATTGTCGCCGATCTCGCAACTGTGGAGCATGGCCATGTGCCCTACGGTTACCCCGTCGCCCAGGGTCAGCGGCTCTCCAGGGTCGGAGTGCAGCACGCTGCCGTCCTGGATATTGGTGTCTCGCCCGATCGTAATCGGATCGTTGTCGCCACGCACCACCGCTCCGAACCAGACGCTGGCGCCCGGTTTGAGAATCACGTCTCCTATGACGGTTGCAGTCGGCGCGATCCAGTATTCGCCCTCGGGTGGAAGTTGTGGTTTCTTGTCACCGAGACTGTAAACATTCATCACAACACCGTCATTTCTGAAGAAATCAAGGGCTTTAAGCTCTCGTAAACCACGCTAGCATCAGAGTGTAGATGCGATTCGAGGCTGCCATTTCGGCCCCGGATCCGAAGCCGGATCAAGCCCGGTCCGGTCAGGCCCAGGAGGACGCGCGTGACGCGTTCCGGTCGGCGGGTGTCACCGCTGGAAGCCAGGTCCCTGCAAAGGGGGCCTTCCTCCGACCCGGGCGGATGCGCGGCGTTCCGTTCCCCGACCACCTTCGTTCGAGGCGATGCTTTCGCGGCATCGCCTTTTTTCATGCCCTGGAGGCGTCCATGACCAAGCGTGCGGCAATCAAGCGTCAGACCCGTGACATGTCCCGTGAACACGGGGTTCTGGATTCACGGCAGTTCATGGAGGATGCCAAGGTGAGGCGCCTTCCGACACACGCCGGCTGGTCGCCCTACCCTTCCAACGACGATCGGGACCAGGCGTATCTGAAGACGCTGAAGCCGAAGTCCGACGGCCAGGCCGAGCTGATGACGGCCATCGATCACCACAACATGGTCCTGGCCCTCGGCCCGGCCGGCACCGGCAAGACCTATCTGGCCGTCGCCAAGGCGGTCGAGGCGCTCGAGGCCGGCAAGGTGGGCCGCATCGTCCTGAGCCGCCCGGCCGTCGAGGCTGGCGAGTCAATCGGCTTCCTGCCGGGAGACATGGAGGACAAGCTCGCTCCCTATCTGCGCCCGCTCTACGACGCCCTCTCGGACCGGTTGTCGATGAAGCGGGTCAAGGCCCTCATGGCGGAAGGACTGATCGAGATCGCCCCCATCGGCTACATGCGCGGCCGCACCCTGAACAACGCCTTCATCGTCGTCGACGAGGCCCAGAACTGCACCTACGTCCAGCTGAAGATGCTGCTGACGCGTCTGGGCTGGCATTCGACCATGGTGGTCACCGGCGATCCGCAGCAGTCGGACCTGCTGCCGGGCATCTCCGGCCTGTCGGACATCGCCGAGCGCCTCGCCCCGGTCCCGGAGATCGCCGTCGTCAACCTGGCGGAGCGTGACATCGTCCGCCACCCGCTGGTCGCGAGCATGATCGGGGTGCTCTGACCCACCGGGAGATCAGGCCGTCGCGGGATTTGGCGCGGCGGCCTCTTCCTTCGCCAGGGCGATGCCTTCAGGGGATCCGCTCGCCGGCGGTTTCGGCCGGGCTCCAATGCGGTCGATGAAGGCGAACACAAAGGGGTTCAGAGAGATCGACAGCAGGGCCGCGGCCAGAATCAGGTCGTGGGTCTCGCGGGTCATGCCGCCGAGGTTGACGCTGAGTGCGGCCAGAATGAAGGAAAACTCGCCGATCTGCGCCAGCGCCGCTGCCACTGTCAGGCTCGTCGCCCGATCCAGCTTGAAAAACGTCGTGATGCCCAGCGCCGCGATGGACTTGCCGACGATGACGATTCCCAGCACGCCGAGCACCGCCAGTGGCTCCCGCATCAGGATAGTCGGATCGAACAGCATCCCGACCGAGACGAAGAACAGGACGGCGAAGGCGTCCCGCAGCGGCAGCGACCGTTCGGCCGCGTTATGCCCCAGGGGCGAGCTGTTCAGCACCAGCCCCGCCAGGAAGGCGCCGAGGGCGAATGAGTGGAACAGCTGGTAAGCGACCCAGGCGATCCCGAGGGCGATAGCCAACACACCGAGGGTGAACAGCTCTCGTGACCGGGTGTGGGCGATTCTGACCAGCAGCCATGGCAGGGCGCGCGTGCCGACCAGCAACATGACAGCCACGAAGCCGGCCACCTTGAGCAGAGTCCACCCGATCGACTGGGCCAGCACGAGTGCGCCTACGGTCTCGCCCGCACCCGCCACGAGCAATGGCAGGATGACCAGGGCGAGAACGATCACCAGATCCTCGACAATCAGCCAGCCCATGGCGATGCGGCCGACTTCCGCCTTGACCTGTTTGCGCTCTTCCATGGCCCGCAACAGCACGACGGTCGAGGCCACCGATAGCGCAAATCCCATCAGGACGGCCTCAAGGTCGTCCATGCCCATCAATCGTCCGAGCCCCCAGCCAAGCACGGTGGCCGCCCCGATCTGGACGAGGGCTCCGGGGACGGCGACCTTTCGGACCTTCATCAGATCCGCGAGGGAGAAGTGCAGGCCGACGCCGAACATCAGCAGGATGACCCCGATTTCGGCCAGCTGCGGGGCCAGCTCCGTATCGGCGACGAAACCCATGGTGTGCGGACCGACAGCGATCCCCGCAACCAGATAGCCGACCAGAGGCGACAGCTTCAGCCGGTTGGCCAACATGCCGAACACGAAGGCCAGAACGAAGCCGCCGACCAGGGTGAGGATCAGGCTGTCGGCATGCGGCATCGGCGCTCCTTCGAGGGCGGTGGTCTGTGGCGGAGGAAGCGCGACAATTGCGGTCTGCAACGCGCCGGGGCAAGCTTTGATCGGCCCGCGCGACCAGACGACACGATTGCCCCTTCGCGCCTGGCGCCTGGACTGCTAACCGGACGGCCTCACATCTCAGCGACCCGAATGAAAATCCCACGCATCGCCCTGGCCGCCTACGGCTTCGCCCTCGCAATCATCGTCGTCGACCAGCTGACCAAGGCCTGGGTCTTGCAGGGCGTGCCCGTCGCCTATGAGGGCTGGGTCGCGGACGTATTGCCTCCGGTCTTCAGGATTTCGCTCGTCCACAACGAGGGCGTCAGCTTTGGCCTGTTCGGAGACGGGTCGGCGCGGTGGATGCTCAGCATCTTCTCGATCGCGGTGGCCGGCGTTTTGGGATGGTGGGCGCTGAAGGCCGACCGTCGGCTGCTGGTGACATCAATCGGCCTGATCATGGGCGGCGCCATCGGCAATGTGATCGACCGCATCCGCTTCGGCTTCGTAGTCGACTTCCTCGATTTCTCGGGGACGGGCTTCTTTCCCTGGGTGTTCAACGTCGCCGACAGCGCCATCACGGTCGGCGTGATCCTGCTCATCCTCGACAGCCTGCTGTCCGAAAGGGCGGCCAAGGTTGGCGTCGCCGCCGAAAAGTCGTAATCAGCCGCTTCCTCTAGGGTTTACGTGCGCGCCTGCCGGCGCGCCCATCCGAGATCAAATATGCGCCTTACCCGCACCGCCGTCCTGACCCTCGCCGCATCGGCCCTCGTGCTGGGCGGGTGCAGCAGCATGCGCCAGAGCATCGGCCTGACCAAGGTGACCCCGGACGAGTTCCTTACCGTCTCCACCGCCCCGCTGACGGTGCCGCCGGAATACGGTCTGCGCCCGCCGGCGCCGGGCCAGCCGCGCCCGCAGGAACTGGCGCCCGAGTCCGCCGCCCGCCAGATCCTGCTGGGTCAGCGGCAGGCCGTGACCCGCTCGCCCGGCGAGCAGGTGCTGGTCGCCCAGGCCGGCGGCGACCGCGCCGATCCCCTCGCCCGCTACGTTATCGACGACGAGTTCGGCGACCTCGCCCACAAGGAAGAGGGCTGGGCCAACCGGATCCTCTTCTGGCGCCGGGACGACCCCGCGACCCAGGCGCCGACCACGGCACAGACGTCGGACGGCGCCGTGACTATCGACGCGGCCAGCGAATATGCGCGGATGCAGGCCCTGACCGGCGGACGCGTCGGCATCGTCATCGCGCCGCGCCGCGACACAGGCTTCAAGCTTCCCGGGCTCTAGACCCCGGACTGACCCTGCCGAAGGCCCGGATGCGAAGGCGTCCGGGCCTTTTTGGTTGTCAGGCCTTCGCCGCCCCGGCTCTCAGCCCCCGTTCCGCCAGCGCCACCACCGCAACGCCGGCGATGGTCAGGGCCGCGCCGGTGAGGATCTGCGCCGTCAGCACATCGCCCATGAACAGCCATCCGATCAGGATCGAGACCACCGGCGTGGCCAGAAGATAGGGCGTGACCCGTCCCGCCTCGCGCTTCTGGACCAGCCAGAACACCAGGGTGGTCGCCAGCACCGACGACACCAGCCCGGCCCACACGACGCAGGCCCACACCAGGGCGTCGGCGTCACGCATGGCCTGCACCTGCCCCTGTTCGAACATCGCCGAGCCGAAGGCCAGGCTGGGCAGGGCCACGAGCGCCAGCAGGCCCTGCATCTTGAGCGGCGGAATGGAGGTGGTCCGGCGCGCGATGACCGTCGTCATGGCCCAGGCCGCGCTGGCGGCGATGCCCACCAGGATGGCCTTCCAGTCGGCTATGGCGTGGGGATCGAGCGTCATCCAGGCCACCCCCGCGAAGGCCACGCCCATGCCGATCAGGGCGAACCGCGACAGCCGCTCGCCCAACAGCATGAAGGCGAACAGGGCCGTGAACGGCACCCAGAGCTGGGCGGCCACCGACACCGGGCTGACATCCTGGGCGAGCCAGAATGCCAGGTAGATCAGCCCATAATGAATCGGTCCGCCAAGCCCGACGATGATCAGCAGGCTCTTCCAATTCGGGAAGGGCGGCCGGACAAACGGTACAAGGCAGGCGGCGGCGATGGCGAAGCGCAGCGCGCCCGTCAGCAGCGGCGGCAGGGTCTCCGTGGCCTGTTTGGCGGCGGCGTTGTTGACGCCCCAGATCACCACCACCGCCATGATGGCGGCGACCTCGACCAGGGAGAGCGGGCTGTGCGGCTTGTCGGGAGTGATCACCTGACGCCTATGCCATGCGCCGCGCAACGCCGCCCCTCAAAGCCGGTAACCGACCATTTCGACCGCCGCGGGCCGCCACCGCCCTAGAACGGGATGTCGTCGTTCAGGTCGTAGCTTTCCTTAGGGCCGCTGGGCTTGTTGGCGCCCCCGGTGGAGAAGCCGGACGAGTAGTCGTCGTCACCGCCGCCGCGCGAAGCGCCGCCGCCGTCACGGCCGCCCAGCATGGTGAGCTCGCCGCGGAACTTCTGCAGAACGACCTCGGTGGTGTATTTCTCGACCCCGTTCTGCTCGTATTTGCGGGTCTGCAACGAGCCCTCGACGTAAACGGTCGAGCCCTTCTTGAGATAGTTTTCGGCCACCTTGACGATGTTCTCGTTGAAGATGACCACGCGATGCCACTCGGTCTTCTCCTTGCGTTCGCCGGTGGCCTTGTCGCGCCACTGTTCGGACGTCGCGAGCGACAGGTTGGCGACGCGTTCGCCTGAGTTGAGCGTGCGGATTTCCGGGTCCTTGCCCAGATTGCCGACCAGAATGACCTTGTTGACGCTGCCCGCCATCATCGAATTCCTTTTGTGAGCCCCTGGTGCGTCGCACTGGTTCGGAGCCGGTTCTTTATCTCGCGGACCGCAATCTAGCTGATGACGGACCGATGTTCCAGTTTTGTTCTTTACTGTCCCGGAGGGGACGGTGGAGCCGCGACCGCGACGGGCCGGCCGGTTTCATCCCGGATGATCGCCCCCGGCACCGCAAGGCGGCCGTCGCCGGTCCGGGCCATGAAGATGAAGCGGGCGCCGTCCAGCGACTTGCCGATCCAGATCCCTTCCCGGTCGATGAAGATGTACTGGCCCTGATAGGCGCCGGTGATCTCCTGCCGGCTGCCGCCCTGGCGGAGGAAGGTCAGCCGCATCTCCTCCAGCCGCGCGGCGCAATGCTCGAGCTGCGGCTGGTTGTCGGCCAGCTTGTTGAACACAGGGTCTTCGCCAGCCTCGCCAGCCGTCACGGCGAAGCAGACGCCAGGTTCGTACGGAGCTTCGACCGAGCTGTTGCAGGCCGTGAGGGTCAGGGCGCCGGCGCCGGCGGCCAGGGCAAGGGGAACGCGGGTCATCAACGAAGGTCCGGGAACTGGCAGCTGCGATCCTGTTCGACCAGGGTGCGGAAGTGGTTGTTGTCGGGCGACTGCTCGACCCGGCGCGGCACCAGCCGCAGGGTCGTGTTGCCCCAACGGCCGTACAGGGCGTCGCCCGGACGGACACAGGTGCCGGAATAGAGCGCCTGAACGCAGGCGTTCAGGCTCATGTTGGACGACAGGGCCCGCCAGTCGGAACCCGTGTGGCGCAGGCACTGGGCGCCGGCGGCGGCCTCCGTCTGAACCTGCTCCGCCGGGACCGGGGCGGTCTGGGCGAGTTCGGGCGCGATCCCGGCCACATCCTCGGGCGCTGTCGGCGGCGGTGCGAATGACGCCGTCGGGGCGGCGACCAGCGCACCCGTCTCGTCGACACCGACATCGAGGGCGTCCGTGGCGAGACCGTTGCGGCGCGCGCAGTCCGCCAGGGTGGCCATGCCGACAAACTGGCCGTCGACGTAGCAGCGCAGCTCGCGGGTCGTGTTCAGCTCCGGGGCGTCGGCGACGTCGACCGTCAGGCCGCCCTGCGCCGCCGGGGGCGGAGCGGGATCGCGGTCGCGCCCGCCCGACACGACCAGGGCGATCACCACCGCTGCGACGATCGCAATACCGGCGCCGATAGCGATGAGGATGCGGTTGTCCTGGGGCATGAAAGGCTCGCGCGGCTGGAGAGCCCAATAACCCCGCCGGGCCATGCCGCGTCAACGGCCTTCGTCCGGGATGCAGCCCTATCCGCCCAGCCGGGCCAGGGCCGCCTGATAGTTGGCCAGCTGGTTGGTCAGATAGGCGGGGACCGGGCCATTGGCGGCCGCCGCGGCGCTGGTGGCGGGGTCCAGCGACCGGTAGGCGTCGCGCACCGCCTTCATCGCCGCCTGGATGCGTTCGCCGGCGGTCCTGGCCAATGCGGCGTCGCCCAGCCGGAGGCCGGCCGGCAGGTCGAGACCGAAGGTCTTGCGAATGTCGTCGCCCACCGAAGCCCCGATATATCCCGACGAAAGGCCGAGACCCGCCAAGGCGTCGCGGCCCGTCTCGCCCGACGTCAGCACGGCGCCCGACTTGCCGTCGCGCGCCATGATCGACAGGCGCTGGAAGCCGCCGGTCGTCGTGGTGATCTCGCCGTCCTTGCCGGTCACCGAGCCCCCTTCGGACGCCACCGTCACCTTCAGCTTGCCGTTGGAGGCGATCTCGATCTTTCGGGCCAGGGTGGCCAGCGTGTCCTTGGCGGCGATGGTGACCGGGACGGACCGTCCGCCGTCGGCCGGGCTGATGTAGAAGCGGTCGCCGACCCTCAGCGAAGTCGCGTCCACCAAGCGCTTCGAATCGCTCTGGTCAATCTCGCCATTGGGAAGGCCCAGCCGGTCCAGCACGGTGGCGCCGCCCGACGCCACCGCGAGGGTCAGCGGGCTGGCCTGGTCACCATCGCCCGACCAGGTCTTCTCGTACTCGACGACCCCGGTGAGCGGATCCAGTCGCACCAGATATCCCCGCGTGGGATCGTCCTTGTCCGCCGCCGGATCGCGGTCTGCGATTCCGGTGATCCAGACCTTGCCGTCGTGAACCTTGACGTCGGCGGCGCTGTCGTCGCCCGCCCCGCCGTACCAGGTCGTCCGGTCGGCGGCCGAGGCCGTGAGGTCGCCCGACAGGGTCGCGACGAAGACGTCCTTGCCGCCGGAGTGGCCGGTGGTCACGGTCCCCGCCGACAGGCCGCTGTCGCGGCTCGTGCCGGTCACGATGACCCTGCCGCCTGATACTGACAGGCCGGCGATGTCGCCGCTGATCGTCCCGAGGTCCCGGGTCGACGCCAGGGTCGGCACGCCGCCGGCGTCGAGGGTGAAGTGGCGGACCACCGCGCGGCCGTTCTCGACGCCCGCGGTGTAGAGGTTGGAGCCGTCCACGGTCATGGCGTCGACGCTGTCGTCGCTGACGGTCCCGAACTGGCTCGTGGCCGTCGCCCTGGAGACGATGCCAGCAGTGGGATAGGGCTCTCCCGCCTTGAACGCCTGGACATAGCCGTCCCAGCCGCCGACGGCGGCGGCGCCCGTCACGGCCGATTTGGCGCGGCCGCCGATATAGACCGTTCCGTCGGCGCCGAAGCTGACAGAGGTGGCTTCGTCGGCGGCGCGGGCCCCTCGCCGTTGCGTCCAGACCTCCTGGCCGTCCTTGTCGAATACGGTGACGAAGCTGTCCGCCACGTCGGCGACATCGCCGGTCTTTCCCGCGTCCGTGGTCGTGGTGTTGAGCGCCCCAGTGACCGAGCCGGCTACGGCGACCTCTCCATTGGCGTTGATGGCGAGGGCGTAGCCGCTGGCGGTCGAGGCCGCGCCGAGCGTGCGGGTAGCCACCAACCGACCGGCGGAGTCGTACTTCATCAGGGCCACATCCTGGACGCCCTTGATCGGCTGGGTGTCGGGTCCGGCCGTGACGTCAGCCACGATCCACAGCGAGCCATCGGGGCCGACGGCGCTGGCCCGGACATTCTCGACCCCTTCCGGCAAGGCGTCCTGCGACAGGCGACCGTCGACCCACCGGGTCTCGCCCACGCCGCCGCCCGTGGGCGGGGCCGCCGTGCCGACGTCGCTCTGGAACTTGAGCAGCTGGGTCCCGCCGGCCGTCCCGGACGACTGCACGACGTAGACGGCGTCCGACGCCTCCGGGGCCGCAAAGCCCACGGTCTCGGTCGATGTGCCACGAACGGCCAGCGCCCATCGGTCCGGGCCGGCCGGCAGGGTCACAGCCTTGCCGTTGACCTGGATCGTCTTCGCCTCGGCCTTGATCTGCTCGCGGCCGAGACGGGTCTGGAAGCCGGCGGCCTCGAGCTTGCCGTTGATGTGGGTGAGGACGTTGTCGAGCGTGCGCGGGGTGGCTCCCATGTCGGCGAGGTCGATCGGCACCGTCGTGGTCTGGGAGTCCGTCACGCCCACGGGCACCTTGATGGTGATGCTGAAGCGGGTATCGCCCTGAAAGGCGGCCACGGGCGTGTCGACCGAGCCCTCGTGGATCGGGCCGGTGATGGAGCGGGCGCTGTCCCGCGGCACGGCGGCCGTGGTCTTGCTGGTCATCTTCGAGGCGCCCTGCACCATGCGGATGGCTTCGAACTCCGAGCTCGACAGCCACGAACCGATCTCGGTCAGGCCGGAGGTGAAGCGCTTGGTCAGTTGCGTCAGCTCAAGGCTGCTGATTCCCTTGGTCGCCGACCGGTTGACGAGGGCGTTCAGCGTGTCCAGCCCCTGATACAGGGCGAAGAGCTTGCGGTAGTCGGCCGACGCCGACTTGATATCGAGCTGGGCGGCGTCTTCGTTGATGAATTTCCGGCCGCCGAGGGCCGCACGGACGAGGGCGTCCGGCTTCGGCGGCTCCACACTGGTCGACCATGGCGGGGTCGGTTGCTTGCGCGCGGCCTGGCCCAGGGCGGCGGCCGTCGTCGTGTCCAGCGCAAGAGGCGCGGTACCGCCGAACAGGCCGAGAAGATAGCTGTTGCTGATCAAAGGGCGCTCCCGCCCGCCAGTGTGACGGCTTGAGCGTAACGAGGCCTTAACGTCCGGGGCCGGAGCGACTCCGAACACGACTCAGGGAACAATGGCCGACGGCGACGGTTGAGCCCTCGCCGTTGAAGCAGGAGACGTGCGTCATGTCTGCCTTCGTCGAAACCCTGAGATCGTTGCTCGCCCTGTACGGATTCGGCCATCGCGCCCAGCGGCGGCGGCCCGCGCCCGTCTATATCGGCCGCTCGGGGGCCGGGCGGTTCTGATCCCCTAGCCGCCCCGGAACAGCGACAGGATGATCTGCGGCGCCTGGTTGGCGATCGACAGCGACTGCGCGCCCAGCTGCTGCTGGACCTGCAGGGCCTGAAGTCGGGCGCTTTCCTTGGCGAGGTCGGCGTCGACCAGATTGCCGATCCCCGATTCCAGCGTGTCGACCAGCTTGGTGACGAAGCTCTGGTGCGCCTCGATCTGCTTGGCCTGGGCGCCGATCTCGCCAAGCGAGGCGTTCAGCTGGGTGATCGAGTCGTCGAGCCGGTTCAGGGCCTGGGTCGCGCCGGTCAACGTCAGCAGGCTGTCCGACATCGACAGCTCGATGATGGCGCCGCCGAGGCTCAGATCCTTGGCCGAGAGGGTGACGAACGAGCTGGCGTCGGCGTTGGCGAGGAACCGGATCCCCGTCGTCAGCGAACCATTGAGGATGTTGCCGCCGTCGAAGGTCGCGTTGTCCACGGCCGAGGCGATGGCCTTGAGCAGGGCCTTGAAGTCGGCGTCGAGCAGCTCGCGCGACTGGGTCTTGAGCGATGTGTCCTTCGCCGCGACGACCTTTTCCTTGAGCTGGTTCAGCAGGTCGGAAACCGATTCGCCGGCCGACAGGGCGACGTCGGCGATCGAGGTGGCCCTGTCGAGGCTTTGCTTGACCGCGTTGAGGGCGCCGACGTCGGCCCGCTGCTGCTGGGCGATGGCCCAGATGGCGGCGTTGTCCTTGGCGCCCTGAACCTTCAGGCCGGTCGAGATGCGGCTCTGCACATCGCCCAGACGGTCGTTCGTACGCGTCAGGTTCTGCAGCGCGATCGCGGCGGAAGTGTTGGTATGGACGCTGTTCGTCATCCGACTCGGCCTTTCAGGTTTGGCCAAGGCTAGGGGGCGAACGGTGCACACATGGTTAACGGCCGCTAACCACGCATTTTTACCGCGCGGATCGCTCCTGCGCGGCGGGGGTCTTGCGGATACGCTGTGACGTCAGGCCTTGGTGTCGATCACCGAGCCGGCGCTGTACTGGGCTGCCCGCATCAGGTCGACGACCTGTTCGCGGGGCAACTGCTTGACGACTTCGCCGGTGATCCGGTCCAGCGTCTTGTAGATGAAGGAACCCGAGTTCGGCCCCTCCTCGATGACCAGGCGGTAGCGGGCGGCCTGTTCGGCCTCCTGCGCGAACCTGGAATCGTGGAAATCGCCGCCTGCGGTGGACGCGGCGGCGGGCTGAACGGCGAGAGCGCCGATCGGGTCTATCCTGGCATTGCTGTGCATCTCTCCTTACGCCGGCGTTCAGCCGACGTCTCCGTGGGGCGGCCCGGATCGGTCGGGCGGGGCCGCTAGGCCCCGCCCTTCCGGTCGATCCTTAGCGGAACAGTCCGAGCAGGATGGAGGTCGAGGAGTTGGCGATCGACAGCGCCTGCACACCCAGCTGTTGCTTGGTTTGCAGGGACTGCAGTCGGGCGCTTTCCTTGGCCAGATCGGCATCGACCATGTTGCCGACGCCGGCTTCGATGGTGTCTTGCAGCTTGCCCACGAAGGTCAGGTGGGTCGCGAACGACTTGGAGCCGGTGCCCAGGCGAGCCAGGGAGGCCGAAACCTTGTCGATCGAAGCGTTGACCAGACCCAGGGCCGTGGTGGCCAGGGTCGAGGTGCCGATGGTGGTGGTCGCGGTGACCGTCACGTTGGCGCCGCCCAGCGACAGGTTTTCACCCGCGGCCTTGATGGTGGTGCCGGTCGTGTTGGCCAGGGCCTTGTAGCCGTTGGTCGTGGTCGAGTTGTCGAGCAGGTTCACGCCATTGAATTTGGCGTTCGAGACGACGGTGGCGATCTGGTCGCGGATGGCCTTGAAGTCTTCGTTCAGGGCCGAGCGAGCCGAGGTCGTCAGGCTCTTGTCGGTGGCCGCGAGGGCCTTTTCCTTCATCTGGCTGAGCAGGTCGGAGACCGACTCGCCAGCCGAGAGGGCGACGTCCAGGGCCGATTGGCCGCGGTTCAGGCTGTCCTTGACCGCGTTCAGGGCGCCGATTTCGGCGCGCTGTCCCTGAGCGATGGCGTAGATGGCGCCGTTGTCCTTGGCGGACGAGACGATCTTGCCGGTGTTGATGCGATTTTGAACCGTGCTGAGTTCGTTGTTCGTAACTTGCAGGTTCTGGAGGGCGATCATTGCGCCCACGTTCGTGTTCACGCTGTTCAGCGCCATGACACGTAGTCCTTCTTCATGGTGTCCGACGCCGTTTTGGCTGCCGGGAGCATTCTGCTCGGACGTATCCGCAGCAAGGACGGGACCAGTCCGGGTCGGGCCGTGCCAAGGCGCCGTTCGTTGATTTTGCTGCGGTAGTTCTTGTTAAGCACGTCGGCCGCCCGGCAGGTTTTGCCGGGAGCCCGGCAGGAACTGCCTGCCCACCCGGCACAAGTTGCACCCGGGCTTTGGCACTGTTTCCGGTTTCGGAGTGCCAACAGTGCCAGACAACGCCAGAATCCGCGGGCTGGTCGGCCATCACCACGGCCACGGGCGGCGGCGAGTCGGCGGCGCCTCGCGCCAGCGATCCTGCAGCGCCCGTTCGGCCAGCAGGGTCTCGACCGCGAGTTCGCGGGCGGTCTCGCAGGCGACCAGCGCGGCGCCCCGGGCGACGTAGGCGACCTCGAGATCGCCCTCGGCGGGCGCCTCAGGCAGGCGGTCCAGCACGCACGGCCGGATCGCCGCCTGCGGCAGATCCAGGCGCGGCGGAAGGACAGACGGCGGGAGCGAGCCGGCACAGCTCGCGATCATGGCGGAGAAGGCGATCGGCGCGAGCCGGATCCAGCGGGGTCGATGCATCGTGGGCGCTCCGGGCCTGGGCCGTGGTCTCGGCGGTCACCCGCTCGACGGCCACGGTCTGTTGATGGGACTGGTCGAGACGGCGGGCCTGACCGGCCAGCCCCTCCGCTTCGAGCCGGCGGGCGAACGCGTCCGAGGCGGACGCCGCGGCCCGGGCCTCGGCCGCCCGCAGGCGCCGTTCGGCGAGGCCGAACGGATCCCAGCGCAGGCCGAGACCATGGGCGAGCGCGACGACCGCCACGGCGAGCGCCACGAGGCACAGCACCCGGCCCATCGGGCCCCAGCCGACGAGCGCCAGACTCCTCAGGATCGACGGACTCTTCACGGGAACACCTTCCGGTCGAGCTCGAAATGCGGGCCGTCTCGCAAGCTCGCCCAGTCCCCGCCCCAGACGATGGCGGTGCCTTGCCGGGCCGCGGCCGCCTTGAAAGCCGCGGCGATGCGCGGATACAGGGGCCAGTCCCAGCGCACCTGCCCGTCGACCATCGCGGCGACGTCGATGGCGTGTCCCGTGAGATGTCGGGAGTGTTTCGTGCGGCTGGCGCCGGCGCGCACCAGCGCCGCCTGGCGCTGAGGCGTCCTCAGCCCTTCAGTGACCATGAAGTCGACCGGGCTGAGCGCCACGGCCTCGCGCGCCAGGGCGACCAGGCGGGGATGAACCCCGTCCAGCCGCCTCAGCGAGCGCTCGGAGAGGCGGAAGCCCATCAGCGTCCCTCCCCGTCAGGCCGAAGCACGCGCAGGCTGGCGATCAGCTGCTGGGCCGTCGGCGCGACCAGATAGAGGATCATGGTCAGGGCCAGCAGCGCCATCAGCCCCCGGGCCAGCGGAAGCGCGGCCTCGGGCGGCGTCAGGGCGATCAGGCGGTCCAGCAGCAGCCAGGCCGCGCCGGTGCTGGCGAACACATACAGTCGCCGCCAAAGCCAGCGACCCTCGGCCAATGGCGGCGCGCCGGAAGGGCGGTCTGTGGACCGGGTCATCGATCATCCTCCCGGTCGGCGATGGGCCCCCGGCCGCCGCGCCGGTCGGCGCCGGCCTCGAGGTAGAGGTCGTCCGCAGACATGTGCCACGGAGCCTCCCAGGCCTCCCGTTCGAGAAGCGTGTCATCGGGATCGTCATAGGGTCGGGACATGGCGGTCATCCCTGCGCGATCAGCCAGACCAGGCCGCCCGCGCCGGCCCCGCCCACGCCGCCAGCCGTCACCCCCGCGCCGCCGCCTCCACCACCGGCCCCGGCCAAACCGCCGGCGCCGCCGTCGTGCCCTGCGCCGGACGTGACGGCTCCGCCGCCGCCGCCCCCGCCGCCCGCCCAGTAGAGCCCCGGTTGGGGGGCGACCGCGCCGGCTCCGCCCGACGCGCCCGAGCCTGCGGCGCCCCCGACGGCCTTGACCGCCAAGGCTGCGCCGTCGCCGCCGGCGCCGCCCGGGCGGGCCGCTCCCGCGCCGTCGAGACCGCCGCCGGCCCCGCCGCCGCCGGGCGCGTCCGGCCTGTCGAAGCTCTTGCCCGCCGCGCCAGCAGCCGCGACGCTGGAGGCGCCGCCGCCATTTGAGTTAGGCGCGCCCGCGCCGCCCGCTCCGGCGGTTCCGCTGACAGCGCCGCCCAATCCGCCTCCGCCGCCCCCGGTGGCGATCAGCAGCGGGGTGGAGCCGGAGTAGACCGCCGAGCCGTTGCCGGAGGAGCCGGCCGAGCCCACGCCGCCGGCTCCACCCGCTCCGACGACGACAGTGAGGGAGGCCGGAAGCTGGTCGGCCGGCCAGACCGCGCGGCTGACGCCGCCCGCCCCGCCTCCCCCGCCGCCGAAGCGGGAGCCGGACGCTCCGAAAGCGCCCGCTCCGCCCCCGGCGCCGGCTCCGATGGCGATGGCCTCGATCGTCCGGGCCCAGGGCGGCACGGCGTAGCCCCCGCCGGCGGTCAGGACCGTCACCGTCCGCCGGGTCGCACCGAGGTCGAAGCTGACCCGGCCCGAGGCGCGGTCAACCGACCAGACGTCCCGCCAGGTCGAGCCATCGGTGCTGACCTTCAGCCTCAGGTCGTCGTCGCCAATCAGGCCGAGTTCGGCGCGACCGCCGTATCCGCTCTGGAACAGCAGGGACAGGACGTCGGCGGCACCTTCCTTGTTGAACGTCAGGCGCAGGTCGCCGTCGCCGCCGTCGCCGAGGGTGCGCGCCGTCCACAGGGCCTTGTTCAGTCGGGCTGCGAACGGGTTGACCGCGTCGGCCGAGGTTCCGAGGCCGAGCCGGTTCAGGTTCTGGACCGCCTCGAGGCGCGTCCCGAGCGCGACCCAGGCGCCGCCGTGCCGCACCACCAGTTCATCGGCGTCGGCGACCAGCACGACCAGCCCGTCAGGCGCCTCGATCACGCTCCAGCCGCCGGCCTCGGCCCGCATCAACGCGCCCTCGGCCTTGCCGGTCCAGGCGTCGCCGGTCGCGTCCGGCGGCAGGATGTAGAGGGCGCCGTCGGGCGGAGCGGCCGGCTGGGCCTGCTGCGAGCGGCTGAGTACGGCGGGCTGGACCAGGGCGTCGAGCCGGGTCAGGGCCTCGTTCAGCGTCACATGCTTCTGCATCTGGCCCGCCGCCAGATAGGGAAGGCCGAGGCGGGCGGTCTGGTCGTCGCTCATCCGAATGTCTCCGAAACTCTGTCGGAGAACAGTCTGCGGCCGTCCGCTGCTATGGCGGGCTCATGACGCTGGCGCGCGAGACAAGGCCTGCGGAATCAACCACATGGATCCGCGAAGTATGGAGACAGAGCCCGAAAAGGTAGCAGTCGATATCCGCGTTCAGTCGTGCAGATAGGCGACCCGCCGGAGGCCGCCTTTTGCCCGCATCTCCGCGACATGGCGTTCGTGCGCCCCCGAGGCCTTCGCCTCGCGCTCGCTGGCCTCGACCCAGTGGGTCGTCTCGATGTCCTTCTGCAGCGCCCTGGCAGCCATCAGGTGTCCCGGGAACAGAACGTCGACGACGCTGGGCACGAAGTCGAGGAACGGCACCTCGCCAACCATGGTGGTGAGGCTGTCGAGGCCCAGATAGGCGAGCATCCGGGCCACGGTCGTCGGCGAGGCCTTCACCCGCGCGGCCTGAACCAGCAGCCAGCCGGCCGCGCCCACGCTGTAGACCGTGCCCACCACCGGAACCCAGGTCAGCAGACCGTCGAGGCCGATGCCGAAGGGGCCGATGCCGACGGCGCGGTCGGAGAGCTTCTTCACGCCCTCGACATTGGTCCAGATTTTCTCGATATCGCCGATGGTCCGTCTGGCCATGCCACCCTCCGAAGCGAGACCGTAACGCGCCATGACGACCCCCGTTCACCACGAAACGCAAGTCAGGTCCCGCCGGGGTGGGTGGTGGGCCCCGAGGGGCGCATTGGACTGGCTGGCCCGACTGGCGCTCGCGGTTCCGCTGGGCGTGGCGGTCGTGGCCCTCAGCGGGATCGGCCACCGCTGGTTCGACATCCTCGCCCAGTTCACCGCCCCGGCGCTGATCGCCACGGCTGTGCTGACCGTCGGACTGGCGCTGACGCGGCTGCGGGTGGCGGCGCTGCACGGGCTGGCGGCCTGCGCCGTCCTGATGATGGCGGCGGCCCCGCAGTGGTTTCCGGGCGGTCCCAGGCCGGAAGCGGAGGCGCCGATCGTGCGGCTCTATTCCGCCAACCTCTATTACCTGAATGACGATGTGGCTGCGATCCGCGGCTCGATCGAGGCCGCCGACGCCGATGTGGTGGTGCTGATCGAGCTGGGACGCGACGCCGCGGCACGGATCGACGAGGTGCTCGAAGGATATCCTCACCGCGCCGCCTCGATGCGCATGGATCAGACGCGGGGCCCGTCACGGTCGGTGATCGGCTCGCGCTATCCGCTGACCGCCCTGGACGATCCGCCGGACGGCTTGCACGCGGTGGCGGCGGTGGCGCGGACGCCGCTGGGGCCGCTGAACGTCGTCGGCGTGCACCTGACCCGGCCCTGGCCGTTCCAGGAGCAGTGGGGCCAGATCAGCCAGACCATGGCCCTGCAGGGCGTGGTCGAGGGCCTCGACGGGCCCGTCGTCGTGGCCGGAGACTTCAACAGCGTGTCCAGCGCCCGTATCGGCAAGCAGGTCCGGCGCGACCTCGGGCTTCATCCGGCCCCGGGCTTTCCCGGCACCTGGCCGACCGATCTGCCGGCGCCGCTGGGTATGACCATCGATCAGGTCTACGCCTCGCCCGAGCTCGCTTTCGTCGCCCGCCGCCTGGGACGGCCCACCGGCTCCGATCACCGCCCCGTGGTGACGGAGTTCACCCGCGCGGCGGACTGACGAGCGCCTGAAGCCGTTCGGCATGCCCCGTTGCAGGGAAGTCGTCGGCGATCCAGCCCGCCTCGAACGCCTTCAGAAGGCGGCCGGTCTCAGGCCCCGGCGCCACGCCCAGGCGCGCGAGGTCGCGCCCCCCCACGGGCAGTGGAGGACGTGTCCAGGTCTCCGCCAGCGACAGCAGGCGGCGGGCCTCGGACGACCGGTGGGGCGTTTCGGCCCAGTGGCGGCGCACCGCGTCGGAGAAGGCCGTCGCGCCGTGATGATAGAGCGCAGCACGCGCCTCGCGGTCGCTCATGGACAGGTTGATCGCGGGAACCGCCCGGGCGGCGAAGGCCAGCCGGTCGCGCACAGCGTTGGCGAGGCGCAGCCGGGTGGCGGCCGCCCTGACCACGGCTTCGTCGGGGGGAAGCAGCACCATCAGCCGGACCAGCGGATCGGCGCCCTGCGCGACCGCGGCCTCGAACAGCCGCGACAGCTGCGCCTCCCGCAGGACCTGGGCCAGCACCCCGGCCCCGGCCATGGCCGCCATGGCGGCGCGGGGGTCCGGGGCGGCCAACAGCTTCATCAGCTCGCTTGAGACCCGCTCCGCCGACAGCCGCGTCATCCCGGGCGCGAGGGTGCGGCAGGCGGCCAGCGCGGCCGGATCCGGCTCGTCTCGCCCATACCAGGCGTGGAAGCGGAAGAAGCGCAGGATGCGCAGGAAGTCCTCGCGGATGCGGGTCTCAGGGTCGCCGACGAAGACGATGCGCCCGGCCCGGCAGTCGGCCACGCCCTCGCCGGTCGGATCGAACACATGGCCGTCCGCGTCGGCGTAGAGGGCGTTGAGCCGGAAATCGCGGCGGGCGGCGTCCTCGGCCCAGTCGTCGGTGAAGGCCACGGTGGCGTTGCGGCCATCGGTGGAGACGTCGCGGCGCAGGGTGGTGATCTCGAACGGCCGGCGCTCGGCCACGGCCGTGACAGTGCCGTGGGCGATGCCGGTGGGCACGGCCTTCAGCCCGGCGGCGCGGATGGCGCGCTCCGTCTCTTCCGGCTTGAGGGTGGTGGCGATGTCGACGTCGGCGACCGGCTGGCCGATCAGGGCGTTGCGCACGCAGCCGCCGACGAATCGGGCGCAGCCGGGGCCGCCGGCGGCCTCGAGCGCCGCCATCACCGCGCGTGTCGCGGGGGCCATCAGCCATGGCTGGTCTGTCAGGCGGAGGATCACGCGGCGTCCTCGTCGACGGCGGCGGCGGGCTCGGCCTCGTCGCCATAGAGGCGGCCGCGCAGCGCCCGCACGATGGCGGCGGTCGCGCCCCAGATATAGCGCTCCCGCCACGGCATGGCCCAGAACCAGCGGCGCGGGCCGCTTTCCGGATCGTGAAATTCGCGGCGGTGGTTGGCGGGATCCATCAGGAAGTCCCACGGGGCCTCGAACACCTCGGCGACCTCGTCAGGGGACGGCGACACCACGGGCGGCTCGGCCAGCCACCCGACCACGGGCGTGACCATGAAGCCGGTCACCGTCTCGTAGCCGTCGCCGACGCCCAGCACCTCGACCGCGGAAGGGTCCAGGGCCACCTCTTCCCAGGCTTCGCGCAGGGCGGCCTGCCCGGCCGTCTCGCCGGGGTCGAGGCGGCCGCCGGGAAAGGCGATCTGACCGGTGTGGCTGGCCAGGCTGTCGGAACGGCGGGTCATCAGCACCGTGGCCCCGTCGGGCCGGGCGATGATCGGCACCAGCACGGCGGCCGGGCGCAGGGTGCGGCGGGGCCGGGGCGCGTCCGGGTTGAGGTCGAAGTCCGAGCGGGCGGGCGCGCCGTCCGGCCGCCAGGTCGAGGCGGGGGCCAACCGCTCAATCAGCCGCTCGCGCAGGGAGGCCAGGCTCATGCGACGCCCGCCCCGACCGGCCCGAGAGCGAAGGCCGCCGCGCCCGAGCGGACCACCAGCCGGCCGCCCTCGACCTCGGCCCGGTCGACCAGTTCGTAGAAGACCGGCCGGGCGACGCGGGCCCACAGGTCGGCGCGGACATGCAGGGCGGGCGACGGCTCGCCGGTCGCGGGATCGGTCTCGACCCGGATGGGATGCCCCGGCCCGGCCTCGACCGTGTCGCCGACGTCGGTGGTGAAGCGCAGCGCACCGTCGAATTCGGTCACCGCCACGGCGCGGAACGGCAGGTCCTCGACCCGGATCGACAGCTTCTCGACGGGCGTGACCAGGCAGTAGCCCTCGGGATCCTTGCGCAGCACGGTCGAGAACAGCCGCACCAGTTCGGGCCGACCGATGGGAGAGTTCTCATGCAGCCAGGTTCCGTCGCGGCGAATGACGATGTCGATGTCGCCACAGTGAGGGGGATTCCACAGATGGACCGGCGGCAGGCCCCTGCCCGGCGCCTGGGTCGCCGCCGCGGCGACGGCGGCCAGTCCGGTCTTGTTGTCGGCGGCGTTGCCCATGCTCCAGACTTAGGCGTCGGGCGCGCGGTGGCAAACCCCTTCTAGCGAAGCGGCCGGACGAGGCCTTGAGGGAGTTGGGGGCCCCGCCACAGAACCCTTCGCTGATCCGCCGGCCCGGGCATCCTCACATCCGGCGCCGGAACGAATCCGAAGCGCCCGAAATAAGGGAGATCGCCGACCAGAAGCACGCCCTTGGCGTCATCGGATGCGGCGTACTCCAGGCAGCGCGCCACGAGCTCCGCCCCCAGGGCCGCGCTGCGGTGTTCGACGTCCACGGCGATCGGCCCCAGAAACAGCGCCGGCGCGCCGCCGACGGAAACCGCCCAGAGACGCACCGAGCCTACGATCCGGCCGTCGATGCGCACCACGAACCCCACGGCGCGCCTCGCCTGCTCTCTCAGCCGTTCGGCCGTCTTGGCGTAGCGCCCCGGGCCAAAGGCGGCCAGCACCAGAGCCTCAACGGCGGGGGCGTCGGCGGGGCTCTCCACATCGATGTGCGGAACGGGGGAAAGAGCGGGCGTGGATGACATGGGCGCGCGCACCTAAGGGCCGCGCGCTCCCGAATCAACCGGATTTCGAGAAATCGGGCGCGCGCTTCTGACTGAAGGCCATAAAAGCCTCCATCGCCTCCGGGCTCGACATCTGGCTGCCGAAGGCCTCGCCCTCGCGCTGCATCAGCGCCCACAGGGCCTCGGCGTCGCGCATCAGCCGCTTGGTCTTGCGGATGGAGTTCGGCGCGCGGGCGGCCAGCTTCGCCGCCAGATCGGCGGCCGTCGCTTCGACCTGATCGGCCGGGACGGCGCGGTTGGCGAGACCCCAGGCCACCGCGGTACGGCCGTCGATCGGCTCGCCGAGCGCGAACATCTCGAAGGCGCGCCTGTGCCCGATGGCGGCCGGCAGCAGCATTGAGGACGCGGCTTCCGGCGCAAGGGCCAGATTGATGAAGGGCGCCGACAGCAGGGCGTCCTCGGCCACCACCACCATGTCGCAGTGAAGCAGAAGCGTCAGTCCGATGCCGATCGCCCGTCCCCGCACCGCCGCCACCGCCGGCTTGTCGAGGTCGGCCAGCGCCTTGAGGAAGCGGAACACCGACATGTCCAGCGGCTGCTGACCCTGCGAACCAAGGGCGATAAAATCGCCGATGTCGTTGCCGGCCGAGAAGCTGTCGCCCTCGCTCCGGAACAGCAGCACCCGCACCGCTTCATCGGTTCGCGCCCCTTCCGTGGCGTCCGACAGAGCCGCATACATGGCCTGGGTGATCGCGTTCTTCTTCTCGGGCCGCGCCAGCGTCACGGTCAGTACGCCTTCCGAAAGGCCCGTGTGGATATGATCGGTCACGCCCTTGGTCCCTGTCTGATTGCGGTCCACCAGTCGACACCGTCGGCATCGCGGCTGCGCGCCGCCCGCCCGCGCCGAAGCAGATAGTTGAGGTGAGCCAGGCTTTCGCCAGTCGCCATGCCCCGTACGCCGTCCCCGACGGGACGCGCGAACAGGGCGGGAAAGACGTCGACGGCCCGGCTTGGCGTTCGCAGGGTCCGCTCCAGCCGCTTCAGCGCCGTCACATGACCCCGGATCAGCGCATCGAGCCGCGCCTGCACCCCCCGGAACGGCTCTCCGTGCGACGGCAGGACCAGCACCTCGTCCGGAAACACCGATCTCATCCGCTCCAGCGACTCCAGCCAGTCCCCGAGCGGATCCGCGTCCGGCTCGGTCGGCCAGACGGACACATTCGACGAGATTTTCGGCAGGATCTGGTCGCCGCCCAGCACGAGTCCGTCGGACTCGCGCCACAGGCAGGCATGTTCGGGACTGTGGCCCTGGCCTGTCACGACCCGCCACTCACGCCCGCCGATCGACAGTCGATCGCCCTCCTGCATCCGGAGGAAGCTGGACGGCATCGGGGAAACCCAGCGCCCGAACTGCCCGAAGCCGCTCCGGTAACCTTCCACCTGGGCGTCATCCCAGCCGGCGCGGCGATAGAAGACGGCGCCGTCCTCCGGGGCCGATCGACCAGTGTCCGCAACCAGCATCCGGGCCGTGACATATTCGAGCCGGGTCATCACCAGCGGCGCCGCGAACCGATCACATAACCAGCCGGCCAGACCTATATGGTCGGGATGCATATGGGTGCAGATCACCCGGGTCACAGGCGCCCCGCCCAGAGAACCAGCCAGCAACCGTTCCCATTCTTCCCGGGAGCCCTGCAGGTCTAGCCCGGTATCGACGAGCGACCAGCCCTCGCCGTCGCGCACGGCGTAGACATTGATGTGGTTCAGGGCGATCGGCATGGCCAGGCGCATCCAGAGGACATCTGGTGCGATCTCGACTGCGTTTCCCGCCCCGGGCGGGGCGCCGAACGGATAGACCAGGCCGCGCTCCTCGCGCGCCGCCCTGTCCTCGTCCACCAAGGCGACGCCGTCGGCCAAGTCCGTCTCCAATCGAAACTTAACCCATAGATACGCCGAAGCCGCCGTGTGCGTCCAGCATCGCATTCGACTTGACCGGGCCGTGATTAAGGCAAAAGGTGGGCGATCAGAAAAACATCCTGGAGTGGCGCCATGCTCAATCGGAAGATGTTCACTTTGCTGGCTGGCATGTGCGCCGCCCTTTTTTTCACCGCCGGGCCGGCCTTCGCCCAAAAAGGGGTCTTGGGACCTGGAGCCGGCGTCGGGTCCGGCGAATGGGCTCGCAACGTTCCGCCGGGAAGCGTGGTCGACCCCCCCAATGGAATAGCCATCACCCGTGACAACACCAGCGGCTCGCGCCTCAACCGCCAGACCAACGAAGAGCGCCGACAGGCGGAGCGGCGGCGTCGGGCCGAACGCGGTGAGGCGGTGGCGCCCAGCAGCGCCTCGCGGGGCCAGATCCTCAGGGCGGCCCAGGACTTGGCAGCATCGGCGGGACTTGAGTGCCAGGTCACTGACGCCTCGCTCATGGGCGTCGATCCCAACGAAGCGCCGATCTACGAGGCCGCCTGCGCCGAAGGGCCGGGCCAGCTGATGATCGCCTCGACGCCGACCCAAGCCTACACCTGCTTCGAACTCGCCGCCGTGGCCGGCGGGCCGCAGTGCGAACTGCCCGCCAACCAGAACAGCCTCGCCGTGATCGGCGGCTGGGCCCGCCAGTCCGGCGTGACCTGCGAGATCGACCAGGCGGCGGCCGTCGGCCGGAGTGTGGACGGCAATCTCATCTACGAGGTCGGGTGTGCCGACGCTGATGGCTATTGGCTGGAACGGGCCAGCGACGGCTGGAGGCTGCAGACCTGTCAGGTGATCGTCTCGGCAGGCGAAACCTGCCGCTTCTCTGAAAATCGCGGATAGGGTTTCCGCTTCGAAACCAGGCGGAGCGCCCCGGGACCCAAGTCCCGGGGCGCTTTTCGTGAGCCTCGACGCCTTCATCCATTCGTGATCGACGCCTGGGCCTGATCCCGCCGAATGCATATCCAGGGCGCGTTGGCGACTGTCGCCTTGACCCCGCCACAAGCGGCCGCCAAGGAATCCCATCGACGATTTCCCTTCCCGGAGTTTTCCCGTGTTCCACAAGAAGTTGCTCGCGCTGATCGGCGGCGCGATGGCGCTGGCGCTGCTTTCGACCCAGCCCGTGATGGCCCAGGAGACCCCGTCCGATGGGGGTCGCACCGAGTCAGACCGCGCGAGCGGCGCGATCCGCGGCGAACGTGTTCTGCCCGGCCGCATCGGCGGCGATCGCAGCCGCAACAGCCGGCGGGACCGCAGGGAGCAGGAGCAGGAACGTCCCGCCGCCCCGACGCCCGAAGAGAACAAGGCCGCGGCCCAGGCTCTCCTGACGGCCGCTGGCGTCAATTGCCAGGTCAGCGAGGCCGCCGTCCTCGGCGTGACCGCCGAGCAGCACACGACCTATGAGGCCACCTGCGCCAGCGGGCCGGGCTATCTGGCCGTCGGGTCCACTCCGCCGCAGACCTTCAACTGCCTGGAACTGGCGGGACAGGCTGAAACCAACCGCCTGCGCGATCCGGCCGCCGACGTCGGCCAGCAGTGCACCCTGCCGGCCAACCAGAACATTGTGCCGATCATCGCCGCCTATGCGCGCGAGGCCGGCATCGATTGCACGGTTGACCGGGGCGCCGCGATCGGCCGCCTCGAAGGCCGCCTCGTCTATGAGGTGGGCTGCACGGATGCCGACGGCTACCAGATCGAACAAGCGCCCACCGGATGGGTCAAGAACCCGTGCTGGGCGCGGACGCTCGACAACGCCGCCTGCCGTTACACGACGCCCGAGGAAAACCTGAAGGCCTGGAAAGCCGTCCTCGCCGGCACCGAAGCCGCGACCTGCGATGTTCAGCAGGCCCGCAAGGTGGGCATCGATGCCCAAGGCCTGCAGGTCTACGAAGTGAAATGCGGAGCCGGCGACGGCTATTTCGCCCGCATCGGCGAGACCTTCACCGCCCAGCGCGTCCACGCCTGCGCGACCGCGGCCCACATCGCGGGCGGCTGCACCCTGACCACCGCGGCCCCGGCAGCGGCGGCGACCGAGCAGTAGCGCCGGCTCTTTCATCGAACGAGCGACGCCCCGGGACATTCCCGGGGCGTTTTCGTTTGGGCGATCGGCGCTTCACAGAGGCCCCCGACGCGCCGTAATCATGCACGATGCGCATCGCCACCTGGAACGTGAACTCGGTCAATGCCCGCCTGCCCACAGTGCTGGCATGGCTGGAGGCGGCCATGCCGGACGTGGCCTGCCTGCAGGAAATCAAATGCGTCGACGAGAAATTCCCCCGCGAGGCCTTCGAGAGCCTGGGCTATAACGTCGAGACGCACGGGCAGAAGAGCTACAACGGGGTCGCCATCCTCTCGAAGCATCCGCTGTCGGACGTTCGGCGGGGCCTGCCGGGCGTGGACGGCTCCGGCTACGAGGCGGACGCGGAACAGTCCCGCTATATTGAGGCCGTGGTGGAGGCGGCGCGTCCCGTGCGGGTCGGCTGCATCTATCTGCCCAACGGCAATCCGCTCGGAACCGAGAAATTCGCCTACAAACTGGCCTGGCTCGAGCGGCTGCACGCCCACGCGCGGGACCTGCTGGCGCTTGAGGAGCCGTTCACCCTGTGCGGGGACTATAACGTCATTCCCACGCCCGAAGATGCGAGGAACCCGGCCGCATGGACCGGGGACGCCCTGTTCCAGCCCGAGAGCCGGGCCGCCTTCCGGGCGCTACGCCATCTCGGCCTGGCCGACGCCGGCGACCTGGGCGGTCAGCCGCCCGGGACCTACACCTTCTGGGACTATCAGGCCGGCGCGTGGCAGCGCGACCATGGCATCCGCATCGACTTCCACCTGCTGTCGCCGCAGGCGGCCGACCGCTTCCGGTCGATCGAGACCCATCGAGACGCCCGCGACATGGACAAGCCCTCAGACCACGTCCCGGTCGTGATCGAACTGGAAGACTAGGCATGGCCGAGGCGCTCCGGGTCATCCTGCTCGTGGCGCTGGCGGCGGCGGCGCTGACCACCGCCGCCCTCGTGCTGGCTTGGTGGATGGAGCCGGTGCGCCGTATGCGCCGGGCCCTGCTGCGGTCGCTGGGCGCAACCCCAGAGGCCGAAGCCCTGTCGCCCGCGGAAGGGCGCGCCGCCGGACTCGATTTCGACGGCGCCCAGGTGGCGGTGCTGTGGAATCGCGGGGCCGCCGGGCTGGTCTACGCCTTCGAGGAGATCGACGGCGGCGAGATCATCGTCGATGGACATGTCGTCGCCCGCGTCCGGCGCGGCGAAACCCGCAAGTCGCTCGACATACTCGCCCCTGATGCAGAGCAGGTGGTGCTGCGGTTGATGTTCGGCGACGCGCGCCACCCGGAGTTCGAACTGGCCCTGTGGGACGCCACCCTGCCGGTGCAGACCAGTTCGCCGGGCGAGGCCCTGCGCCTGGGCCGCCGCTGGCTGTCACACCTCGAGGCGCTGCTGAAGGGCTGACACCCGCGCGGGCGGAGATCGCCCTTCCGCCTCCGGCGCCGGAACGCTAGAAGCCCCCATCCCTTTGTGACCGAGTAACCCGGAGCGCCCCCGTGGCCCGTCTGTTCGACGCCTACATCATCGCCGACTGGACGGCCGCCGAGGGCAAGAAGCTGGGCGACCAGTCCGTCTGGATCGGCGTGGCCAAGCGCGACGTCCGCTTCCGCCTGTACACCGAGACGCACAACGTCGCGACGCGGGCCGAGGGCGAGAAGCTGCTCGCGACCCTGCTGGCCGATCACCGCAAGCGCGGCGACCGGGTGCTGGTCGGGTTCGACTTCAACTTCGGCTATCCGGCGGGCACGGCGGAACGGCTGAATCTGAGCGGCGCGCCGTGGCAGGCGATGTGGAAATTCATCGCCGCCAACGTGGTCGACAAGCCGGACAACACCAACAACCGCTACCAGGTGGCGGCCAAGATCAACCGGTTGATGACCGACGAGGCCTGGCCGATGTGGGGCGCGCCGGCCAAGCAGGCCCAGCGCTGGCTGACCACGACCAAGCCTCCGGCGGGCGCCGGCGCGGACATCCCAGAGTTCCGCGCCACCGAGGACGCCGTCCGCAAGGGCCGGCTGCAGCCCAAGAGCGTCTGGCAGATGCACGGCGCGGGCGCGGTCGGCGGCCAGACGCTCGTGGGCATTCCGGCCGTGCGCCGCCTGCTGGAGAGCCTCGGGCCGTCCGGCGCGGTGTGGCCGTTCGGGACCGGCTGGCGCGCACTTGAGCCGGCCGATGTCGAGCCGTTGTCGGCCCTGGTGGTCGAGGTCTGGCCCTCGATGTTCGACGGCAAGCCCAATCCGGGCGAGTTCAAGGACCAGGCCCAGGTTCGCGCGACCGCCGAAGCCCTGGCCAAAATGGACGAGGCCGGCGACCTCTCGAAGGCATTCGCCCCGCCGAAGGGCGCGGACGAGGCGCTGATCGCCCGGGTCGAACAGGAAGAAGGCTGGATTCTGGGGGCCTGACGGTCTAGCCGATCAGGGCCCGGGCCGCCGCGCGGGCCTCGTCGGTGATCATGGCGCCGGACAGCATCCGCGCGATCTCTTCCCGCCGGGCGGCGGCGTCCAGAGTGTCAACGGTAGTGGTGGTCTGCCCGGCGTGATCGGCCTTGCGGACCTTCCAGTGGGCGTGGCCGCGTGCGGCGACCTGAGGACTGTGGGTCACGACGAGAACCTGGGCGCCATGCGAGAGGCGCTGCAGACGCGTGCCGACCGCCTCGGCCACCGCTCCGCCGACGCCCTGATCGACCTCGTCGAAGATCATCACCGGCTGGCGCTGGTCCTCCCGACCGGCCAGCGCCGCCTTCATGGCCAGGGCGAAGCGGGCCAGCTCTCCGCCCGAAGCGATGGCGTCGAGCGGGCCGAAGTCGGCGCCGGCGTTGGTGGCGATCTCGAAGCGCACCGTCTCGACCCCCAGGGCCCCTCGCCGTCCCTCCGGCACGGGCTCGAATGCGACCCGGAAGCGAGCCCGGTCCAGCTTCAGAGGCCCAAGCTCGCCCATGACCGCCGAGGTCAGCCGGTCCGCGGCCGCTTCGCGGGCGGAGGTCAACAGCATGGCGGCGACATCATAGGCTTCGCGGGCGAGGGAGGCGGCCCGTTCCGCGGCGGTGATGGCCTCCGCCCCATCCTCGATCAGCCGGAGCTGCTCGCGGAAACGCCCGCGCAGGACCGGCAGCATCTCGACCGAGGTGCTCAGCTTGCGGGCGGCGGCGCGCAGGGCGAACAGCCGCTCCTCGGTCTTGTCGAGGCGGCCCGGCTCGAAGTCGAAGGCGTTGGCGGCCGCGTCGACGCAGGCGATGGCCTCCTCCGCCTCCACGAGGGTGCGGTCGATGGCCTCCGCGGCGGCGGAGAGCTTCTGCACAAGGGGATGCTCGGGGTCGGTGCCTGCCTGCCCGGCACGCTGACGCGCATGCTCGACGGCGCGCAGGGCCGCGGCGAGGTTGCGCGACAGCTTGTCCCCGCCAAGCGACGCCCTGGCGTCGGCAAGGTCGGCGATGGCCTTTTCCGCCGCGCCCAGAAGGGCCCGCTCTCCCGCCAGTTCCGTCTCTTCGTCGGCGCGCGGGTCGAGGGCGTCGAGGTCGGCGAGGTTCTGCTCCAGTTCCTCGCGATGGGCGGCGGCGTCGGCAGCGGCGGTCTTCAGGTCGGCCACGGCGCGCTCGGCAGCCTTCAGCCGATCGGCGGCCGCGGCGACGCCCGAAAGCTGCGGCTGCAGGCCGCCGTAGTTGTCGAGCAGGGCGCGGTGAGTCTTCCAGTCCAGCAGGCCGACAGTCTCGTGCTGGCCGTGGACCTCAACGAGGGCCTGACCGATCTCGCGCAGGGCGGCGACGCCGGCCGGCTGATCGTTGACGAAGGCCCGGCTGCGGCCGTCGGCGGCCAGGGTCCGGCGCAGGATCAGTTCCTCGCCTGCGACGACTTCGAAGCCGCGCTCGGTGATCATCGCGATCAGGGCCGGATCGTCAGGGGCGGTGAAGACAGCGGTGGCGGACGCCTGTTTCGCGCCGTTGCGAACCAGACCGGCATCGGCGCGGGCGCCGAGCGCCAGGCCGAGGGCGTCGAGAATGATCGACTTGCCCGCTCCGGTTTCGCCGGTCAGCACCGTCAGGCCACTCTCGACCTCGAGGTCGAGGGCGTCCACCAGCACGATGTCGCGGATGGAGAGGGCGGTCAGCATATGGGCGCGGTCGTCCGGGTCTGATTCGCCATGGTTCGTCAGTCTAGCGGCGAACGCCGGTTATGGCCGCCCCTTGCGACAGAATCGGACGTCAGCCCGGGATGATGCGCCGCAGCCAGCTTTCGCGCCGTCCCTCCGGAGCCACGTCCGGACGCTGACCCTCCTCGCTGAGCAAGGCGTAGGCCTCGGCGTACCAGGGGCTGCCCGGATAGTTGTGGCCAAGCACCGAGCCGTTGCGGACAGCCTCTTCCTTGAGACCGAGCTGCAGGTTGACCTCGACCAGCCGGAACAGGGCCTCCGGCGTGTGCGAGGTGCGCTGGTAGGCTTCGTTGTCGATCACGGCCTTGTAGCGGTTCATGGCCGCCAGCGGCTGCCCGGCGCGCTGGTAGTACCGGCCGATGGACATCTCCTTGCCGGCGAGCTGATCGTTGACCATGTCGATCTTGACCGTCGCGTCGATGGCGTAGGAGGTCCCCGGATAACGGCGGGCCACGTCGCGCAGGCCGTCCAGCGCCGCCTGGGCGTAACCCTGGTCGCGGCCCACGTCGGTGATCTGTTCGAAATTGCACAAGGCCTTCATGTAGAAGGCGTAAGGCGCGCTGGGATTGCCCGGGAACAGCTGGATGAACCGGTCCGCCGCCGCGATCGCCTCCGCGTAGTCGTTGCCGCGATAGTAGGCGTAAATCTGCATCAGGATGGCGCGGCGCGACCACTCCGAATAGGGGTGCTGGCGCTCGACCTCCTGGAAATAATCGATCGCGTCGCTCCAACGCCGGCTCTGCAGGCGCTGATAGCCAGTGTTGTAGAGCGCCTCGACCGGACGCTCCTCATAGGCAAGGCGCGGACGGTTGCCGCGGCCCGAGCAGGCCGAAATCGTCAGGGCCGACACGGCCACGGCCGACAGGATCAGGCCGGTGCGGAACTTGGAAGCAGGCAAGGACGACCTCAACATAACGGGCCGGCGGGCATCGACCCGTCGGCGCCCCCGAAAACGAGACGCGATCTCTACACCAGCGAACAACCCCGCGCCAATGCGGGAAGAAGTCGGCCAAAAAGAACTCTCGGCGCTTGTGGCTGAGCCGTCCCCTGATATGTAGCGCGCCAACGCGACGGCGGCATTCTGAGCCGGGCGATGACGGCGAAAGGATGACCGGACATGAAGCTGCTCTCTGGCAACTCCAACCGGACGCTCTCCCAGGCCATCGCGGCGCACCTCGACATGCCGCTGACCAAGGCCGACGTGAAGCGATTCGCCGACAACGAGGTCTTTGCCGTCATCGAGGAGAACGTCCGCGGCGAGGATGTTTTCGTCATCCAGTCGACAAGCTACCCGGCCAACGACAACCTGATGGAGCTGCTGATCATCACCGACGCCCTGGTGCGGGCCTCGGCACGACGGATCACGGCGGTAATGCCGTATTTCGGCTACGCCCGGCAGGACCGGAAGACTGGTGGCCGGACGCCGATCTCGGCCAAGCTGGTAGCCAACCTGATCACCCGCGCCGGGGCCGACCGCGTCCTGACGATGGATCTGCACGCCGGCCAGATCCAGGGCTTCTTCGACATTCCCACCGACAATCTGCTGGCTACACCCGTGCTGGCCCAGGACATCAAGGAACATTACCATCGGGGCGACGACCTGATGATCGTGTCTCCGGACGTCGGCGGCGTCGTCCGGGCGCGTTCTCTCGCCAAGCGCCTGGATGCGGACCTCGCCATCGTCGACAAACGACGCCCCAAGGCGGGCGAGAGCGAGGTCATGAACATCATCGGCGACGTCGAGGGCCGACGCTGCATCCTGTTCGACGACATCGTCGATTCCGGCGGTACGCTGGTGAACGCCGCCCAGGCCCTGATGGACAAGGGCGCCACGGAGGTCTCGGCCTATATCAGCCATGGCGTTCTTTCGGGTCCGGCCGTGCAGCGGATCACCGACGGCCCCCTGAAGGAACTGGTCATCACCGACTCCATCGAGTCGCCCCACGAGGTCGTCGACTGCAAGAAGATCCGCCGCGTTTCGGTGGCGCCGCTGATCGGCGAGGCCATCCGGCGCATCGCCAACGAGGAATCCGTCTCGAAGCTGTTCGACTAAGGTTCAACGGAACCCTATCGGCGCCCGCCCCATTTGCGCCCTCAGATTGGGCGTTGCTGGACGCCGGTAATCCGAGGAGTCCTGATGCGTCCGGTCCTTACGCGCCGCAGCCGTTACATCGCCGCCCTCGCCGCCGCCGGGATCCTGGCGGGTTGCGCGTCCGACGCCCCCACCCGGGCGGAGATCGAGGCCGCCCAGATCGCGGCGGAAGCCGCCGCGATCGCCGCGCGAACGCCGCCGGCGATCCGGATGAACCAGAGCGTCGCCGACGCGGCGGCTGTCTACATGGCGTTCAGCCGGGACATGGCCGCGCTCGAAGGCGGCTTCACCAGTCCCGAACAGATTCAGGCGGCGCTACGACGCGGCGCGGCCTACGATCCCGAGCAGATTTCGCGCGGCCTGGTCGCCTATGCTTCGATCCTCGCCCTGCAGTCGCCCGAGTTCGTCTCCGGCGTGCGCGGGCTCGCCGACGATCAGGTGACGCGGGAACGGATCGTGGCCCGCATCGTGGCCGACCCCGGCTACGCCTCGACGCTGCCGGGGGCGGAGGCCGCTGCGGGCCTCGTCATGGCCACGCTGTCAGCCGACATCAACGCGCTGGGGCGCGCCGCGAACTCCATCGAGAACGACGCCTACGCCATTCAGGCGCGGTACGATCCCCGCCGGGCATGGGGCGTGGCTGAGGTCGTCGATCGCGAAGGACGTCTGGAAGCCGCCAAGGCCCGCTCGGCCCAGACATTCCGCCCGGCGGCCGAAGAGGCCTCGCGACTGTTTGCGGCCGCCCACAGCGGCGGCGGCGCCCTGCCCGTCAGCGGAGCGCCCCGCAACCCGCCCTATCCCCCGGCTGTCGTCAACGCTCTGGCGCTCGCGGCGCTCGCCGCCCTCGGCTACGCCGGGGAGAACGCCCGCGCCAATACCGACGCCCTCCAGTTCGACCGGGTCAGCCAAGGCTGCCTCGCCATGTCGAAGCTGAACCTTTTCCAGTGCCTGGCCGCCTCACGTCCCAACTACGAAGACATGTTCTGCCTCGGCCGCCACATCGTTCGCGATCTGGCCACCTGCTCGCGCGGCGCGGCCATGCCAGCGCCGATCGTCACCGTGTCGGACGTCAGGCCCGCCGACCCGCCGGCCCCGGCGGCCGAGCCCATCGTCATCCGGCCGGTCCCGCCGCCGGCCCCTGCGCGGCCGATCACAATTTCGCCAGTTCCGACGCCCGCCGCGCCCCCACGCCCGGCCCCGTCGCTGACGGAACGGCTGAATACCCAGCCCGTACGCCCTTCCGGGGACTAGAGACGCATATCGCCGCACGCTCCAGCCAAGCTGGCATTAACCCTCGGAGAACCACTTTGGCCGCGTTATAAGGGTTTCCAGGTCCGGTGTCCGAAGGTGGCGCCGTGTGTCCAGGGTGGGGATCTCGTATGCTTGAGGCTCGTTTTCGCCGCGGCCTGTCGCTGGCCGCCATTGCCGCGATGGCCGTTCTGGCGGCTTGCGCCACTCCGGAGCCGGAACCCGAACCGGCGCCGCCGCCTCCGCCGCCGCCTCCCGCAGTCAGCCTGAACGAGGGCGTGGCGCAGGCCGCGTCCATCTATGTCGCCTTCATGCGCGACGCGGCCACGATCGAGGCCGGCTTCCCGACCGCCGAGTCGATCCAGGCCGCGATCCGCAAGGGCGCATCGTACGAGCCGGCCCAGCTGTCGCGGGGGATGATCGCCTATGGCTCGATCCTGGCCCTGCAGTCGCCCGAGTTCGTCCAGGGCGTGCGGACCTACGCCGTCGATCCGACCGTCCGGCAGGAGATGGTCGCCCGCATCATCGCCGATCCCGCCTACGCCGCCACCCTGCCCGGCGCCGACGCCGCGGCCGGCCTGATCATCGAAGCCATCGGGCGGGACTCCGCCACGATGCTGGCCATCGCCGACGCGGTCGAGGAGGACGCCTATACCATTCAGGGCCGGTCGGACCCGCGTCGGCGCTGGGCCACGGTCCATATCGCCGACCGCGACACCCGCCTGCAGGGCGCCAAGGCGCTGTCGGCGGTTCAGATGCTGCCATCCGCCGATGAGTCTGCCCGGCTGTTCGCCGCCGCCAACAGCGGCTCGGGCCTGACCGTGACGCCAGCCCGATCGGGACCGCCCTATACGCCGGCGGTGGTGCGCTCGCTGGCGCTTGCGGCCCTCGCGGCGCTCGGCGCCGGGGGCGAGGACGCCCGCGCCAATACCGAAGCCCTCACGGTCGAGCAGAACAGCGAGTTCTGCCTCAACATGTCCAAGCTGATGCTGTTCCAGTGCCTGGCCGCCTCGCGTCCCAGCTACGAGGACATCTTCTGCATCGGCCGGCACGTGGCGCGGGATCTGGCGACCTGCACGGCGCAGAACATCAAGCCGGCGCCGATCGCCGCTCCGACGACCGAGGTGGCCGGCTCCGAGCCTGCCGTAGTCCAGACCCCCGTCGCCGCCGGGGCGGTCGCCGCCGGCGCGGCCGCCGCCTCGGCCTCGGCCACGGCGACCCTGAACAGCGACGGCTGAGCCCGCGGCGCGTTCCGTGCGCCCGGACGGTTGCGTCACCGGGCGTCTGCGTGTAATAGCCCGCCCTCTTGAATTCGAGGGTTCGAGGACCCCGTCGCGCGGGCGATTGCGTCAGCGCGGCGTTTCTGTTTGTTGAGGCGAGCCAGATGGCCGAGATCATTCTGAACGTTGATGTCCGTGACGGCGTCGGCACCGGCGGCGCCCGCGCCGCGCGTCGCGCGGGCATGGTCCCGGGCGTCCTGTACGGCGGCGACAAGGCCCCGGTGGCGATCTCGGTGAACGAGCGCGACTTCCGCAAGTCGCTCTACACCGGCAAGCTGCTCGGTCACCTGGTGACGCTGAAGTACGGCGACGAGACCCAGCCGGTCATCGCCCGCGACGTCCAATTCGACCCCGTGTCGGATCGTCCGCTGCACTTCGACCTGATGCGGGTCGACGAGAAGCAGACCATCAAGATCGAAATCCCGGTCCACTTCATCAACCAGGACCAGTGCGAAGCCTTCCGTCAGGGCGGCTCGCTGGAAGTCGTGCGTCACTCGGTCGAGGTGAAGGTCCGCGCCGACCACATCCCCGAAGACCTGATCGTCGATCTGGCCGGTCACAAGCTGGGCGACACCATCCGCTGGACCGACCTGAAGGGCACGGCCGACGTCGAGCCGACCATCACCGACCGTGACTTCGTGATCGCCTCGATCAAGACCTCTTCGGCCGCCATCTCGGCCGCCGCGGACGAAGCGCACGACGCCGAAGTGGCCGAAGCCGCCGCCGAGGTCGAGGCGACCGAACAGGCCGCCGCCGAAGACGCCGCCGCGGAAGACACCGCCGAGGGCTGATCCTCTCGCGACAAGCTGCTACTGGAACGGCCCCATCCGGAGACGGACGGGGCCGTTTCCTTATCCGGAACCCGCCATGATCATCATCGCCGGCCTCGGCAATCCGGGACCGAAATACCAGGGCAACCGCCACAACATCGGCTTCATGGCCGCCGACGAGATCGCCCGACGGTGGTCTTTCGGGCCGGAGCGCGCCAAATTCCAGTCGGTCATCCGCGAGGGCGAGGTGGAGACGGCGTCCGGCCGCACCCGCGTCCTGCTGATGAAACCGCAGACCTACATGAACGAGAGCGGGCGGGCCGTGGCCGAGGCCGCGCGGTTCTACAAGGTGAAGCCTTCCGAAGTCATCGTCTTCCACGACGAGATCGATCTGGCCCCCGGCCGCTTCCGCATGAAGGCGGGCGGCGGTGCGGCCGGACAGAACGGCGTCCGTTCCCTGATCAGCCAGCTGGGCCCCGATTTCCGCCGCGCACGCATGGGGATAGGGCATCCCGGCGAGCCGCAGCTGGTCCACGGCTATGTGCTCAGCGACTTCCACAAGGCCGACCAGCCGTGGCTCGAAGCCATGCTGTCCGCCGCCGCCGACGCCCTGCCCTTCGCGCTGGTCGGCGACGACGACCGCTACCAGGCGGAGGTCATGCGCCTTGCTCCGGCTCCGAAATTCAGTCCCCGCCAGGCGGCGCGCGGCGAAGGCTGAGCGCGCGACAGGACGCCGTCTTGCAGCCGCCCGGCGCCGACGTTAGACCCCCGCCATCCCTCAGAAGGCGTTCCAGATGGCCCGTGCCCCACTTCTCCTGGCCCTGATCGCCTTCGCCGGCGGCCTGGCTGCCTGCACAGCCGGCGACAAGGAAGCCGGCGGCAGGTCCGGCGCCGTCGAGATCTCGGGCGCCCTGTGCCGGCCGACCCCCGTCGGCCGCAGGACCACCGGCTGTTATCTGACCCTCACCGCCAGCACCGACGACCGGCTTCTGACCGTCGCCAGCCCTGTCGCGGGACGCGCCCAGATCCATGAGAGCCGCATGGAGAGCAATATGATGATGATGCGCGAGCTGGAGGGCGGCCTGCCTCTCCCGGCCGGCCAGGCCGTCGAGCTGAAGCCGGGCGGCAACCACATCATGCTGCTGGGCGTCGCCGAACCGCTCAAGGCGGGGGACACGGTTCCCCTCACCCTGACCTTCGCCTCCGCCGCTCCCGTCGAGGTGACCGCCGCCGTCGGGCAGCCCGCGACAAGCGACTCCGGCCACGCCACGCACTGAGCCGGCGCCTGAGCCTGACAAACCGGCCGCGACCCGCTAAAGGCTCGCGCTCACCAAGGAAAACCCAGCCCCCATGGCTCTGAAAGTCGCGATCGTCGGCCTGCCCAACGTCGGCAAGTCCACCCTGTTCAACGCCCTCACGAAGACGGCGGCGGCCCAGGCGGCCAACTATCCCTTCTGCACCATCGAGCCGAATACCGGCGACGTGGCCGTGCCCGAGCCGCGGCTCGAGGTGCTGGCCTCCATCGCCGGCTCGAAGGAGATCATCCCCTCGCGGATCACCTTCGTCGACATCGCCGGCCTGGTGCGCGGCGCGTCGAAGGGCGAGGGCCTCGGCAACCAATTCCTCGCCAACATCCGCGACTGCGACGCCGTGGCCTTCGTGGCGCGCTGCTTCGTCGACGACGACATCACCCATGTCGAGAACCGCATCGACCCGATCTCGGACCTCGAAATCATCGAGACCGAGCTGATGCTCGCCGACCTGGAAAGCCTCGAGAAGCGGGTGGTCAACGTCGAGAAGAAGGCCAAGGGCGGCGACAAGGAAGCCCAGCAGACGCTGCGTCTCATCAACATGGCGCTGACGCCGCTGCGCGCCGGCAAGCCCGCCCGTGTGGTCCAGGTCGACAAGGAGGACGAGAAGGCGTGGCATATGCTGCAGCTGCTGACGTCTCTCCCCGCCCTCTATGTCGCCAACGTCGACGAGGGGTCAGCGGACAAGGGCAATGAACTGTCGGACCTGGTGGCGAAGCGCGCGGCCGCCGACAACGCCAAGGCGGTGGTGATCTCGGCGAAGATCGATTCCGAACTGGCCGTTCTCGAGCCGGAGGAGCAGGCCGAGTTCCTGGAGAGCATGGGGCTGGAGGAGCCGGGCCTGAACCGGCTGATCCGCGAGGCCTACGCCCTGCTGGGTCTGCAGACCTATTTCACGGTCGGGCCCAAGGAGGCCCGCGCCTGGACCATCCCCATCGGAGCGACGGCGCCGCAGGCGGCGGGGGTGATCCACACCGACTTCGAGAAGGGCTTCATCCGGGCGGAGACCATCGCCTATCCCGACTTCGTCGCCCTCAAGGGCGAGCAGGGCGCCAGGGAGGCCGGCAAGATGCGGGCTGAAGGCAAGAGCTACGTCGTCAAGGACGGCGACGTGATGCATTTCCTCTTCAACGGCTGATCCTAGCCGGCGGAAGTTTCCTCCAGCGTGGTGCATTTCGTCAGGGTGACCACCGCGTTGTCGCGGTTCAGCCAGGTCAGACGCATCGTCTGCTCCGAAACGGCCATCCGCACCCGCTCTGTGGAAACGGCGCCCTCGGCGGCGCAGGTCAGGGCGGCCTCATAGCCATCGGCGACCTGGTCGACGGAGCCGATGGCGCAGCTGTTCTCATAGCCTTCGAAGCGGGTGGTGGTGATCTCGATGGGGCGTTGCGGTCCGGTCGTGTTCGGACACCAGGACACGTCGGCCGCCCAGCGGCCAACGAAGCTGCGCGGTCCGGTGCCGGGCAGAATGGAGCCGGCTCCCGGCGGTGGCGCCGCCGGCGGCGCGGCAGCCCCGGGCGTCTCGATGGGCTCGGCGGGGTCTGTCGGCGGATTGGCTTCGCCGGGGCCGCAGGCGGCGACGGCGAAGGCGGCGATCAGGCTGAGACGGCTGAGGGTCATGGCGCCAGAACGCGGCTGTGAGCGGTGGGCTCCGCGATTCTCGCCCCGATCACGAATTCGCGGTCACGCTTGCATCCCCCGCCAGTATTTGCGACCCGTTCTTCTGTGTCGAGAACAAGGGGGTGTCCCGAATGACTCAGAACACCAATCCGTGGGCAACGCAGATCGATCCGCTGGCGCAGGACATAGCCGCGGTGCTCAAGCGCATGGGCGGTTCCGCTCACCAGAAGGACGTCGTCCAGTGCGTCTGCGCGATGAAGCGACAGCGCGGCGAGACCGTGGCCCAGGACCTGGCCAACCGGATCGTCGAGGTGTTCGAGCGATATCGCGACCTGTTCTTCAAGCCGTTCGGCGAAGGCTCGATGCGGTGGGCGCTGCAGCCCGGCGTGGCCTGAACGGCCTCCATCGACGGGAAAGGCCCGCGGCGATCGCCGCGGGCCTTCGTCGTTCCGGAACCTAGAAGCGGCGCACAAAGCTGAGGCCGTAGGTGTCGATCTCACCGCCCTGGTCGTCGGTGAAGTCGCGGCGCGTCCAGTCGGCGCGGAGGCCGTTCTGGCCATCGAAGAAGTAGTTGGCGCCTGCGCCGTAGTTCAGGCTCTCGCCGTCTTCGCTGGCGGTGACCCCGGCGACGTCGGCCTTGATCGAGGTGGTGCCGTAACCGACGCGGCCGAACAGCTCGAAGTTCTCGCTGACCGGCACCGAGCCCACGGCGTAGAGGGCGGCGTCGTATTCATGCTCCACCGTGCCGTCGACGCCGCCGATGGTGACGTCCTCGTCCTTGACGCCGAACGAGGCCTCGCCCTCGACGCCGATATAGCGCGACAGCTTGGCGCCGACCCGACCGGTGATCGCGCCGAGGCTCTCATCGCCGCTGTCGAGGTGGGTGTAGCCGACCGAGCCGGTCCATTGCGGGTCGGAGAAGCTCTGGGCCATCGCCGGAGCGGCGAAGAGAGTAAGAGCGGCGGTCGCGAGAAGTACGTTACGCATTGTTTCTGTATCCTCTAGATGTGGTCACTTCTGCGGTGACCAGCCCCATCCAGCGGAGACACAAATGGGCGGTGGTGGAAGGCGTTCCAGTACCACCAGACGACTGCCGCATGACTGTGCACGACATGACACAGACAACGATACGCCAAAGGTGACCTTATCGTGTTCTTATTCTGGCGATCCGACTCCTAGCGGTCCTTCTCCCGCTCCGTGCCAGCCTTCTCATGCAGGGCGGCCTGGGCGGCGGCGAGGCGGGCGATCGGGACCCGGTAGGGCGAGCAGCTGACGTAGCTGAGGCCGACGTGCTCGCAGAAGGCGATCGAGGCGGGATCGCCGCCATGCTCGCCGCAGATACCCATCTTGATGTCGGGACGCGCCGCGCCGCCGCGTTCGGCGGCGATGCGGATCAGGTCGCCGACGCCCTCCTGGTCGAGGCGGACGAAGGGGTCGGTCTCGAAGATGCCCTTGTCCATATAGGCCTGGAGGAAGCGGCCGGAGTCGTCGCGGCTGATGCCGAAGGTGGTCTGGGTCAGGTCGTTGGTGCCGAAGGAGAAGAACTCGGCGTATTCGGCCAGGTCGCCGGCGCGCAGGGCCGCGCGCGGCAGCTCGATCATGGTGCCGACCAGATAGTCGACCCGGTCGCCGGCCTCGGCGAACACGGCCCCGGCTGTGCGGTCGGTGAGCTCGCGCAGGTATTTCATCTCCAGGCCGAGCGCGACCAGCGGGTGCATGATCTCGGGGATCGGGGCCTCGGCCGCGGTCTTCTTCACCTCCAGCGCCGCCTCAAGAATGGCGCGCACCTGCATCTCGTAGATCTCGGGGTAGGCGACGCCGAGACGGCAGCCGCGGTGGCCGAGCATGGGGTTGGTCTCGTGCAGTTCCCTGGCCCGGCGCTTCAGCTTGGCGGCGTCGAGGCCCTGGGTCGCCGCCAGCGCATCGATCTCCGCCTCGCTGTGCGGAATAAACTCATGCAGCGGCGGGTCGAGCAGGCGGACGGTGACGGGAAGGCCCGCCATGATCTCGAACAGCTGCACGAAGTCGGCCTTCTGGAACGGCGCGATCTTCGCCAGCGCCGCGCGGCGCCCGGCCTCGTCGTCGGCGAGGATCATCTCGCGCACGGCGGCGATGCGGGCGTCGTCGAAGAACATGTGCTCGGTGCGGCACAGGCCGATGCCCTCGGCCCCGAAGCCGCGGGCCGTCTTCGCATCGAGCGGCGTCTCGGCGTTGGCGCGGACCTTGAGCCGGCGAACCTTGTCGGCCCAGGCCATCAGGGTCTGGAAGTCACCGGTCAGCTCGGGCTCGATCATCGGCACGGCGCCGTCCAGCACCTCGCCCTTCGAGCCGTCGATGGTGATGACCTCGCCCGCCCTGAAGGTGCGGCCGCGGGCGGTGAAGGTCCCTGCCCGCGCGTCGATCTGGATCTCGCCCGCGCCGGAGACGCAGGGCCGTCCCATGCCGCGGGCGACCACCGCCGCGTGGCTGGTCATGCCGCCGCGGGCGGTGACGATGCCGCGCGCCGCGTGCATGCCGTGGATGTCCTCGGGGCTGGTCTCCTCGCGCACCAGGATGACGGCGTCGCCCAGCTGGGACAGGCGCTCGGCCTCGTCGGCGTCGAACACCACCTTGCCGGTCGCGGCGCCCGGGGACGCCGGGAGGCCGGCGGCGACGACCTTGCGCTCAGCCTTCGGGTCCAGGGTCGGGTGCAGCAGCTGGTCGAGCGCCGAGGGTTCGACCCTGCCGATGGCCTCCTCTTCCGAGATGACTCCCTCGGCCGCCAGATCGACCGCGACCTTGAGCGCGGCCTTGGCGGTGCGCTTGCCATTGCGGGTCTGCAGCATCCACAGCCGGCCCTGCTCGACGGTGAATTCGATGTCCTGCATGTCGCGGTAGTGGCTTTCCAGCCGTCCGACGACGTCGACGAACTGCGCGAACACCTCGGGCATGGCCTCTTCCATCGAGGGGGCGGTCTCGCCCATCTCCTCGCGGCCGGCCTTCGTCAGCGACTGTGGCGTGCGGATGCCGGCGACGACATCCTCTCCCTGGGCGTTGATCAGGAATTCGCCGTACAGCTTCGCCTCGCCGGTCGACGGATTGCGGGTGAAGGCCACGCCGGTGGCCGAGGTGTCGCCCATGTTGCCGAAGACCATGGACTGCACATTCACAGCCGTGCCCCAGCTTTCGGGGATGTCGTGCATGCGCCGATAGAATTTGGCCCGGTCGTTCATCCAGCTGGCGAAGACGGCCGAGACGGCGCCCCATAGCTGGTCGTTCGGATCCTGGGGGAAGGCGTGGCCGAGATTGTCCTCGACCACCCGCTTGTAGTCGGCGACCACCTTCTCCCAGTCCGAGGCGGACAGGTCGGTGTCGATGGTGACGCCCAGACGATCCTTGTGATCGTCCAGCACCTCCTCGAAGTCGTCGTGGGAGAGGCCCAGCACGACGTTGGAGTACATGGTGATGAAGCGGCGGTAGCTGTCGAAGGCGAAGCGGCGGTCGCCGCTGAGGGCCGCCAGCCCCTCCACGGTTTCGTCGTTGAGGCCGAGGTTGAGGACGGTGTCCATCATGCCGGGCATGGAGGCGCGGGCGCCCGAGCGGACCGAGACCAGCAGCGGGTTCTTCGGATCGCCGAAGGTCTTGCCGACGACGGCCTCGACCTTCTTCAGGCCGGCGGCGACCTGGCCGGCGAGGTCGGCGGGATAGCTCTGCCCGTTGGAGTAATAGTGGACGCAGGCTTCGGTGGTGATGGTGAAGCCCGGCGGCACCGGCAGGCCCAGCGACGACATCTCGGCCAGGTTCGCGCCCTTGCCGCCAAGAAGGTTCTTCATCGACGCGTCGCCGTCGGCGGAGCCGCCGCCGAAGCCGTACACCCACTGAGTCATTCACCAGCCCCTGAGCCGTTGTCCGTCGCGGGGGACTCGCATCCCCTCGCGGTGCAGGCCCCGCTTACCGCGCCGGAGGCGGCAAGGCGAGGCTGAGGGTGTAACAAAACGTGAGCGGCTGTGACGGTTCCGGCCTGACCGACCCTGTCATTCGAAAATCGCGAAACCCTGTCATTCCGACACTCCCGCACCCTCGTCTCCTCCCTTTCTTCGGACGCTGCTCGCGCGTGGAGGGCCGCGATCGGCCCTCTGCAAGGACGTCCGTTCCTGTTGCCCAATGAAAGCACGCGCCGACGTCAGAAGCGGACGCAGGCCCCCACACCGGGCAATTCGCCGATACTCGCCAAGGTACGGGATGGCAGGGAATGGCGCGGAATGGCCGGGATGGCAGGGTACCGGATGGCAGGGTCGGTTCGTGGTGGTCCGCTATCAGGTCGCTTGACCCGAGGATCAGACCGTCCGGTGCACCGTGGTCGGATTGCGGTCGCGATTGCGTGGCCGTCTTCCTCGCACACCCCGGCCCCGCATCTGATCCCCGGGTCAGGCCAGAGGATGACGGGGGAGCTAGATCGGTCGGGCCGCGGGACGGGCGCCGACGCCCGGACGGTCGCGGTCCACCGGCTCGTCGTCGAGCCGCGCCGGCGGGGCGAGGTCGGCGTCGGGTGAAAGGAAGGATCGGCGCGAGGGCGCGGACGCGGGCGCGCGGCTGCGCAGCAGGCGGACGAATTCGGCGAAATCGCCGATCTGCTCATTGTAGAAGGCGGCCTTTTCCACCGGGCCCATGTGGCCGGCGTCGTCGACCCGGACCAGCCGGCCCTGGGGCAGCGCGCTCGCGATCGTCTCGCCGGCGTGATCCCTGGTGATCAGGTCGCGGCCGCCGACGAAGACCAGGGCCGGGACATCGATCCGCGGCAGGCGGTCGGTCACGGACCAGTGCATCATGGCGACATTGCCGCGCGCCTGCACCGCCGGCGAGTTCTTGGTCGGCAGGCGGGCCGTGCGCTCGAGCTGCTCGCGCGTCGGGCGGGTCCCGAAACCGGCGAGCCGCGCGGCGAGGTGGGTCGAGCCGCTGAGGTACGCCTGCCAGTTCATCACCCACAGCGCCGGCGACAGGACCATGTCGAGCCTGGAGGCGAGTTCGATCATCGGCTGCAGCGGCCTGAACACCCGCGAGAAGACCATGGTCTCCAGCGGATTGGTATGGGTGGTGTTCTCCAGCACGATGGCGGCGACGCGCCGGTTCAGCAGCTCGGGGTGACGGGCGCAGAAGGTCTGCACGGTCATGCCCCCGATGCTGTGGCCGACGAGGATGACCGGCCGGTCCCCCGGCAGGCTGTCGATCACCGCGTGCAGGTCCTCGGCGAAACCCTCGATCGAATAGCCCGCGGTCGGCCGGCCCGAGCGGCCCAGGCCCGGCAGATCCCAGAAGACGAGGCCGAAGCGGGAGCCGAGATCGGCTCGCGCCTCGGCCCAGATCCGCGCCGAAAGGCCCCAGCCGTGGGTGAAGACGAGGATCGGCCCGGTGGCGGCGCCCTCCATTTCTACATGCAGGACGGCCCCGTCAGCACCGGGGATATTCACGCTGTCGGCCCGGCGAGCGAGCGCGGTGCTCTTGCCATGACCCAGCAGCATCAGCATCGGGAAGCGGCCGAACAGACCGAAGACCATCAGGCCGGCGCCCCACCACAGGCCCGCGCTGGAGGGCTCGGCATAACCGAGCGTCCCGGCCAGATGATCGGCGTCATACCAGCGCCACAGCAGCCATGCGGCGACAGCGAAGACCGCCACCGACGCGATTGCGAACAGGCGCTGGAGAAAGGCGAACAGGATCATCGGGCTACTTTCGGGGAGGCGCCAGCCCAACACCGGCGGACCTATGTTCGTTCCGTGAAATTCGCCGGGCTAACCCGCCCTTAACCGCGATGATTCACCACTCGCTCTCCAAGCTGTACGGGGCCGAGTGATATGTCCGGGTTGAAGACCGATGTCGTTCTGAGGGGCGACTGCATCGAGGTGCTGAAGGGATTGCCCGACGCCTCCGTCGACATGGTCTTTGCCGACCCGCCCTATAATCTGCAGCTGGGCGGCGACCTGCTGCGGCCCGACAACAGCCTGGTCGACGCGGTCGACGACGACTGGGACAAGTTCGACAGCTTCGCAGCCTACGACGCCTTCACCCGCGCCTGGCTGACCGAATGCCGCCGGGTGCTGAAGCCGGAGGGCTCAATCTGGGTGATCGGCAGCTATCACAATGTCTTCCGGCTGGGCTCGGCGATCCAGGATCTCGGCTTCTGGGTGCTGAACGACATCATCTGGCGCAAGTCGAACCCGATGCCGAACTTCAAGGGCACGCGGTTCACCAACGCCCACGAGACGCTGATCTGGGCGGCCCGGTCGCGCGAACAGAAGCGCTACACGTTCAACTACGACGCCCTGAAGGCCTTCAACGAAGACACCCAGATGCGTTCGGACTGGACCTTCGCCCTGTGCACCGGCGAGGAGCGGATCAAGGACGCCGACGGCAAGAAGGCCCATCCGACGCAGAAGCCGGAAGCGCTGCTGCACCGGGTGCTGCTGGCGGCGACCCGGCCCGGGGACGTGGTGCTGGACCCCTTCTTCGGCACCGGCACGACGGGCGCGGCGGCGAAGCGGCTGGGCCGCCACTTCATCGGCATCGAGCGCGACGAGGGCTATGCCAGGGTGGCCGAGAAACGGATCAAGGCGGTGATCCCGGCGGCGCCCGAGGACCTGGCCGTGATGGGGTCGAAACGGGCCGAGCCGAAGGTGCCGTTCGGCGCCCTGGTGGAAGCCGGCCTTCTGCGGCCCGGCGACCGGCTGTATTGCCCCAAGGGCGAGCGCGAAGCGCGGGTCCGGGCCGACGGCTCCCTGGTGTCGGGATCGCTGAGCGGCTCGATCCACAAGCTGGGCGCCCTGTTCGAGAACGCCCCGGCCTGCAACGGCTGGACCTACTGGCGATTCAAGTCCGACCAGGGCCTGCGGTCGATCGATACGCTGCGGGCCGAGGTTCGCGCCGGGATGCAGTGACGGCGCGTTCGCGGTAGCGCTGCAAGGCCCGGTGGGGCAGCGGAAATTCGCCAGTTGGCGAGGAACCCTTCGCAGGTGCGAAGGTTAAATCCCGAGTCTGATTTCCGACATTGAGAGCGCGCCATGAAGATCGCCCAGGTCACGCCTCTTTATGAGGCGGTCCCTCCCAAATTGTACGGCGGCACGGAGCGGGTCGTCGCACACCTGACCGACGCGCTGGTGGATCTGGGCCATGAGGTGACCCTGTTCGCGGCCGCCGACGCGGAGACCCGGGCGCGGCTTGTTCCGGTGCGGGACCAGGCCATCCGGCTGGACCCCAGCCCGCTCAAGTCGGACCTGGCGGCGCACATGAGCCAGTTGTCCGAGGTGCTGAAGCGCGTCGACGATTTCGACGTGATCCACTTCCACACCGACATGATCCATTTCCCCTTCTTCGCCCGCCACGCCGACAAGACGATCACGACCCTGCACGGACGGCTGGACCTGAAGGACCTGCCCGGCGTCTATGAGCGGTGGGGCGAGTTCGGGCTGGTGTCGATCTCGGACGACCAGCGCCGCCCCCTGCCGCTGGCCAATTGGAAGGCCACGGTCCACCACGGCATGCCCGGCGACCTGTACAAATTCTCGGAAGCGCCCGGCGGCTATCTGGCCTTCCTGGGCCGCATCTCGCCGGAGAAGCGCCCCGACCGCGCCATCGAGATCGCCACCAGGCTGAACAAGCCGCTGAAGATGGCGGCCAAGGTCGATCCCGCGGACAAGGTCTATTGGGAGACGGTGATCCGGCCGATGGTCGAGGGCAATCCGCTGGTCGAGTTCGTCGGCGAGATCGGCGATCACCAGAAGTCGGCCTTCCTCGGGGGGGCCGAGGCGCTGCTGTTCCCGATCGACTGGCCCGAGCCGTTCGGCCTGGTGATGATCGAGGCGATGGCCTGCGGCACGCCGGTGGTGGCCTTCCGCTGCGGTTCCGTGCCGGAGATCGTCGAGGACGGGGCCACCGGCTATCTGGTCGACACGCTCGAGCAGGCGGTCGCCGCCGCCGGGCGGGCCCACCTGCTGGACCGGGAGGCGATCCGCGCCCGGTTCGAACTGCGCTTCTCGGCCACGGCCATGGCCCGGCGCTATCTGGACGTCTATGGCGACCTGCTGGCCCGCCGGCCCTTCGCCGAGGAGCCGCTGGCGGACGTGGTGACGCCGCTGCGCCCGGCCGAAGACCGCAGCTTCGCCAGCGTGGGCTGACGACGATGGCCTGAACCTCCGGCGGTCTTGTCCATTAGCGTACCATTGCCGTCATCAAGGGTCCGCATTCCGCCACCACGCTGGCAGGCCCCGCCGCAACCGCTTCGAGCTTCCGCATGGATGACGCCTATACAGTCCAGGTCACCGCCGCCGAGTCGCAGGACGCGGACGGCCTCGAACAGCTGATGGCGCTGAAGGACGCCGACACCTTCGCGGTGGCGGACCTCTGGGGCGACATGAAGGGCGGGGCCGACGGCCTGTTCGACAGCGACACCCGGCTGCTGTCGCGCTTCGTGATGACGGCCGGGCTGGCGCGGCCGTCGCGGCTGAGTTCCGGCATCAGCCAGGACAACGTCTTCTTCACCGCCCATTCGACCAACCGGCCGCTGCCGCCGATGGGCGGGCGCTCGGCCCCGGCGGGGGTGCTGCATATCGAGCGGCGGCGCTTCATCCGCGACCGGCGGATGTTCGAGCGGGTGCGGATCGTCAATCACGGCGTCGAGGACGTGCTGCTGCCGCTGGCCTTCGACTTCGCCGCCGACTTCGCCGACATCTTCCAGGTGCGCGGTTCGCCAAGGGCGAAGCGGGGGTCGCAGGAGACGCCGGCGGTGGACGGGCGCCGTGTGACGTTCCGCTACCTCGGCGTCGACGGGGTGCGGCGGAGCAGCTGCCTGGCCTTTTCGGAGCCGCCCGCCCGGCTGACCGCCTCGCGCGCCGAGTTCATGTTCAGCCTACCGAAGGGACGGCGCGTCGACCTCTATATCGAGTGCGGCGCCGGGGCCTGCGACGCCCCGGACGAGGCGCGGTTCAGGCTGCATGCGGTGCAGGCGCGGGTCCAGATGCGCGTCCGGCGGCGGCGGGGAGCCTCGATCCGGGGGCCGCGCAACCCGCGCTTCAACGACTGGCTGGACCAGAGCCGGGCCGACGTGGCCCTGCTGACCACCGACCTGCCGACCGGACCCTATCCCTACGCCGGGGTGCCGTGGTTCTCGACGCCGTTCGGGCGCGACGGGATCATCACCGCCTGGCAGATGCTGTGGATCGATCCCAGCCTGGCCAAGGGGGTGCTGACCTATCTGGCCATGCGGCAGGCGACCGACTTCTCGGCCTTCCAGGACTCCGCGCCGGGCAAGATCATGCACGAGACGCGCGGCGGGGAGATGAGCGCGCTCGGCGAGGTGCCGTTCGGGCTCTACTACGGCGGCGTCGACACCACCTGCCTGTTCGTGGCCCTGGCCGGGGCCTATCTGAAGCGGACCGGCGACGTCGCGACGATCCGGGCCCTGTGGCCCAACCTCATCGCCGCCACGGGCTGGATGAAGGACCACGGCGACGTCAACGGCGACGGCCTGATCAGCTACCAGCGCGCCGCCGAGACGGGGCTGTCGAACCAGGGCTGGAAGGACTCCGAGGACTCGATCTTCCACCGCGACGGGCGTTTCCCGAAGGGGCCCATCGCCCTGCTGGAGGTGCAGGGCTACGCCTACGCCGCCTGGCAGGCCATGGCCGACATGGCCCGGACCATCGGCGATCAGCGACAGCCCGAATGGGCCGCCCGGGCCGGCGCCGTGCGGGCGCTGGTCGAGGCGCGGTTCTGGATGGAGGACGAGCAGTTCTACGCCATCGCCCTGGACGGCGACGGGGAGCAGTGCCGCTCGATCGGATCGAACGCGGGGCACCTGCTGTTCACCGGTCTGCCGTCGCCGGAACGGGCCCGGCTGGTGACGAAGCGGATGCTGGGAGCCGAGTTCCGTTCCGGCTGGGGCGTACGGACGCTGGCCACGGGGCAGGCGCGTTTCAATCCGATGAGCTATCACAACGGCTCGGTCTGGCCCCACGACACGGCCATGGCGGCGGCGGGCATGGCGCAGTACGGCGAGCGCCGGGCCGTGGCCCTGCTGCTGGGCGAGATCTATGCGGCGGCGACCCATTTCCACCTGCGCCTGCCTGAGCTGTTCTGCGGCTTCGAGCGCATCCCGGGCGAGCCGCCGATCGCCTATCCGGTGGCCTGCCTGCCGCAGGCTTGGGCGGCGGGCTCGGTCTTCCTGATGCTGCAGGCGGCTCTGGGCGTCAGCATCGACGCTATCGAGGGCGTGGTGGAGATCGACAAGCCGCTGCTGCCCTCGGGCATCGACCGGTTGAACATCACCCGGCTGCAGGTCGGCGAGGGCGAGGTCGACCTGACCTTCCAGCAGATGGGAGCCCACACGGTGGTCATGCCGCGCCGGACCGTCGGGCGGCTGTCGGTGCGGACGCTGGGCTAGGCGAGGCCCCGCTCCAGCGCCTTGCGGAAGACGGTCGGCAGGGCGGCCAGGGCCTCGTCCACCGGCGTCCAGACGAAATCACCGGTCCCCTCGCCTGCCCGTACCTCCAGCGTCAGGGCGAAGTGGGTGAAGACATGGTCGATGGCGCCGGCGACGCGCCAGTCCGCGGGCGCCGGCGGCGCGGCCTCGACGGGCGCGGCCGACCAGTCAGAGGTCGGCAGGCCCATCATGCCGCCGAGCAGGCCCCTGTCCGGTCGCCGGACGAGGGCGACGCGGCCCCGGTCGTCCCGCAGAACCCAGACGACCCCGTGACGGCGGGGGCGGTCGGCCTTCTTCGTCTTCAGGGGCCAGCAGCCGGGCTGGCCTGACTGGAAGGCGGCGCACCAGGCGGTCAGCGGGCAGCGGTCGCACAAGGGATTGCCGGGACGGCAGACCGTGGCCCCCAGGTCCATCAGGGCCTGGGCCCAGTCGCCCGGCCGGTGATCGGCCACAAGGACGCCAGCCAGCCGCTTCAGCTCTGGCCTGGCGGCGGGCAGCGGCGTCTCGACCGCGAACAAGCGGGCCATGATCCGCTCGACGTTGCCGTCGACGACATTGGCCGGGCGACCGAAGGCGATGGCGGCGACGGCGGCGGCGGTATAGGCGCCGACCCCGGGCAGGGCGAGCAAACCCGCCTCCGTGTCCGGGAAGACGCCGCCATGCCCGCCGGCGACGGCGCGAGCGCAGGCCAGCAGGTTGCGGGCGCGGGCGTAGTAGCCCAGCCCGGCCCAGGCGGCCATGACGTCGGCGTCAGGAGCCGCGGCCAGATCCGACACCGTCGGCCAGCGACGGGTGAAGGCTTCGAAATAAGGCGTCGCATGCGGCGTGGTGGTCTGCTGCAGCATGATCTCCGACAGCCAGACGCGGTAGGGATCGGGGCGCGCCTCGTCCGCGGCCGGGCGCCAGGCGAGCCTCCGCCGGTGGATATCGTACCAGTCCAGCAGGGCCGCGCGCAGATCGGGCGCCCCATCGGGCAGCTGGAAGGGGACTTGAACCGGGACGGCGGACATTCCCCGCGCTATAGACCGGAAATGCGCCGCACGCTGCCCACAGACGCCGAGGCCCGCGAAATCCTGTCGCGACGGCGCACGCGCCCCGCCCCCCGCCCGGCGCCGAAGGCGGGTCGGGCGCTGCAGGGGCTGATCAGGGAGCTCGATGCGAAATTCGGCCGGGGCGCCTCGGCTCTGGAGCCGCGCTGGACCGAGATCGTCGGCGAGCGGCTGGCCCGCGTGACGCGACCGCAGAAGTTGAGCAAGGGCCGCGGCGGGACGGGCGGGACGCTGGAGCTGCGCGTGGCCGGCCCTGCGGCCCTGCTGGTCCAGCACCAGTCGGAAGAGATCCTGCAGCGGGTCAATCTGTTCCTCGGCCCCGGCAGCGTCGACAAGCTGAGGATCGCCCAAGGGCCGGTGAAGCCGCCAGTCGGCCTGCCGAAGCCGGTCAGGCCGCGAGCCGGCCCCGCGCCCCTGCCCGCGCATCAGGAGGCGGAGCTCAAGGCCGCCGTGGCGGATGCTCCGGATGCGCTGAAGGGGCCGCTGGAGCGGCTGGGCCGCGCCGTGATGGGCGATCCGCACAAGGGCCGGGACCGCTCCGGAGAATGAGCCGCCGCAGCGGATTTGCGGCCCGCGCGCATCGGCGCTTGACATATTTCGATGTTTAGCTAAACAACGAGACATGAACAAGGTCTTCAAGGCTCTGGCCGACCCGACCCGCCGCAGGGTGCTGGAGCTGCTGCGCCAGCGGCCCATGACGGCAGGCGAACTGAGCGAGCATTTCGCGGTCTCCAAACCGACTCTGTCGGCGCATTTCGCGGTCCTGCGCGAGGCCGACCTCGTCGACGCCCACAAGCAGGGCACGACCATCACCTATCGGCTCAAGCTGTCGGTGCTCGAAGAGGCGCTGCTCGGCTTCAGCCAGGCTTTCGGCATCGGCGCCGCCGCGACCCCCGCCGACCAGACGGACGTTCCCGGAAAGGAAATCCAGCCATGATCAGTCGCCTCGTTCCGGCGATCGCCCTCGCCGCCTTCATCGTCGCCGCCGCTCTCGCCCTCCGTCATGCCGAAGGCGCCGGATGGATCGGCGACGAGGGCGCCAGGCGGGCCATGCAGGTCCTGATTGGACTGATGCTCGCCGGCTACGCCAACATGATGCCCAAGCAACCGGGACGCCCTCGCGGCTCGCCGCGCGCCGAGGCCGCCGCCCAGGCCGCGCTGAGGGTCGGGGGCTGGTCGATGACGCTGGCCGCCCTCGCCTATGCAGGCCTCTGGGCCTTCGCACCGCTGAACATCGCCAATATCGCCTCGATCGTGGTTGTCGGCGGTGCAACGGCGCTGACGCTCGGCTACTCCGTGTGGGCCTTCATGTCCTGCCGGCGCGCCGGCGGCGCTTCGACCGGCCACTGACTCACCCCGTCTGAACCACGTCCCCCGCGGACGCCCCATCCCCTTCCTGACCGGACGGCGACATCCGCCCGTCGCTTCCGTTCGCCCGATCGTCAGCCGACGCCGGTTCCACCAGACAGGACTTCCAGATGACCCTCCGCAGACACCTGAGAACCGCTGTCGCCGCGGCGCTGGCAATGCCCCTGTTCCTCGGGACGAGCCCGGCTCCCGCGTTCGCCCAGGACGCCGCAGCCGCAATCCCGCTCGCGCCCGAGGGGCGAGGACCGGCCCTGTGGATCGTGCGGGACGCCGATTCGACCCTCTACCTGTTCGGCACGATGCACCTGCTGCGGCCGACCACCGGCTGGGGCTCCGCGCGGCTGGACGCAGCCTTCGACAGCGCCTCGCAACTGATCATGGAGGTCGACACGCCCGAGGATCAGGCGGCGCTGCGCCCGCTGATGCGTCAGTACGGCCTCTCGCCGGAGCGGCCTCTGTCCGCCCTGTTGACGGCCCGGGAGATCGCCACCCTGGACGCCGCCGCCCGCACCCTGGGAGGCGCCGCGGCCGATCTTGACGCCATGCGTCCCTGGCTGGCGGGCGTGACGGTGCAGAGCGCCTCCATCATCAGCGCCGGCTATGCTCCGGCCTCGGGCGTCGAGCCGATCCTGAAGGCGCGGGCCGAGGCGGCCGGCATGGCGGTCAGCGGATTCGAGACGCAAGAGGAGCAGATACGCATGCTGGCCGGCTTCCCCGAGGAGGGGCAACTGGCCTACCTGCGGCGCTCCCTCGCCGAGTTCGGGGCGGCGCAGACGGAGATCGACCGCCTGGTGGACGCCTGGGCGGCGGGCGACACCGCGACGGTCCGGGCGCTCGCCGTCGATCCCATGCGCGCAACGCCTCTGCTGTACGACACCCTGCTTGTGCGGCGGAACACCAACTGGGCCAACCAGATCCAGACATTGCTGGAGGGCTCGGGCACGATCTTCATCGCCGTGGGGGCCCTGCACCTGAGCGGCGACGACAGCGTGCAGGAAATCCTGAGGGCCCGGGGCGTGGAGGTCACGGTCGCGCCTTGATCCGGAGCTGGAATGGGGCAGGGGCGAGAGCCGCTGGCGCAGTCGATCTTCTTTGGCTAGATCGGCTGTTCAGCGATACACTGGTCGACGACCGGTCTGTCGCCCCAGACCCGGGCGCGCGCATTTCGGGGAATCGCGCGATGCTCTCCACCCCCCGTTGCCAGTGAGGACGACTCCATGAGCGCCACCACCCGTTACGCCGCGATGAGCCGCCGCGCCGCCATGACCGCCGCCGCCCTGACCGCCATGGTCGCGATGAGCGGTTGCGGACCGAAGACCACCGGCGCCGCCGCGGGCGACATGGCCATGGGTGCGCCGGACGGCGCCAAGGTGACGGTGGTCGAATACGCCTCGGTCACCTGCCCGCACTGCGCGGCCTGGCAGGAGTCCACCTGGGAGGCGTTCAAGACGGCCTACGTCGACACCAACAAGGTCCGCTACGTGTTCCGCGAACTGCCGACGCCGCCGGCCGAGGTGGCCGTCGCGGGCTTCGCGGTGGCGCGTTGCGCGGGCGAGGACAAATATTTCCAGGTGATCCACGAACTGATGGCCGACCAGCGCGCCTTCGTCACCGATCCGCGCACGACCCTGATGCGCGTCGGCAACGGGGTGGGCCTGAGCGAACAGGAAGTGCAGGCCTGCATCACCGACGAGGCGTCGCTGAAGGCGGCCGACGAGCGCGCCCAGGCCGCCACCAAGGCGGGCGTGACCACCACCCCGGCCTTCTTCGTCAACGGAACCCAGGTGATCACCCCCGGCGGCGAGGGCCCGAGCATGGAAGACCTGTCCAAGGCGATCGACGCCGAGCTGGCCAAGGGCTGATCGTCCGGTGAAGCGGCTTTCGCGTTTCCTGCTGACCCTGCTGATCGCGTTGGCCGCGCCGGCGCTGGCGCTCGCCCAGACCGTCGAGCCGGTCCGGCCGGGCGACCGGACGCTGGGAGCGGCGGACGCCCCGGTGACGCTGACGGTGTATCTGTCGACGACGTGCAGCCATTGCGCCGACTGGCACACCCGGGACTTCCCGGCCTTCAAGGCGCGCTATGTCGACACGGGCAAGGTCCGCGTGGCGTTTCGCGACCTGCCGACGCCGCCGCAGCAGATCGCCATCGCCGGTGCGGTGATGGCCCGCTGCGCGCCCGAGGAGAAGTACGACACCGTGCTGGAGGCGCTGTTCCGCGGGCAGCCGCTGCTCCGCGCCCAGGCCGGTCCGGCGTCCGAGGAGACCGTCGTGGGCTGGCTGGCCGCGGGCGGCGCCGCGGCCGGGCTGACGCCTGACCAGATGAGCGCCTGCTTCGCGAGCGAGACGTCCTTCACCGACGTCGAGACCCGCGCCCAACAGGCCTTCGCCGACGGGGTGAACTCGACGCCCAGCTTCTTCATCAACGGCGAGCCCGTACCGGCCACCATGCCGTCTCGCGACGTGGCCGCGTTCGAACCCCTGATCCAGCCGCTGCTCGACGGCCGGTGACCCGCTAGCAGGATGCAGTTCCAGCGCCTCCGGCTCGTCGGTTTCAAGTCCTTCGTCGATCCCGCCGAGGTGCATATCGAGCCGGGCCTGACCGGCGTTGTCGGACCCAACGGTTGCGGCAAGTCCAATGTGCTGGAAAGCCTGCGCTGGGTCATGGGCGCCAATTCGGCCAAGGCCATGCGCGGCCAGGGCATGGACGACGTCATCTTCGCCGGCGCCGCCAACCGTCCGCCGCGCAGCCACGCCGAAGTCCAGCTGACCATCGACAATGCGCAGAGGAAGGCGCCCCAGCCCTTCACCGACAGCGCCGTCATCGAGGTGTCGCGCCGCATCGACCGCGGCCAGGGCTCGACCTACAGGATCAACGGCAAGGAGGTGCGGGCGCGGGACGTGCAGCTGCTGTTCGCCGACGCCTCGACGGGCGCCAACTCGCCGGCGCTGGTGCGGCAGGGGCAGATTTCGGAACTGATCGCCGCCAAGCCGCAGAACCGCCGCCGCATCCTCGAGGAGGCGGGCGGCGTGGCGGGCCTGCACACGCGCCGGCACGAGGCGGAGCTGCGGCTGAAGGCGGCCGAGTCCAATCTGGAGCGGCTGGACGATATCGGCCGCGAGCTGGAGACGACCCTGACCCGGCTGAAGCGCGAGGCGCGGCAGGCCGACAAATACAAGAAGATCTCCGCCGAGATCCGGGCCCTGCAGGCGGCGCTGCTGTTCGTGCGCTGGAACGACGCGCGCGTGGCGGCGGAGGCGGCGGCGAAGGAGCTGGCCGAGGCCGACCGGGCGGTGCTGGAGGCGACGACCGCATCCGGACGGGCGCAGACGGTGTCGCTGAACGCCCAGGAGGCGCTGAAACCGGCCCGGGAAGAGGACGCCGTGGCCGGGGCGCTGCTGCACCGGGCCTCGCTGGAGCGCGACCGGCTGGACATGGCCGAGCAGGCGGCGCGGGCGGAGGTCGAGAGGCTGACCGCCGAGGCCGGGCGCATCGCGGCGGATATCGAGCGCGAGACCGCCATGGCGGGCGACGCAGACGAAGAGCTGAAGCGGCTGGGCGCGGCGCTGGAGGCCCTGACCGGCGAGATCTCGGCGGCGCCCGCACGGGGACCGGAACTGGAAGCGGCCCTGGCCGCGGCGGAGGAAGCGCGCAAGGCAGCGGACGCCGAGGTGGAACGGGTGGCGGGGGCTGTGGCCTCGGTCGAGGCGCGGGTCTCGGCGGAGACGGCGCGCAAGCGGGACGCGGAGGCGCGGGTGGCGCGCGCCGAGGCGCAGCTGGCGTCGGCAAAGGCGGAGCGCGAGGCGCTGGGGCCGCTTGAGAGCCCCGAGATCGCAGCGGCGAATGCGGCGCTGGAGCAGGCGCAGGCGGCGCTGGCGGCCGCGCGCGCGGCGGTCGAGGCGGCGGAGGCCGAACGTGGCGACAAGGCGCGGGCCGAACAGGAGGCGCGGCAGGCGGCCCGTGCCGCCGAGGACCGGCTGGGCCGACTACAGACCGAGGCGCGAGGCCTCGCCCAGCTGCTGGTGCAGGGCAAGCGGGAACACCCGCCGGCGCTGGACCGGGTCCAGGCCGACAAGGGCTATGAGGCGGCGCTGGCGGCGGCGCTGGGCGACGATCTGGACGCGGCGCTGGATGCGCGGGCGGCGGCCTACTGGGGCGGGGCGGAAGCGCCCTCCCCGTCATGGCCGGCGGGGGTGGACGCCTTGTCGGATCATGTGTCGGCGCCGGAGCAGCTGAAGGCGCGGCTGGCGCTGTGCGGCGTGGCCGAACGGGGCGGGATCGAGGCCCTGGCGAAGAGCCTGCCGGTGGGGGCGCGGCTGGTCACGCGCGAGGGGGACCTGTGGCGCTGGGACGGCTTCGTGCAGCGCGCCGAGGCCCCGCGGCCGGCGGCGGTGCGGCTGGCCCAGCGCACGCGGCTGGCCGAGCTGGAGGCCGAAATCGACCACGGGCGGCCGGAGCTGGAAGAGGCCCAGGCGGCGCTGAAGACGGCGAGCGAGGCGTTCCGGCGCGCGGAGGAGGCGGTGAAGACCGCCCGCGCGGCGCCCTTCCCGCTCGACAAGGCGGTCACGGCGGCGCGGGACCGGGTCGAGGCCCTGGGCCGGGAGCAGGCGCGCAGGGAGGCCCGGGCGCAGGCGCTGGACGAGACGCTGGCGCGGCTGGCCAACGAGGTGGAGGCGGCCCGGGCGGCGCTGGCCGAGGCGCAGGGGACGGAGGCGCCGTCGGAGACGCTGGAGGGGCTGCGAGCCGAACTGACCGGGGCGCGGGCGGCGGCGGACGAGGCCCGGAGCGCGGCGGCGACGGCCCGGGTCGAACGCGACGCCGAGGCGCGCGAGGTCGCCGGGCGGCAGGCGCGGCTGGACGGCCTGAAGCGCGAGCGCGACAGCTGGGCGGCGCGGGCGAAGGACTCGACGGCCCGGATCGCGGCGCTTGAGAAGGATGCGGAAAGGACTGCGGCGCGGCTGAAGGCGGCGGCTGAGGCGCCGGGACAACTGGCGGCGCAGCGATCGTCGCTGCTGGACGCGCTGACCGCGGCCGAGACCCGGCGCAAGGCGGCGGCGGACGCGCTGGCGCTGGCCGAGGGTCAGGCCGGAGAGGCCGACCGGGCGGCCCGGGCGGCTGAGGCGGCGGCGTCCTCGGCCCGGGAAGCGCGCGCCGGGCTGGCGGCGCGGGCCGAGGCGGCGGCCGAGAAGCTGGCGGAGACCGAGGCCAACGTCCGCGAGACGGCCCAGATGTCGCCGGAGGAACTGGGCCAGAAGCTGACCGACGACGCCATCGCGCGGCCGCCGGACGCCGCCGGGGCCGAGAGCCTTCTGTACGGGCTGGAGCGCGAGCGCGAGGCCCTCGGTCCGGTCAACCTGCGGGCCGAGGACGAGGCGTCGGAATACGGCGACCGGCTGCAGACGATGAAGGTCGAGCGCTCGGACCTGACCCAGGCCATCGCCAAGCTGCGCGACGGCATCGACGAGCTGAACGCCGAGGGCCGCGAGCGGCTGGTGGCGGCCTTCGACATCATCAACGAGAATTTCAAGACGCTGTTCGAGGCGCTGTTCGGCGGCGGGCAGGCCGAGCTGAAGCTGGTCGAGAGCGACGATCCGCTGGAGGCCGGGCTGGAGATCTACGCCTGCCCGCCCGGCAAGCGGCTGTCGGTGATGAGCCTGATGTCGGGCGGCGAGCAGGCGCTGACGGCGGCGGCGCTGATCTTCGCGGTCTTCCTGGCCAATCCGGCCCCGGTCTGCGTGCTGGACGAGGTCGACGCGCCGCTGGACGACGCCAACGTCGATCGCTTCTGCCGCATGCTGGACGAGATGCGGAAGCGGACCGACACCCGCTTCATCGTCATCACCCACAATCCGGTGACCATGAGCCGGATGGACCGGCTGTACGGCGTCACCATGCCGGAGCGGGGTGTGAGCCAGCTGGTCAGCGTGGACCTGACGCAGGCGGAAGAGATCGTGGCCGCCTAGCATTCGCCACCGCGAACCGGAGCTGGGCCGTGGCACTGTTTTGTGAAACCGGCGTGCCAACCGTGCCATCACACCAACAGCGGGTTGGGCAGCACTATCAACACGTTGCGGGATGCGCTTCCCCCCTGGAATGACCGACCCGTGCCAGATTATCGGAAATTCCTCATCGAAAGCGCCACTGGCTCGTCGCGCCCGTCCTGACTTTTCAAAGACCGTCTTCACAGATGAGGTGGGTAGAGCCGGTCCCTGATCAAGGCGGGAGGAGGAATAAATTCCTCCCCATCGGCGCATCGCTTAACCGCGCGCCGTCTTCCGCACGAAGTGGAAGCCCATGATGTGATAGCCCTCGCGGAAATAGAAGCGGTGCGCCCGGTCGCGATGGACCGCAGAGTGCAGGGTGGTGGTGGGGCAGCCGAGGGCGAACGCCTGTTCGTCGAGCCAGCGGAGCATGGCGGCGCCATAGCCCTTCGAGCGATGCGCCTCGTCCGAAACCAGGTCTTCGATTTCCAGCCGTCGGCCGCAGTAGGTGGTCTCGAACACCCGCCAAAGGGCGACGGCGCGGACCTCGCCTTCGTCCACGAGCTGCGCCAGCCGTGCGCCCTCGAGAGCCAGCCGTTCGATCTGGGCGGGGTAGTCCGCTTCGAGCAAGGGCCGCAATTGCCGGTGCAGAGCCTCGCCCTCGAGCAGCAGCGGCCGGCGAGCGGCGGGATCGTCGGCGGATCGCGTCCCGGAGGTGCGGAAATCGATGCGGGTGAAGCTGGTCATACGGCCAAGCTGAGGCCCGCGGCGGCGGAGTTCAACCCTGTCCCAGCACCTCGTGCCGGATGAACCACCCGAAGATCGCCGGGCCCTCGATGACATAGCGGCGGAACATGCGGCGCGGCTGGGTCATCAGGCGGTGCAGCCATTCCAGCGACAGCTGCTGGTACAGGCGCGGCGCGCGCTGCTGGCGGCCGGTCAGGAAGTCGACCGAAGCGCCGACGCACAAGGCGACGCCGCGCTCGCGGCCGGCGGCGCGCAGGGCGTAGGCGAAACGCTCCTGTTTGGGGAAGGAGATGCAGGCCAGCAGGACGTCCCAGTCGGCGCGGGCGGCCGTATCGACGGCCGTGATCCAGGCCCCTGTCCCGGGGGTCAGCCCCATCGGCGCGTCGATGAAGGTGAGGCGACGGCGCGGATGGCGGGCCGCCAGATCGTCGAAGGCGGCCCGATCAGGACCGAACACGCCGATGATCAGGCCGTCGGAGGCGGGCGAGGCCAGCAGGTCGGCGGTCAGGTCGGAGCCGGGATAGACCGCGAGCGCCTTGCCCCTGAGCCGGGCCAGATGGGCGAGGATGCGGCTGTCGCAGACCTTCAGATCGGCGTCGCGATAGACGTCCGCCTCGACCCGGCCGTCCATCAGCTTGATGACATGATCGACGTTGGGCGTGACGACCCAGGCGTAACCCTCCGCGCGCGCCATGCCGACGACCCTCGCCAGCAGGGCGGGCCGATCGCCGTCGGCGAAGTCGAGCGTCATGAAGCGGGTCATCGACCAAGCCTACTCGCCAGCCGGTCAACGCGCGGTTACGACAGGCGCATGAGAACAGCGACGCACGCGGTCCTGCTCGGCCTGATGGTGACGACGCCGGCCTGCGCGGAGCCGGCCTCGCCGCCGCAGGAGGGGCCGCGGCTGGTGCTGACCGGCGTGGGCCGGTTCGCGGTGCTGGCCGATCTGTCGACGATCAGCCGGGACGGCGACAGGGCGCGGATGCGCGCTCTGCAGGTGGCTGAAGAGAATTTCGCGGTCGGCGGCCAGAGCTATTGGGGCGGCTGGTCGTGGTGGGCCTTCGACTGCCGGGCGCACACGGCCGACCGGCTCGACTTCGCCTCGGTGCGCGAGGGCGGCGAAGAGGGGCCAGCCACGCCGGACGCCGCCACGGCCTATCCCGCCGCGCCGGGAGGAGACGCCGCCGAGCTTCTGGCCGTGGCCTGCGATCCCGCCTCCGCGGGCGAGGCCGACGCGGACAATCTGGAGGACGCTGTCAGGGTCGGGCGGGCGGCGCTTCGGGCGGCGAATTGAGCCACAGCCGGTCCCGCGGCAGCGCCTCCGGGCACTGGTCGCGCATGAAGGCCAGCATCTTCTCGCGGATTTCGCAGCGCAGGTCGAAGGCGATCGAGCCGTTGCGGGCGCTGGCCAGGCAGCGCACCTGGGCGACCCGGTCGGTGATTTCGGTGACCTGGAGGCTGATCACGTCGCCATCCCAGAGCGGGCTGTCGCGGCAGATGCGCTCCAGTTCGGCCCTCAACCGCTCGATTGGCGCCTCGTAGTCGACATACAGGAAGGCCGTGCCGATGAGGCGGGCCGTCTCGCGCGTCCAGTTCTGGAAGGGCTTCTGGATGAAGTAGGTCAGCGGCAGGATCATCCGCCGCCAGTCCCACAGCTTCACGACGACATAGGTCGAGGTGATCTCCTCGACCGTGCCCCACTCGCCCTCGACGATCACGGCGTCGTCGAGGCGGATCGGCTGATCGGTGGCGATCTGGACCCCGGCGATCATATTGGTCAGCAGCGGCTGCAGGGCGAAGCCGGCGATGATGCCGACCACGCCGGCAGAGGCGAGAAGGCTCATGCCCCACTGGCGCACCGCCGAAATGGTCAGCAGCGCCAGGCCGAGAGTGACCACGCCGATGAGCAGTGAGGCGACGCGCTGAAGGATCCGGGTCTGGGTGATGTGTTTGCGGGCGATCAGATTGTCTTCCGTCGCCATGTTGAAGCGGCGCAGATAGACCACCGCCCACATGTCAGACGCGCCGATCGCCATCCAGCCGATGGTCAGGATGAACAGGAAGAGCAGCGCCTGGCGGATCACGTCGGACGGACCCGGGTCGAGCGGTGAAACGGTGACCGCCAGCGCCATGGCCACGATCATCAGGGCGATCCGCACCTTGAGCCGCGCCCGTCCGACGACGCCGCGCCAGAAGACATCCCGCCTGCGCACCGCCAGCTTGAGCAGGGCGAAGACGATCTGGTTGGCCGCCCACCCGACAAAGACGAAGCCGGCGACGATGACGACCACGACCGCCCATTCGGGCAACCAGTACAGCCGGCGCCAGAGGCGGAAGACCCCGTGGGTCAGTTCGGTGATGAACGGGGGCATGCGCCGGGTAACGCGCGAACCGGGAAAGCGTCGCCGTCGACGGCTAGCGCGCCGCCGCCTCGACCATGTCGGCGAGCGAGCGAGTGGCGTCCGGCAGGGCCGCCGCCCGCGCACCGCGACTCATCGCCTCAAGCCGCGCGGAGTCCCCAAGGATGGCCGCGAGGGCGGCGGTGAGGCCTTCGACGGTGACGTCGTCCTCCAGAATGACCTCGGCCCCGCCGGCCCCGGCGAGGCCGGCGGCGTTGAAGCGCTGGTGGTCGTCCATGGCGATCTTCAGCGGGATCAGGACCGACGGCAGGCCCGCAACGGCCAGCTCGGAACAGGTCGAGGCTCCGGCCCGGCCGATGACCAGATGCGCCGCCGACAGCCGCTGGGCCATGTCGCGGAAGAAGGGGGCGACCTCGGCGTCGATGGCGGCGTCCAGATAGATCTGGCGCGCGGCCTCGAGCGTCTCCGGGCGAGACTGCTGCTGCACCTTCAGCCGGGCGCGGATCGCCTCGGGCAGGGCTGCGAGCGCACGGGGCGCGGTCTCCGACAGGATGCGGGCGCCCTGGCTGCCGCCGGTGACCAGCACGCGGATCGGCTCACCGGGCCGCGGGGCCTTGAACGGGCGCTCGTAAAGGGCGCGGATGTCGGGGCGGACCGGATTGCCGACCAGGGTCACGCGGGCGCCGACCCCCTGCGGAATCTTCTGCAGGTTGGGAAAGGACGAGGCGATCGCGCCGACATGGGGCGCCAGCCAGCGGTTGGTGCGGCCCAGCACCGCGTTCTGCTCGTGCAACAGGGTGGGACGGCCCTGGCTCAGCGCCGCCAGCAGGGCCGGGGCCGAGGGATAGCCGCCGAAGCCGACCACCACCGCCGCGTCCAGCCGCTTCAGGGCGCGCCGGGCCTGAACCACGCCGCGCACGATGGTCAGACCGGCCTTCGCCAGTCCGATCGGTCCGCGTCCGGTCGCCGCGTCCAGGGCGATCCGCTCCTCGGCCGGGAAGGCGTGGGCGTACTGCTCGCCACGGTGGTCGGTGGCCAGCACGATGCGCCAGCCCCGCGCGGCCAGCTCGCGGGACAGGGCCTCGGCGGGGAACATATGCCCGCCGGTGCCCCCGGCGGCGACGACGCAGACCTTGGACATCGGGTCTCCTACGGCAGTATCCGCCGCCGCTGCGGCAAGGTGGCGCCCGGTTCGTAGGCGCCGGGCCGGCGGCGGGTCAGAGCAAGGGCCAGGCCCATGGTCAGGCCCATGGCCAGCATCGACGAGCCGCCATAGCTGATGAACGGCAGGGTCATGCCCTTGGTCGGGATCAGGTTCAGATTGACCGCGATGTTGATGCAGGCCTGCAGGCCGATCAGCACGAACAGGCCGGCGGCGGCGGTCTGCTCATAGGCGTCGTTCAGCTTCATCGCCCGCTTCATGCCGCGCACGACGATGAAGGCGTAGAGGCCGATCATGGTCAGCGACAGGACGAGACCGAATTCCTCGGCCCCGACGGAATAGATGAAGTCGGTGTGCAGGTCGGGGACGTGGCGCTTCATCACCCCCTCGCCCACCCCGCGTCCGACCAGGCCGCCAGCGCGTATGGCCTCGGAGGCGCGGTCGATCTGGTGGGTGTCGGTGTTCTCGGGCGACAGGAAGCGGCTGAGGCGGTCGCGCATGTGGCCGAAGGCGAAATACAGCGACACCAGCCCTGCCATGCCGGCGGCGGCGATCACCGCCACCCATTTGAGCGGCACCCCGGCCATGAAGAAGACCGCCATGAAGGTGGTGGTGACCAGCAGGGTCTGGCCGATGTCGGGCTGGATCAGCAGCAGGCCGACCGTCAGGGCCCAGAAGCCGAAGGCGATGCTGACGCCGGGCACGCCCTGCCCCTTCTGGGCCTCGGCGAACATCCAGGCGGCGAACACGATCAGGCCGGGCTTGGCGAATTCGGACGGCTGCAGGCTGAACGGGCCGAGGTTGATCCAGCGCGCCGCGCCCTTCACCTCGTCGCCGATGAACGGCAGGGCCATCATGGTGACGATGGCGCCGAGCAGGGCGAGGACGGCGATGCGGCGGACTCCCCGTGGCGACAGCAGCGAGGTGGTCAGCATCAGCACCAGCCCCATCGAGGCCCAGACCATCATCCGCCACGAGTAGTGGAAGGGGTCGGTGATCGACTGGTCGGCGTTGATCGCCGCCGGACTGGAGGCGAAGCTCAGGGCGACTCCGAGCGCCATCAGCGTCAGCGCCGCCGCCAGCAGGCCGCGGTCGACGGTCCAGAACCATTTGGCGATGGGGCTCTGGTCGTTGCGCGAAAAGGCGGGGCTGTAGGCTTCGCTCATGACCCACCTGCCGGGGTTGCGCCGAGGGCGAGGACGGCGGCGCGGAAAGCCTCTCCTCGCGCTTCGAAGTCGGGATACTGGTCGAAGGAGGCGGCGGCGGGCGACAGCAGGACCACCTCCTCCCGCCCCGTGGCGGCGGCGGCCTCGGCGGCCTGACGCACGGCGTTGGTCATGTCGCCGCTGATGCGGTGCGGGGTGTCGCCGAGCCGTGCGGCGAAAGGCCCGGCCGCCTCGCCGATCAGGAAGGCCTCGGCCACGCGCGGGAAGAGGTCCTCGAGGTCGTCGATGCCGCCCGCCTTGGCGCGGCCGCCCGCGATCCAGAAGCTGCGCTCGTAGGAGGACAGCGCCTGTCGGGCGGCGTCGGCGTTGGTGGCCTTGGAGTCGTTGATGAAGCGGACACGGCCGAGCGTGGCGACGTGCTCCATGCGATGGGCCAGGCCGGGGAAGGTGAGGAGGCCTTCGACGGCGGCCTCCCGGCTGACGCCGAGCGCGCGGGCGGCGGCCCAGGCGAAGGCGGCGTTCTGGGCGTTGTGGCGGCCCGGCAGGGAACGGGCGATGGCCAGATCGCAGACATACTCCCCGAGGCTGGCCAGCTTTCCATCGATCGCCGTGATCGCGCGCGCCTTCTCGAAGCCGATGCGCCAGTCGTCCCAGTGATGATGCTTGTGGGTCGTGACCAGGGTCAGCCGGTCGCCTCGCCCCGCCAGATCCTCGGCGATGTTCAGGCCGTAGGGGTCGTCGATGCCGACCAGGGCCGTCGACTCCGGCCCCTGCGCGCCGAAAATCCGCATCTTGGCGGCCGCATACCCTTCCATGCCGCCGTGACGGTCGAGGTGGTCGGGGGTGATGTTGGTCAGGATGGCGACGTCCGGCGCGAAGCTCGTCGTCAGGTCGAGCTGGTAGCTGGACACCTCGATCACATAGACCGCGCCCGGCGTCGGCGCCGGCAGGGCGAGCACGCCGATGCCGATGTTGCCGCCGACGTGGACGGTCATGCCGGCCTGTTTCAGCACCCAGCCGATCAGGGCGGTGGTGGTCGACTTGCCGTTGGTGCCGGTGATGGCGACGACCTTCGGCCGTTCCGCTTGCGGCAGGGCGGCCAGGGCGCGGGCGAACAGTTCGATGTCGCCGATGATCTCGACGCCCGCCGCCTTCGCCTTGTCCACGCTCCAGTGCGGCTTGGGATGGGTCAGGGGCGCGCCGGGGGCCAGCACCAGCGCCGCGAAGCCGGACCAGTCGGCCGACGTCAGATCCTCGACCGCGAACCCCTCCGCCTCGGCCTGCATGCGGCTGGAGACGCTGTCGTCCCACAGCACCGGCAGGGCGCCGCCGGCCTTGAGCGCGCGCGCGGCCGTCAGCCCCGACCTCCCGAGGCCGAAGACCGCGATGCGCCGCCCTTCGAAGCCGGGGACGGGGATCATCGCACTAGCGCAGCTTCAGGGTGGCGAGGCCGGCCAGGGCCAGCATGGCCGAGACGATCCAGAAGCGGATCACCACAGTCGACTCCGGCCAGCCCATCTTCTCGAAATGATGATGGATCGGGGCCATCAGGAAGATGCGCTTCTTCGTCGCCTTGAAGTAGCCGACCTGGATCATGACGCTGAGCGCCTCGATGACGAACAGGCCGCCGACGATGCCCAGCACCAGCTCGTGCTTGGTGGCCACGGCGATGGCGCCGAGCGCGCCGCCGAGGGCCAGCGAACCGGTGTCGCCCATGAAGATCTTGGCCGGCGGGGCGTTGTACCAGAGGAATCCGACGCCGCCGCCGATGATGGCGGCGCAGAAGATGGCCAGTTCGCCGGAGCCGGGCACATGGTGGACGCCGAGATAGTCGGAGAAGATGAAGTTGCCGACGAGGTAGCTAATGATGCCGAACGCCGCCGCCGCCATCATCACCGGCACGATGGCCAGGCCGTCCAGCCCGTCGGTCAGGTTCACCGCATTGGAGAAGCCGACCAGGGTGAAGGCGGCGAACAGGACATAGAACCAGCCGACGTTGAGCAGGACGGCCTTGAAGAAGGGGAAGGCGATCGAGGTCTCGAGGTTGGGCGAGGTCGGGGACTGGGTCATCCACAGGACGGTCAGCACGCCGGCGATGACCGAGACGATCACCTGGGCGACCAGCTTCTGCTTCGAGGTCAGGCCGGCGGAGGTCTGTTTCGACACCTTGGCGTAGTCGTCGATGAAGCCCAGCACGCCGAAGGCGGCGGTCACGAAGCTGACGATCCAGATGTAGGGGTTGGTCAGGTCGCCCCATAGCAGCACGGCCACGGCGATGCCCGCCAGGATCATCAGCCCGCCCATGGTCGGGGTGCCGACCTTGGACAGGTGAGAGACGGGGCCGTCGGAGCGGATCGGCTGGCCCTTGCCCTGCTTGACCCGCATCCAGGCGATGAAGCGGCTGCCCATGGCTACGGCCACGATCATGGCCGTAGCCATGGAGAGGGCGACGCGCACGGTCTGGTACTGGACCAGATTGAGCAGGGGATAGTCCTGCGCGATGTCGGCGTAGTGAAGGTAGAGCAAATAAAACATCAGGCGGCCCCTCCCAGGGCAGCAAGGGCCTTCGCGACCAGCGAGGCCTTCGAGCCGTTCGATCCCTTGACCATGACGATGTCCCCCGGCGCAACCAGTTCGGCGGCCTCGGCGGCGAGTTCGGCGGCGGTCTCGCGCCACAGGCCGCGGCGTTCCGGCGGCAGGACGTCGTGGAGCCGCTTCATCTCCGGTCCGGCGGTGTGGACCAGGTCGAGCCCGGCGGCCGTGATCGGCCCGGCCAGGCCTTCATGCAGGGCGCGGGACTGGTCGCCCAGCTCCAGCATGTCGGTCAGGACCACGATCCGGCGCGCGCCTGCGCCCACCGGCTTGGCGCCGAGGCTGCGGAAGCCGGCGGCCATCGACAGCGGGTTGGCGTTGTAGCTCTCGTCGATGAGGGTGAAGGCACCGCCCGGCGCCCTGACGACCATCGTCTGGCCCCGACCGGCCAGCGGTTCGAACTCAGCCAGGGCGGCGAGGCCCGTCTCCAGCGGCACGTCCAGCCCATCCAGCATCAGCAGTACGCAAAGGCTGTTCAGGCCCCAGTGGAAGCCGGACTGGCGCAGGGTGAACTCCAGCGGCTTGCCAAACAGCTCGGCCCTGACCCGCGCGCCCTCGGGACCGGGCTGAAAATCCAGCAGACGGGCGTCATGGCCCGGGTCGGCGCCGAAGGTGACCCGCCGGGCCCCGGCCTTGCGGGCGGCGGCGTCCAGCACCGCCGCGAAGCCGATGTCGCCATTCAGCACCGCGACGCCGCCTGGCGCCAAGCCCTCGAAGATGGCGGCCTTTTCGGCCGCCACGCCCGCCTCCCCTTCGGCAAAGGCCTCGATGTGCACGGGGCCGACGGTGGTTACGCAGGCCGCGTGGGGCCGCACCATCTTCGACAGGGGCGCGATCTCGCCCGGCGCGTTCATGCCGATCTCGAACACGGCGCGGGCAGTCGAGCGCGGCATCCGCGCGAGGGTCAGCGGCACACCGATGTGGTTGTTGTAGCTCTTGATCGAGGCGTGGGCGGGCCCGGCCAGGTCCAGCCCGGCCTTTATGGCCTGGGTCACGCTGGTCTTGCCGACGGAACCGGTGACGGCGCCCCTGCGTGGGCAGCGCTCGCGAGCGGCGACGCCGAGAGCCTCCAGCGCCCGCAGGGTGTCCGGGACCACGACCGAAGGACCGCCCTCGACGGGGTGTTCGGTGATGGCCCCTGCGGCGCCGGCGGCGAAGGCGGAGGCGGCGAACTCGTGCCCGTCGCGCGCGCCCTTCAGCGCCAGGAACAGGTCGCCGGGCACGATCTCGCGACTGTTGTAGGTGATCCCCGCGACCTCGAAGGGCGCGCCGGCCAGCCTGCCGCCGGTAGCGGCCTCGATCTCGGCGGAGGTCCAGAGGGGAGCGGTCTCAGGCATGGATACGCAGGGCTTCGGCGGCTTCGGTGGCGTCGTCGAACGGGTGTGTCACACCGCCGACGATCTGTCCCTGCTCATGCCCTTTTCCGGCGACGACCACCACATCCCCGTCACGCATCTGTGCGATGGCGTGGCGGATGGCGGCCCGGCGGTCGCCGATCTCCTGCGCGTCAGGGCAGCCCTCACGCACGGCGCGCCGGATGGCGGCCGGGTCTTCGGAGCGCGGGTTGTCGTCGGTGACGATGGCCACGTCGGCCAGCCGCCCGGCGATCTCGCCCATTATCGGCCGCTTGGCGCGATCACGGTCTCCGCCGGCTCCGAACACCACGATCAGCCGGCCTGTCGCATGCGGACGCAGCGCCTTCAGCACCGTCTCCAGCCCGTCGGGCGTATGGGCGTAGTCGACATAGACCTCGCCCCGGCCCGGGCCCGGGATACGCTGCAGCCGGCCCTGCGCACCGGTGATCTTCTCGAGGCCGGCCAGCACCCGCTCGGGCGTCTCGCCGGCGGCGATGCACAGGCCGGCGGCGACAAGAGCGTTCGAGGCCTGGAAGGCGCCGGCCAGCGGCAGCAGCACCTCGTGCAGGGTCCCGCGCACGTCCAGCGTCAGCCGCTGGCCCTCGGGCACGGCGACGCGGCCGACCAGGGTCAGGTCCCGGCCGCGCTCGCCCACGCCCATGACGCCGAGGCCGGACATGATCGAGGCCGCGGCGAAGCTGGAGTAGGCATCGGAGTCGGCGTTCAGCACCGCCGTCCGCCCACGCGGCAGCAGGGTCTCGAACAGGCGCAGCTTGGCGGCGCGATAGGACTCCATGTCGCCATGGTAGTCGAGGTGGTCCTGGGTCAGGTTGGTGAAGGCCGCCGCCTTCAGCGTGACGCCGTCCAGCCGGCGCTGGTCGATGCCGTGCGACGAGGCCTCCAGCGCCAGATGGGTCACCCCCCGGGCGGCCAGTTCGGCCAGCAGGCGGGCGGCGTCGGCGGCGTCGGGGCTGGTCAGGCCCGGCCCGGTCAACGCCTGGTTAACGTTACCCGTCTGTTTCAAAACTCCGAGCGTGCCCATGCTCGCGGCGGACAGCCCGAGCGAGGCCCAGATCTGGCGGCAGAAGGCGGCCACCGAGGTCTTGCCGTTGGTGCCGGTTATGGCGACGCAGGTGGCGGGCTGGCGGCCATAGAAGCTGCGCGCGGCGATGGCGTAGCTGCGCCGCACATCGCCCGAGGTGACCAGCACGGGGGCCAGGGCCGCATCGGTGTCGGCCGGGGCGAGCACCGCCGCCGCGCCCTGGGACAGGGCTTGCGGGATAAAGGCGCGGCCGTCGGCGGCGCTGCCGGGCAGGGCCACGAACAGGCTCCCGGGCGCGACCTTGCGGCTGTCGGCGGTGACGCCCGTGATGACGGGATCGGCCGGCACCTCCCGGCGGAGCAGGTCCGACAGCTTCACCGCGGCGGGCTGGACGGCGCTCATCGCCCATCCCCCTCAACATCCTCGAAGGCGGGGATCTTCTCGCCGAGCGCGGTGCGGTACGGGTCAGCGCGACGCTGCACGCCCAGGAAGGGCGCGATGCGGTCCGCGATCCGGCCCACGGCCGGGGCCGCCACGAAACCGCCGGTGCGGGGATAGGTCCCCGGCTCGTCGATCAGGATCAGGATCGAGTAGCGCCGCGCATTGACCGGGCCGTCGGCCGGGAAGACCGCGGCGAAGGTGCCGACGGCGTGGGTCGGATCGTAGCGGCCATTGACCAGCTTGTTGGCTGAACCGGTCTTGCCGCCGACGCGCAGCCCCGGCGCCTCGGCCCGGCCGCCCGATCCGCGCACGACGTTGCGGCGCAGCAGGTCGAGAAGGGTCAGGGAGGTCTGGGGGCTCACCACCTGGCGGGCCTCGGCGCCCGGGAGCCCGCCCTTGCGCAGGGTCAGGGGAATGTAGCGGCCGCCGTTGGTCAGCGCGCCCATGGCGGCCGACATCTGCAGCGGCGTGATCATGATGCCGTAGCCGAACGAAAGCGAGGCGAGGGTCGAGTCGTCCCACTTGGTCGGGCGGCGGGGGCGGGCCGACTCGTGCAGCTCGATGGGCGCGGCGTCGAGCAGGCCGAAGCGGGTGAAATAGTCCCGCATGGTGGCCGGGCCCATCTCGACCGCGAGACGCGAGGTGCCGATGTTGGACGAGTGAAGGTAGACCTCCTCCAGCGTCAGCACCTGGTTGGTGGCGTGGAAGTCGGTGATGCGGCGGTTGCCGATCATGAAGGCCTGGGAAGCGTCGAACAGGGTGTTCATGTCGGCCCGGCCGGTGTCGAGGCCGGCGGCGACGGTGAAGGTCTTGAACACCGAGCCCATCTCGTAGTGGGCCGAGGTGGCGCGGTTCAGCCTGTCGGTCGTCGGCCAGCTGGCCATGCCGAGGATTTCGCCGGTCTGGACGTCGGTGATGATGCCGACCGCGCCCTTGGCCTGGCTCTCGGCGACGGCGAGGGCCAGTTCGTTCTCGAGCACGCCCTGGACGCGGAGGTCGATCGACAGCGGGAAGCTTTCGCCGCGCGCCCCGGCGTCGCGGATCTCCTGGTTGAAGGCCAGTTCCGCGCCGGTGATGCCTTGCCCGCCGGTGTCGGTGACGCCCAGCACGTGGGTGGCCGAGGCGCCCAGCGGATAGACCCGGCGGTCTTCCGGCTCGAAGGTGACGCCGCCCAGGGCCAGGGCATGCACGGCGGCCCGTTCGCCCGGCGTGAGGCCGGTCATGACGATCAGCCGCCGGTCGCCCGACAGCACGCGGTTCAGCTTGGCCATCGATACGCGCGGGAGGGCCCGCTTGATCTGCACGGCAGCGGCGCGCCGGTCCCAGACCTCGGCCGGATCGATGTAGAGGCCGTAGTGGACGATATTGGTGGCCAGCAAGGCGCCGTTGCGGTCGACCACGTCGGCGCGCGACACGGCGTTCGGATGGCCGATCGAGCCGACGCCGCCCCTCGGGGCCAGCAGGGCGGCATTGGCGGCGCCCAGCGCAAGGCAGACGAACACCGCCGAGAACAGCATCAGGATGACGAAGATGCGAACCCGGGTGTCCTCTTCGGGGCGCGCGTCGGCCCGGGCGCGGCCAAAGGAATGCTCGATCCGCCACATGGCTTCGGACAGCCAGCGCCACGACGGCAGGGGCACACCGCCTGGCCGCCCGGGGGCGGGGCGCTCCCAGGCGTGCGGATCGTCGTGCACGCTCATTGCGCGACCTCCGCAGCGGGACCGGCGACGGGCGCAGCGGCGGCAGGAACAGTCGGCGAGACGATGACCACCGGCTCCGGCTCGGGGACCGGAGCCAGTTCGGGCAGGCTCGCTTCCGTCGCCTGGCGATGAACGTCGACCGGGGCGAGCCCGGCCGCCCGCGACAAGGCCTCGAGCCGGCCGGGCTGTTCCAGCCGGGCGGCTTCGGCGCGCAGCAGGCGCACGCGTTGACCGTTCTCCGTGATCTGCCGCTCGAGGCTGGCGATGCGGGCGCTCTCGCTCGCCGCGGCGGCCTTGGCCAGATAGACGGAAAAGATCATCGCCCCGACCAGCATCAGGCCGATGATCTCGACCCAGCGGACGCCGCGGAGCTTCCAGTCGAACACGCGCCTGACGGTCCGGAGGGCGCTCATGCGGCGATCCTCCCCCAGGCCGGGGCGTCGGTGCGGACGGCGGCGCGCAGCCTGGCCGAGCGGGCCCGCGGATTGGCGGCGCGCTCCTCGTCGCCGGCCTCGCGCGCACCCTTGAAGCGCAGGGTGAAGCTGGGCTTGCGCGGGTCGATGGCGACGGGCGCGTGGCGCGATCCGGCCGGGGCGTTGCCGGTGCGCTCGGTCAGGAACGCCTTGACGATGCGGTCCTCCAGCGAATGGAAGGTGACCACCGCCAGCCGGCCGCCCGGAGACAGGGTCGCCTCGGCCGCCTCCAGCCCGGCGCGAAGTTCGCCCAGCTCGTCGTTGACCGCGATGCGCAGCGCCTGGAACACGCGGGTGGCCGGATGGATCGGGGCGCCGCGGCGGCCGCCCAGCGCCTTCTCGACCACCTCGGCCAGATCGAGGGTGCGGGTGAACGGCTTCTCGGCCCGGCGGCGGAGGATGGCAGTGGCGACGCGACCCGACTGACGCTCGTCGCCATAAAGCTTGAAGATGTGGGCAAGCGGCCCGTGATCCCAGCCGTTGACGATGTCGGCGGCGGTCTCGCCCTCGCCGCCCATCCGCATATCGAGCGGCCCGTCGCGCATGAAGGAGAAGCCCCGCTCGGCCTGATCCAGCTGCATCGACGACACGCCGATGTCGAACACGACCCCGTCCAGTCGCGCCTCGCCGCTGTCAGCGAAGGCCTGGGCCAGACCGGAGAAGGGGGTGCGGATCAGACGGAATTTGCCGGGAAAGTCGTTGGCCACGGCGTCGGCGTAGGGCTGGACGGTCGGGTCCCGGTCGAGCGCGATGACGGCGGCGCCGGTCGCCAGGATGGCGCGGGTGTAGCCGCCGGCGCCGAAGGTGGCGTCGATGATCACGTCACCCGGTTTCGGATCGAGCGCTTCGAGCACCTCGGCGAGCAGGACGGGGGCATGCGGGCTCATGCACCCTCCCCGCCCGGGCGGCGGCCGGCCAGCAGGGCCTTGCGCCCGGCCTCGCCGCGCTCGCGCACGGCCTGACGAGCCAGCGCCCGGCGCTCGTCGCGGCGGGCGTTCCAGCGAGCGCGGTCCCAGATCTGGAAGCGCGAGCCGAGACCGACGATGACCACGTCCTCGCCCAGGCCGGCGTCCTGGCACAGGTGTTCCGGCAGGGTGATGCGGCCGCCGCCGTCGTAGGCCAGCGGACGTTGCCCGGCGTAGAAGGTCTCCTCCAGCGCCGTGCGCACGTCGTCGCCGAACGGCAACTCCTCGATCATCGAGACGTATTCGGCCATCAGCTTGTCGCCGCCGGCCTCGAGACAGTCGGACTCGATCGAGAAGAAGCAGAAGACGCCGTGCTCGGCGCCGTTGTCGGCCGTGCGGAACTCCTGCGGGATCAGCAGGCGGCGCTTGCCGTCCAGTTGTTTCTCATAGGTCGAGAGAAACACGCCCTGCCCCAACTCGGACCCTTCGATCCGCCCCTCTGCGTCATGGGCGCATCCCCGCGCCCGCCGAACCCCAACTCAGGGATATGGGATAGCATGGGATCAAATGGGCCTCAATGGGATTAGTTGACGGAAGTTAACCTCGACCGTGGCCTCGAACGCTGTAGAAACAGGAACATACATAGAACACCAGAAGTATTGACAGGCTGTGGACTATTGTGGCGCCGCAACAGGTTAACGCCGCCCTGCCCGACGCGCCGGGGCGCAGCCGGCCGCAAGCAGTAAGCGCCCGCGGCGCGAACGGCAGGCCCCGAAAGAAAAAGGGTCAGACGGCCTGTAAGCCGGGTTCTGTTCCGTCCGAGGACGGCGACGATCATTCCTCTGGACCGGCCATTGCTGACCGGTTCTCGCGACCTACCCGGACGCCTCGGGCGGTGAACCCTGCGGGCGAGCCCGCGCGACGTCCCTATTCGGTCTTGCTCCAGGCGGGGCTTGCCATGCCGTCCCTGTTGCCAGGCACGCGGTGGGCTCTTACCCCACCCTTTCACCCTTACCGGCCTCGCAAGGCCGGAGGTTTGCTTTCTGTGGCGCTATCCCTCGGGTCGCCCCGGGCGGAAGTTATCCGCCGCCTCTTCACCGTGGAGCCCGGACTTTCCTCGCTCCTTCGCCAGGGCTCCGGAGCGCAGGCGCTGCGTAGCTCTAGCGGAGAAGCGCGACCGCCCGGCCGTCTGACGGCCGGTAGATGGGCGCGGCGGGCGGCCAGGTCAAATTCTAGTTCAGTACGCCGGTCGTGCTCTCGGCGGTGGCCAGTTGCAGCACGCCCATCAGCGTGGCCCGGGTCTCGCCGTCGGCGACGCCGTCCACCTGCCCAGGCCGCCAGTGGCGCTGGAAGGCCTCGACAGTCAGGCGGGTGGCCTCATCGTAGTCGCCGCCGGGCTGGAGACCGTAGCCGAGCCGGTGGAGACCGGCGCGCAGGACGATGACGCCCAGCCCCTCGTCCCCGACGCCCAGAGGCGCGCCGAGGGCGTCGATGCGCTCCGGCGCCGGTTCGAACCACAGGCCGTGGCCGACGGAGGCGAGCCGCTTCCACGGGAAGCGTTCGCCCGGATCCTGCTTGCGCTCGGGGGCCAGATCCGAGTGGCCGATGATGCGGGCGTCGGGGATGGTCCAGCGCGTGCGAATGTCGCTGACCAGGCTGATCAGCGCATCAATCTGGGGTTCGGGGAAGTCGCGGTAGCCGAACTCGTGGCCGGGATTGACGATCTCGATCCCGATCGAGGCGGCGTTGCAGTCGGTCTCGCCCTGCCATGTCCCGCGCCCCGCGTGCCAGGCGCGATGCTCTTCGGCCACCAGCCGCAGGATCGAACCGTCCTCGTCGACGACGTAATGGGCCGAGACCTTCGCCTCCGCGTCGCGCAGCCGCGCGATGGCCCCTTCGGCGTCGGGCATGCCGGTGTAATGGAGGACCAGCATGTCGGGCGGGCCGCGCCGCCTGTCGAAATTCGGGGACGGCGCCTCCCGTACGACCAGCATCTAGCGGCCCGGACGCTCCCAGCCGTAGGCGACCCAGGCGCCGTCGACCTTGCGCGCCTCGATGACGTCGTCGCCGCGCCGACGGCGGCCGGACAGGGTGCGACGCGCGCGCAGGGCCAGGCCGGCGAGGAACACCAGGGCGCCCGCGAACACGGCGATCACCGCCACGGCGGCGGCGGCGAACACCGCCAGCACGGCGCCCACGGCCATCGCCGCCAAGGTCGCGACCAGACCGCCCAACCACATCACCGACGCGACCAGTCCGCTGGCGGCCCGCCCATTGGGCGAACCGGGGCCGAAGATCAGGCGGTCGGACTGGGTCATGGCTTTACCTCCGGGACGTTGCGAACAACGCCGAACTCCAAATGTCGGTCCATCGGGGTGAACGGTCAATGACCGGCCGCTTCACAGGCGAGTGTCCGATTGTCGCTGTTCAGTAGGGCTGGTCGGCCAGGACGGTGGAGCCCGAGGTCCGGGCCCGCTCGGTCCGGAGCTGACGGACGGCGGCCTCGGCCTGCGGGTCGTTCAGCACCCCGCCGATGCCGATCAGCACCCGCGCGGCCTCGCCCGAGACGCCGAAGGCCTCCGACAGGGCGGCGAACGGCGACTTCGCTTCCGGATACCGCTTGAACCGCACCGACTCCTCGGCCGGGATGCGGGCCAGCTGGCGGGCCTTGGCGATGGCTTCCTCCAGTCCGCCCAGCTGGTCGACGAGGCCGATGGACCGGGCCTGGGCGCCGGTCCAGACGCGGCCGCGGGCGATCTCGCGGACCCGGGCGGCGGGCAGGTTCCGGCCGCGCGCGACGCGAGCGATGAACTCCTCATAGGTGCGGTCGATCGAGGCCGCGAAGGCGGCGCGGTCGGCGGCCTCGAAGGGCTCGGACGGAGAGAAGGAGTCGGCGAAGTCGCCGCCGACACTCAGATTGCGCATGTCGATGCCGAAGCGGCCAAGCGCATCGGCCAGCACCAGCTTGCCGCCGAACACGCCGATCGAGCCGGTCAGGGTCGAGGGCTGGGCGACGATCCAGTTCGCTTCCGAACTGATCCAGTAACCACCGGAGGCGGCGTAGTCGCCCATCGAGATCACCACCGGCTTGCCGGCGGCCTTGGCCGCGCGCACCGCCGCCAGAATCTGTTCCGAGGCGTCCGGCGAGCCGCCGGGCGACGAGACACGGAAGACGATGGCCTTGACCGAGTCGTCCTCGATGGCGTCGTAGATGGCCTCGGCCAGATCGTCCGACATGATCGACGAGCCGCCGCCGAAGGGATCGGCGCCGCCCGTGCCGGTCAGGATGGCGCCCTCGCCGCCGACGATGGCGATGGCGTTGCGGCCGCTGCCGGCGCGCTCGCCCTTCGACGAGGCGTAGTCCCCGAACTCCATGATCTCGGCCCCGCGGCCAGCCCGGCGCTTGGCCTCGGCCTCGGCTTCCTCGACCTGGCCGATCTTGTCGATCAGGCGGCGCTGCAGCGCCTGCGCCGAGGAGTATGGGCCAGCCTCGATGGCGGCTCGCAGCGCCTGGGGCGTCACACGCCGGTCCTGGGCCGCATTGGCCAGGGCCGAGGTGTAGATGGAGGTCATCCAGGCGGACATCGCCTCGCGGTGAGCCGGCGTATAGTCGCTCTCGGTGAATTCGTTGACGGCGTTCTTGTACTCGTAGCGCTGCTCGAACTGGGCGTTGACGCCGTATTTCTCGAAGGCGCGGCCGAGGAAGATCGACTCGGTCGAGAATCCCGCCAGCTGGAAGCTGGAGGTGTTCTGCATCCACAGCTCCGAGGCCGAGGCCCCGAGCATGTAGCTGGAAACGGCGGTCCCGACCGGCTGGAAGCCTTGGGCATGGGCGATGACGACCTTGCCCGAACGGCGGAAGCGACGCACGGCCTGGCGAATCTCGTCGGCGGCCGCCGGGGTGATGCCGGCTTCCGGCAGGCGGAGCAGCAGCGCCTTGACCCGGTGGTCGTCCTCGGCCTGGGCGAGGGTGTCGACGATCTGCATGGTCGACAGGCCGCCGCCACCGAACACGGCGAACGGATTGGTCGGGGCCTGGTCGGTCACCCCCTCGCGCAGGTCCAGCTCCAGCACCGTGTTCGAGGGCGTCGGGGCCTTCGAACTCGCCGAACTGATCGCCATGGTGATCAGGATGAACGGCACCACGACGAGGAACAGGAACAAACCGGCGAAGACGCCGAGCATCGTCAGGAAGAACTGCTTCATGGAGAGGGTCAGGGTCCGGGGCGCGGGCCGGGCGCGGCCACCCCCGACCATAGGGCGGCAGGGTTTGCCGTCAAATGAACGTCCCGTAACGGGCGAATGCGCCGCACCATCCGTGCTGCGGCGCAACAGAGATGATTGATGGCGCGCCTGCTTGCCCCTATATCAGCAGCCTGCGAGCGGGGGCCGATCGCCCCGCGTCACATCCGGACCGCACTCCCCATGCTGGTCACCCTGATGAAGGCCAAGCTGCACCGCGCCACGGTGACCCAGGCCGACCTCGACTACGAAGGCTCGATCGCGATCGACGCCGACCTGCTGGACGCCGCAGGAATCTTCCCGCACGAGCAGGTCGACGTGCTGAACATCACCAACGGCCAGCGCTTCACCACCTACGCCATCGAGGCTCCGCGCGGCTCCCGCGTGATCGGCGTCAACGGCGCCGCCGCACGCCTGGTGCAGAAGAACGACAAGGTTATCGTCGTGACCTACGGCCAACTGCCCGAACAGGAAGCCCGCCAGTGGTCGCCGACCGTGGTGCTGCTCGACGATCGCAACGAGATCAAGCGCGCGGCTTGACGCCGGGCGCCGTCCGGCCTCTCCTCCCGGCGGGAGGACTTCCGATGCTCCGCACCATCCGCCTTCTCCGCTGGCCACTCCTTCTGGCGTACGCGGTCGCCGGGGCGCTGGCCCTGATGCTGGCGACGCCGAACGGCGGGGCCATCCTCGGTCAATCCGGGCTCACCTTTCTGCCAGCCAAGATTCTCGGCCTCCCGTGGAGCGCGCCGCTGTTCCTCTTCGACGACGGTCCCGTCACGGCGCTGGCGGTGGTCGGCATCTGCTATGGCCTGAACCTCGGCGTCCTGCTCATGGTCGCCCGCAGCGAGGACTGAGCACCCGGGCAGGAGGCGGCGAACGAGCGGATCGCCCGCCGCCCCGACCCGGCCGCCTAGCGATTCAGATCATACACGCCGGTGATGTCGATCCGCACGGTCAGCTGGCCGGCGGCCACCGGGGTCGAGCCTGCGTCCATGGCCATTTCGGCGCGGGCGAACATCGGTTGCGGCGGCTGGGGCGAATAGCCGCCGCCCTCGGTCAGCGAACGGATGCCGCCCAGCGGCACGCCCAGGGCCTGCGAATACAGCGCCGCCTTGGCCTGCAGATTGCGCACGGCGATCTGGCGCGCCTGGTTCTCGGCCGAGGTCGGATCCTTGAGGCCAAACGAGATGCCGTCGATCTGGTTGACGCCCGCGGCGACCACGGCGTCGGCGGTCGAGCCGACGGCGTCGAGGTCGTTGATGATCACCGTCACCCGGTTGTTGGCCTGATAGCCGCGCAGCCGGGGCGGCTCGTTCTGGACGTAGTCGTACTGGGCCGACAGGTTCAGGCCCGAGGTCTGGACGTCGCGCGCCTCGATGCCGGCGCGGCGCAGGGCGGCCATCACCTGGTTCATCCGCATGGCGTTCTGGCTCATGGCCTCAGCGGCGGTGGCGGCCTCGGTGACGACGCCGAAGGTGATGGCGGCCATGTCCGGCGCGGTCTTGACCTCGCCATAGGCCGACAGGTTCAGCGACGGGCGCTCGGTCACGGCCTGGATGGTCAGCGGGGCGCCGCCGCCCGGCTGGCTCTGGGCGAAGGCCGACGGGGCGGCGAGGGCGATGGCCGCCGCGGCCAGCATGCCTCCGCTCATCAGCAGGATGCGGTTCGACAGCGCCGGAAGCGCGACGGTGCGGGCGAGGGCGGCAGGGCGGTTCATGTCAGTAGTCTCCGTGAACGAGGGACGATCCATCCGGCGCCGATCCTGTCGGGCGTCCGTGGCTGAACCTTGGCCTTTAACGCCTGAACGGGCGTGCAGGCTCCACTGGCAGGAATCGTTCATCGCCATGACATCGGCGACAGATCGGCGCCGGGACCATGGCGCTTGGCAAGCCGCCACGCCGCCTGCTAGGCCACGAACGCGGCCACGGAGGGCGCGTAGCTCAATGGTTAGAGCCGACCGCTCATAACGGTCTGGTTGGGGGTTCGAGTCCCTCCGCGCCTACCGGCAGACTGGAGCGGCCCGGCGAGAGCCGGACCGCCCGCAATCCGTCAATCAGAACCGGTAGTTCAGACCGACCCGAACGACGTTGAAGGTCGTCTCGGCGTCAAGCGAAGCCGAGGCTCCACCGCCGGACGCCGTGATGATGTTGTAGTCGCCGAGGTCGACGTAGAGGTATTCCGACTTCAGCGTCAGGTTCTCGGCGAAGCGATATTCAACGCCGGCTCCCGCCGTCCACCCGGTCTGGCTCGACGAGACATCGCCAGCGGCGGTAAACACCGTCGAACCGCCGGACGTGAGCGTCGCGTCGTACTCACTGTTGACATCCCCGAAGGCGACGCCGGCGGTGACATAGGGCAGAAGCTTATCGCCATAGGCGTAGCCCAGACGGGCGCGCGCCGTGCCGAAGTATTCCACTTCCGACCCGACCTGCGCCTCCAGGGCGCCGCTGATGCCCCCCGCCGCCGCGCCATCGACAGCGAGACGGCCCTTCAGGTCCGAAACGTTCAGGTCGCCTTCCAGACCGAACACCCAGCGGTTGGAGAACTGCCAGTCATAGCCGATCTGGGCTCCGCCGACGAAACCGCTGGAGGTGAGGCTGGCCTCACCGTCGATCGTCAGGGGCGGGACGTCGGCCTCAAGGGGATAGGTGAACTTGTCGCCGGCCAAGCCGATATTCGCGCCGATGTGGGGGCCGGTCCAATCCTGGGCCGAGGCGGCTCCAGCCGCCCCGACGCCAAGAACGAGCACCGTCGCAAGGAGAATCTTCTTCATCGTGTCTTCCGTTCAGCAGTAGAAACGAAACAATCCGTTCCGCCCCTTGCTGTTAGGAAGCCCGCCGCGCCCAAACTTTGATCGGGATCAACCCCGCTGCGCTGACGCCCGATCGTGTGATTATTGCAACGCTCGCCGCAGGCCTAGCGGCCCCAGAAGCCGCCTCCGCCCCGGCTCCAGCGGTCTTCGCCGCGATAGCGCTCGTCGTAGACGTAGCGGCCGTCGCGGTCGTACCAGCCCTCGCCATTGCTGTAGCGGTCGTAGCCGTCGAGTGAATAGCCGTCGTCCTGGTACTCGAGGCCCAGCAGGCCGTCCTCGTCGTCCCACCAGGCGCGCGGATACGAGCCGAAGGCGCACTCCCAGCCGTCGCCCGGACGCCAGTAGGGCTCATAGCGGCCGCGGTAACGGTCGCGGAACTGCGGCCGGCAGACGTACTGCGAATACACGCGGTTGCCGCGGGCCTGCACGTTGGCGCGATCCTCGGCGTAGATTACCTCCCGCACGCCCGAGAAGACGTTGTTGACGACCACCGCGCTGCCGGAGGCGGCGGCGACGCCGACGGTGGCGGCGCGGATGCGGCTGTCCGCCAGGCGGAGCTCGCCGTTGTAGAGCACCACGCCCTTGTCGGAGCGGCCGACCCGGCTGTTGGCGATATCGACCGAGGCGCCTTCTATGGCGACGCCCTCGACGTAGCCGACGATGGCGGTGTTCTCGATCTCGACACGGCCGTAGTCGCGACCCGAGCGGACGATGATGCCGATCGAGCGCGGCCCGAAGGCGTTCGGCGCCCCGGTCCCCTTGAGGGTCGTCGAGGCGATCCTCGACGTCTGGCCCGGGCCGGGTATCACCTCCAGCCCCGACTGGGCTCCGGTCACGACCATTTCCCACGCGTTCAGCACCGCTCCGTCGGCCACGACGGCGGGGGCGATGGTCTGGGCCTCGATAATGGTGTTGCGGATGTCCAGCAGCCCGCCGTCGGCGTAGATCGCCGCCTCGTCCCCGGCGTGGCGGAAACCGACGCGGTTCATGACGATCTCGGCGCCGTAGCCGACCACGCAGGCGGCGTCGCCGGCGCGCGGCGAGGCGAAGACCATGTCGCGGATCTCGACCCGGACGCCCTGGGCCACGGTGATGCAGGGCAGACCGTCAGGAGCCTGGAGGGTCGGGTTGCCGGTGCGCGCCCAGTCGCGCGGGTCGAAGCCGCTCTCACCGATGATGGTCAGGGGCTTGTCGATGTTCAGCCAGCCGACGCAGGCGCCGGCGCGGGCCCGGATGACGAGCGTGCCGCCGGGCCGGACACGGCGCACCGCATCCTCGACCGCGCCCGTGCCGGGATTGCCGCCGCAGTCGACCAGCACGATCTCCTCCCCGCCCGGGCGGTAGTGGTCCCGATAATAGTCGGGACGGTGCCGACCGTAGTCGTAGCGCCGGTGATGCGAGCCGCGGCTGCGATAGCTGCGGGTCGGCGGGTCGAGCAGCAGGCCGAAATTGGGCCGCGTCTGGCTCTCGACCCTGGCGGCGACCTGGGCGTGGGCCGCGGGACCGTGGGACAAGGCGGCGCCCGCGATGACGGCGGCGATGACCGCGATCCCCGCGACCGTGCCGCGGATCCGACCGAAGGGGAAACGGGTCGACATGGGTCCACGCCCTCCTTAACGGCGCTGCTGCGAACGGGAGACCTGGGCCAGCACGGCCTGCAGGCGGGCGGCCGACGGGCCGAAGCCGGACAGGGCCGAATCGATGCGCAAGGCCACGGCCTGGGCCTTGTCCTGGTCCGCCACGCCGGAGACGCCGAGGGCGAAATAGCTCGACATGGCGAACTTGGCCTCGGGGCTGCCCTGGCGCGCCGCCTCGTCGAACCATTTGAAGGCGCGGGCGTAGTCGGCGGGCAGACCGATACCCTCGGCGTACATCACCGCCAGCACCAGTTGAGCCTCGGATGAGCCGTTGACGGCGGCCAACTGGATGGCGCGAACCCGCTCCAGCCAGGACAGCCGGCTCTCCATGGGATGACCGAGCATGGCTTCCAGGGTCTCGATCTGGCGCTTGGACAGGTCCTCTGGCCGGGCCGGCACGGTGTCGGTGATGCCGAGGTAGCGCAGGGCCCGCCCGACGTGGACGAACGGCAGCTCGGTTCCCATCCGGCTCAGGGCGTATTCATAGGCATCGCCGCGCGGCCGGCTCTCGTCCGAGAAGGGCACGCCCGAGGCCGGCGCCTCGTTCGGATAGAATTCGAAGGGCGGGGTCCACTGCCGGGCCTTGGCCTCGACGAAGCGGCTGTACTGGTCGCGGCTTGGCGCGGACTTCTCGAAGTCCTTCATCAGGACGTAGGCGCCCACGTCGCCGGTCTGCACGGCGAGATAGTTGTACAGATAGGCGTCCACGTCGTTGCGCGGGAAGAGGCTGGTCGCCGCCAGATAGCCCCGCCGGCGCCGGTCGCGCTCGGGCCCGCCGCCGCCGCGTCCCCACGCCTCGCGGGCCTCGCGGTTGTCTTCTGGCTCGCCGAACGGTCCGTAGAGGCCGTCATGCAGCCGGGCCAGGGTGCGGAAACCCTCGGCGTCCTGGGTCGACAGGATGTAGACGACGCGGTCGCGCACCGCCTCCTGCTCTTCACGGGTCATCTGGCCGAGTTGGCGGTCCAGCCGCTGGTACGCCGTGTGCCGCTCGAAGGCGCGGCAGTCGTCGTATTTCGAGAGCGGCCGCCAGCCGCCGAAGCCGCCGCGGTCGACCCGGTTGATCGGGGCGTAGCCCTCGTCGTTGGCCAGCGCCATGGCGTACCAGGTGGCGCTCTCGATCGGGTCCTCGATATTCTTGTCGGTGGCGCGAATGGCGGCGTAGCGAGACCCCAGCTCCAGCTGGGCGAAGAAATCTCCGCGGAAGGCGGCGCGGCGCAGGGCGCGCAGACCCGTCTCCTGGGCGTTGAACTCGGAACCGGTCAGGGAGGCCGGACGGGGACAGGCGTTGGAGTTCGCGTCGGCGCGTTGCCAGAAGCGGATGCCGCCGCCCCGGTCCCCGCACGACGCCATGCCGAACGCGGTCAGGGCCAGCACGCCCGCGATCGCCGCAATGGCGACGGGCCCACGCGACCGGTCGAACCGGCCGCGCTCGGTCTTGTTCGCCTCGCCGTGGCCCATGAACTCCTCGCACCCACTGGAGCGGGCGTCCCCCGGCTCGCCCGTTAAGCTTTGCGCAACCGGACAGTCCGGTCCAGTTAACTGTCTGTCAAGGTTAACGCCGTTTCGCGACAAAGCGTTGCCGCACCACGGCCATTTTGTGGCTGGCGAAAAGTTGTCCACGGGAATCAGCGGCTTGGGATTTCCCCTGAGAGGCGAATACCGGCACTCGCGCGCCGCCGCCGCCGCGCCTATATGGCCAGCCAGTCCCCCCGGAGCCTCCCCTGATGTCCTACGTCGCCCGTGACGATCGCCCCGCCGACAAGGCCGCCCGCTATGCCGAAGTCGAGGACGAAATCCTCGCGGTGCTGGATGGCGAGGCGAACGTGACGGCGCGAATGGCCACGGTCGCGTCCATGCTGGCAGACGCCTTTCCCACCTTCTTCTGGACCGGCTTCTACGTGGTCGACCCCGACAAGGCCGACGAGCTGGTGGTCGGGCCCTACCAGGGCACGCTCGGATGCCTGCGCATCGCCTTCGGCCGCGGCGTCTGCGGCACGGCGGCGCGGGACCGGGCGACGCAGATCGTCGAGGACGTCAACGCCTTTCCCGGCCATATCGCCTGCGACAGCCGCTCGGCCAGCGAGATCGTCGTGCCGGTGCATGACCGTTCCGGTCGCCTGATCGCGGTCCTCGATGTCGACGCCACGGAAATCGCCGCCTTCGACCAGGTGGATGCGGAGGCGCTGGAGCGGCTGATGGCCCGGGTGTTCGCCGCCTGATCATCTGCTAAGCCTCGTCCGATGCGGATCGGCATAGATTTCGGCGGCACCAAGATCGAGGCGGCGGTCGTCGGCGACGACGGCGCCTTTCTGACGCGACGCCGGGAGCCCAATCCCGGCGGCTACGACGCGGCCATCGAGACCGTCGCCCGGCTGATCGCGGCCGTGGAGGCCGAGACCGGCGCGAGCGGACCGGTCGGCGTGGCGGCGCCCGGCTCGGTGTCGCCGACCAGCGGCCTAATGCGCAACGCCAACTCGACCTGGCTGAACGGCCGCGCCTTTCCGCAGGATCTGGAGCGTGCGCTGGGGCGGCCGGTGCGGCTGGCCAACGACGCCAACTGCCTCGCCCTGTCGGAAGCGGTCGACGGCGCCGGCGCGGGCAAGCCCGTTGTCTTCGCCGTCATTGTCGGCACCGGCTGCGGCGGCGGAGTGGCGGTGAACGGCGCGATCATCGAGGGCGCCAATGGCGTGGCCGGGGAATGGGGGCACACCTCCCTGCCCTGGCCCTCGGCGGAGGAGGCGCCGGGCCCGGCCTGCTGGTGCGGGCTGCACGGTTGCCTGGAGACCTGGGTATCGGGCACCGGCCTGCAGCGGGACCATCGCGAGCGCAGCGGCCGATCGCTGACCGCCGAGGCGATCGTGGCGGCCGCCCGCGCGGGCGATACCGACGCCCGCCTGTCGCTGGACCTGTGCATCGACCGGTTGGGGCGGGCCCTCGCCATGGTCGTCAATCTGATCGATCCGGATGTCTTCATCCTCGGCGGCGGCCTGTCCAACGTCGACGAAATCTACGCCGCCCTGCCGCCGATCGTGGAGCGGTACGCCTTCACGGACGCCTGGCGCGGGGTGATCGCCCCCGCCCGCTGGGGTGATTCCACAGGCGTGCGCGGCGCCGCGCGCCTGTGGCCCGTTCCGTCCGCTTCATCAGACCAGGAGCCCTCCGAATGACCCGCACCATCGTCGTCACCGGAGGCCATGGGGTTCTGGGCCGCGCCGTCGTCGAGGCCGCCCTGTCCGACGGCCTGAACGTCGCCGTGATCGACCACGCCTCGGGCCTGCCCGTGCCGGAGGGCGTGCTGGAGCTGGGCGGCGTCGACCTGACCGACGCCGCGGCGGCGGAGCGGGCCATGGGCGCCGCGGCCGGGGCATTCGGCCGGCTCGACGCCCTGCTCAACATCGCCGGCGGCTTCGTCTGGCAGACGGTCGACGACGCGGAACCCGCCTGGGCGCGTATGTTCGCCCTGAACCTGACCACCGCCCTGAACGCCAGCCGCGCCGCCCTGCCCTGGCTGAAGCAGTCGATGGAGGGCCGCATCGTCAACGTCGGGGCCAACGCCGCCCTGAAAAGCGCCGCCGGCATGGGCGCCTACGCCGCGTCCAAGGCCGCCGTGCACCGTCTGACCGAAAGCCTGGCGGAGGAGCTGAAGCCCACGTCGGTCACCGTCAACGCCGTCCTGCCGTCGATCCTCGACACCGGTCAGAACCGCAAGGACATGCCCGAGGCTGATCCGGCGAAATGGGTCCAGCCTGCGGACCTCGCCCGCGTCATGCTGTTCCTCGCCTCGCCGGAGAGCCGCGCGATCACCGGAGCCCTGATCCCCGTCACGGGCCGAGTCTGATGCAGCTGGTCCGCTCCGTCCTCTACCTGCCGGCCAGCAATCCGCGGGCGATCGAGAAGGCGCGGAGCCTGAACTGCGATGCCGTGATTCTGGACCTGGAGGACGCGGTCGCTCCGGACGCCAAGGCCGACGCGCGACAGGCGGCTGTCGCCGCGCTGGCGGCCGGTGGCTTCGGCGCGCGGCTGGGCGTCCGCGTGAACGGGCTCGACACGGCCTGGGGTGCGGATGACCTCGCGGCCCTGTCCGGGCTGGAGCCGGATTTCGTCGTCGCGCCGAAGATCGAGAGCCCGGAAGCCGTGCGCGAGATCGCGGCCCGCCTGCCCGGCGGCGTAGCCCTGTGGATCATGGTCGAAACCCCGCTGTCGGTGTTGCGTCTCGACCAGATCGCCGGCGCCGGAGCCCCGCTGGCTGCGCTTATGCTCGGCATCAACGATTTCGGCGAGCGGATGAACCTCGTGATCGGCCCCGAACGCGAGCCGCTGAAGCCGTGGCTGGCGGCGGTCGTCGCCGCCGCGCGCGGGCACGGCCTGCTCGCCATAGACGGGGTGGTCAACGCCACCGACGACGCCGGCCGCCTTGAACTCGAGTGCCGCCAGGGCCGCGCCTTCGGCTTCGACGGCAAGAGCCTGATCCACCCGAGCCAGATCGCCGCCGCAAACGCCGCCTTCTCGCCCTCGCCGGAAGAGGTCGCGAAGGCGCGCGAGGTCGTGGCCGCCTTCGCCTCGGCGGAAGCGCAGGGCAAGGGGGCGATCCGGGTCGGCTACCGGATGGTGGAGCGCCTGCATCTCGAAGCGGCCCGCCGCCTGCTGGACCGCCACGCCGCCGCCTCGACGCCGCCGCGAGACGCGCCTATCTAGTCCGTCCAGAAACAAGACGGGCGACCTCGCGAAGCAGCGCGGAGGCGCACGCCGCCAGAGGGAACGCCAGAGTGCCGAAAGCCGTCATCGCCGCCACCGGCCTGTTCACCCCGGAACAGTCCATCTCCAACGAGGAGCTGGTCGCGGCCTACAACACCTGGGCCCAGCGCTTCAACGAACAGCACGCGGCGGGCATAGCAGCCGGCGATCTGGAGGCCCTGACCCCGTCCTCCGTCGAGTTCATCGAGAAGGCGTCCGGCATCAGGTCGCGCTTTGTGATGGACAAGGCCGGCGTGCTCGACCCGACCCGCATGGCCCCGCGCATCCCCGAACGTCCCGACGACGAACTGTCGGTGCTGGCCGAGATGGCGGTGAAGGCCGCGCGCGACGCCATCGCCGCCTGGGGCAAGCCTGTCAGCGAGATCGGCGCCGTGCTGTGCGCCGCCTCCAACATGCAGCGTCCCTATCCGGCCATGGCCATCGAGGTGCAGCAGGCGCTGGGCATCCAGGGCTTCGCCTTCGACATGAACGTGGCCTGCAGCTCCGCCACCTTCGGCATCAAGACCGCCGCCGACTTCATCGCCTCGGGCTCGGTCAAGGCCGTGCTGATGGTCAATCCGGAGATCTGCTCGGCCCATCTGAACTTCAAGGATCGCGACAGCCACTTCATCTTCGGCGACGTCGCCACCGCCGTGATCATCGAGTCCGAAGACCAGGCGGTCGACGGTTGGGAGATCCTCGGAACCCGGCTGAAGACTGTCCTGTCGAACAACATTCGCAACAATTTCGGCTTCCTGAACAAGGCCGCCCTGCCCACGGGCGAGACCGAGGCGGTCGCGCCCTCCGGCCTGACCGACAAGATGTTCGTCCAGCAGGGCCGCAAGGTGTTCAAGGACGTGGTGCCCATGGTCTCGGAGATGATCGTCGACCACGCCGCCGAACTGGGCCTCGACCCGCGCCAGCTAAGGCGGCTGTGGCTGCATCAGGCCAACATCAACATGAACCAGTTCATCGGCCGCAAGGTGCTGGGCCGCGAGCCGACGCCGGAGGAGAACGTGATCATCCTCGATGACTACGCCAACACATCTTCGGCCGGCTCGATCATCGCCTTCCACCTGCACCACGACGGCTTCCAGCCGGGCGACACGGGCCTGATCTGCAGCTTCGGGGCGGGCTATTCGGCCGGCACGGTATTCGTCCGCAAGCGGGCCTGATCGACCCGGAGCAGCCAGCCGCGGTAGCGCACCAGCCGCCCGGCCAGCGGCACTGAAATCTCGACGTCGAAGACGAACCGGCCTTCGGCGTCGACCTCCTCGTGGGCGCGGGTCGACGGAGCCAGGACGCGCGGCAGCGGGATCGCCCCCAGCCGCCAGCCCTCGACGCGATAGACCAGCCGGTCCCCCTCGGGCGCGAGGCGAAGGTCCATGGACAGCGGGCCGAACCGCTCCCGGACGCGGCCGCCGTCGCGCGGCCGCGAAAGCACGCTGGCGAAGGCGTGGCCGCCGATACGCCGCCGCCAGACCGACCGGTCGCCGTCCGCGTCGATCGCCACCTCCGCGGGGCAGGCGGACTGCGCCGCCGGAAAGCCGACGATGCGCGCGGCCAGCGCCGCCAGCGGGCCCGCCGCCCCCTCGGTCATGGCCTGGCCGCGCCACAGCGAACGCCCGGGCGTCTCGTGCAGCGCCCGGACGGCGGCGGGAAGCGCGTCGAAGGCCGGGCCGATGGCGCGGGCGAAGATCGCGTCCCGCCGGACCTCTGTCGTGGTCGCCAGGCCGTGGGGCGCCATCCCGGCCTCGATGTCCTCCAGCGTCAGCACCCCGGCGCAGGCCCGGGCGCCCGGCGAAACCCGCCCTGCGGCGATCGCGCGGATCGCCGCCAGCGCCGGCAGGCCGGGCGTCACCGGCCCCTCCCCCGGCTCGGCGACCAGCCGCCAGACCGCCCGCGCTGCGTGGCCTTCGCCGTCCACGCCGCGAACCTCGACCCGCATCGCGCCGCGGTCCGAGCCCGTGACCGACGCCCACCTCGACAGTCGGACCAGCAAGCCCGCCAGGGGGACGGGGTCGAACCGCAGGAGGCGGACCAGCCGGGCAAGGGCCCACGCCCCCAGATGCGCCGGCCACGGCTCCAGCCCGGCCAGGAAAAAGGCCCGCCCGCGGGGCTGAAACCTGGCGGGGAACAGATCCAGGTCCGGCGTTTCGCACAACGACACCGGCCGCCGCCCCGCCGCGCCGAAATCGCGCCAGTACAGGCCGCTCCAGCCCGTGCGCACGGTCCAGACGCCGCTCTCGAACACCCTGACCGGCCGCCCCAGCCACGACAGGATAGCCTGCATCACCGACAGGCCGCGCGGGGCTCGCGCGCCGGGCGAGATCGCCGCCTCAACCGAGATCACCTCGCGCCAGCCGTCCGTCAGCCGGTCAAGCACGGCGTTGGACAAGGCGGGGGTCGAGCTGCACCCGGTCAGGGCGACCACGCCCGCCCCCTTGGCGGCGCTGTCCAACGCCGGGAACGCCGCCACGAAATCCCGGCCGTCGGCGAGATCGATGTAGTGAAGACCAGAGGCGATCGCGGCGCGCGCGGTCTTCGGCTCCGCGCCCTGGAAGGGCCCCGCCGCATCGGCCACGATCGCCGCCCCGATCACCTTCAGGTCGTCCGGCGTCAGGGTGGCGGTGTCCAGCGCCGCGGCCTCGACCCGGCCGCCGGGAACCGCCTTTCTCAGGCGGGCGGCCACGGCCTCGGCCCGCCTCCTGTCCCGCCCCGCGGCGACCACCTCGAAGCCGCCGCGCAGCAGACCCTCGGCGAGACGCGAACCGAACACCCCGCCGGCGCCGATCACCAGCACCCGCATCATGACAGGAAGCGCTCGCGATCCGCGGCCGACGGGACCATGCAGGCCTCCGTGCGTCCGAATATCCGGTAGCGGTTGCGCGCGATCAGATCATACGCCGCGTCGCGGATCGTCCTCGGAAGCGCCTTCAGGACCCCCAGCCGGCGCGTGCCGGGCAGCGCCCCCAGCACAGTCAATGCGGCGTCCGACTTGAACCAGGCTCGCCCGTTCCAGATCACCGCATTGGTCTGCGGCGCCTCGGGATCGATCCCGAACCGCTCCGCCAGCTTCCGTCCGCGTTCCGACTGGATCGAGGTGAAGGTGAAGCGCCGCCCCGGGTCACGGTCGATCACGAACCGCACCCAGCGCGAACAGAACACGCAGACCCCGTCGAACAGGATCAGGCCGTCGGGCTCATCGGGGGCGGGCTGCGGCGACCAGCGGCTCATGAGGGGACGGTGCGGCGCGTCGCCTCGCCGCGCAAGGCGGCGTTACGCCGCCGCCACCGCTTCGATCTCGACCAGCCATGCCTCGTCGAAAATGCCGGTGACGATGACCGTCAGAGCCGGTTGGCGGCCCGCGAGGCGCCGCACCCGGACCTCGCGGTTCTCCAGCGCATGACGCCGGTCCGACAGGAAGGTCGTGACCTTGACCAGATTGTCCAGCGTCATCCCTGCAGCGGCCAGCTGGGTCTCGATATTGTCCCAGACCTGCTCGCACTGTTCGGTGAAGCCGGTGGCGAGCGAGCCGTCCGGCGCGACGGGAATCTGGCCGGACAGGTAGAGCCAGCGGGTGGATCCCGTCACCTCGACCGCCTGCGGATACGCGCCCTCGACCGGCGGCGAGCCGTCGCCGGTCAGGGGCCGTATCGTCGCGCTCACTGGCGGGCGGCGTCCGAGCGGGCGCGCACCTGGGCGAACTCCGACGTCGGCTTCCAGCCGGGCCAGTCCTCGCTGTTCGCGAGGTCCAGGCCAAGGTGATACAGCAGGGTCAGGTTCTCGGTCGCCGAGGTCAGGTTCCAGTCGGCCGACCACTGGTCGGACGGCTTGTGATAGTCGGCCCCGAACTTGGCGCGCCAGGCGGCCTCGCCGGCCTCCCGGCCACCCTCGACCCAGTCCCAGCCATGCCAGGGCATGATCGCCGGCACCCCCATGCGGGCGAACGGGAAGTGGTCGGAGCGGTAGTAGAAGCCCTGCTCCGGCATGCCGTCGTCCGAGACGTAGCGGCCCAGCGGCTCGGCCAGGGCCTGCAGCCGGTCCTCGAGATCGTTCTGGCCCTTGCCGAAGATCGGCACGTCGCGGGTCGGGCCGGACAGGGGCAGCATATCGATGTTGATGTCGGCCACGGTGGTCTCGAGCGGATAGACCGGATTGGCGGCGTAGCCGTAGGAGCCCATCAGCCCCATCTCCTCGGCGGCCATGTGGGCGAAGACGATGGACCGTTCCGGCCGCGGGGCGGCGCTGATCTGGCGGGCCATCTCGAGCACGCCGATGGTGCCCGAGGCGTTGTCCCAGGCGCCGTTGAAGATGTTGTCCTCGGTGGTCGAGACAGGGCTGACGTGGTCGCCGCCGACGCCGACGTGATCCCAGTGGGCCGAGTAGATGATGGTCTCGTCGGGACGCTCGGTTCCGGGAATCCGGGCCAGCAGGTTGTGCGTGACCAGGGTGTCGATGGTTTCCTGCGTCTCGGCGGACAGGGTGACGCCGTCCAGCGGCACGGCCTTGAAGGCGCCGGAGCCGACGTCGGACAGCCGGCTCATGTCGAGTCCGGCCGCGCCGGCCCACTGCAGCGCCACGTCGTGGTTGACGGCCATGGAGAACTCGAGGTCGGCCGCACCGGGCGCCAGGGTGCGGGTGCGGGTCGCGCCCTGCGCCGCCCGCCGCCACATCTGCGAATCAGCCGGCTGGGCCACGAGGGTGACGATGCCGACGGCGCCGCGGCGGAAGGCCTCGTCGGCCTTGTAGGCGCCGGATTCGTAGTTGGTGCTGTACTCGCCGTTGAACAGTTCGCCCTCGGGCTCGCCGCCCATGACGACCACGACCTTGCCGCGCACGTCGACGTCGCCGTAGTCGTCCCAGTTCCGCTCGGGGGCGGTGATGCCGTAACCGGCGAAGACCACCGGCGCGTTGCTGATCGAGGCGCGGCCGTCATTGGAGATGGCGCGCACGGTGACGTCGGTTCCGATCGTCAGCGGATGGCTGACGCCGTCCGGGCCGGTCCAGCTGGCGCTGGCGGCGCCCGCCACGGGCGTGAAGCGCTTCAGATGCACCGGCTGCAGCCACTGGCCGTCAGGACCGCCGGGCTGGAGGCCCATCGCTTCATACTGGGCCTGCAGCCAGGCCAAGGTCATCCGCTCGCCTTCCGTGCCGGGATAGCGGCCCTGGAATTCGTCCGCGCTTATAGTGCGGATATCGTTGCTGATCCGCTCCGCGGAGAAGTCCTGGGCCGACGCCAGACCGGCGGACAGCAGAACGGCGGCGACGGCGACGCCGCCCATCATCTTGCGAAGCATATGGGAAACTCCATCCCCGAGTTGATGGAGCGTACTCTAGGGCGGCCCCGACGGACCGCCCATTAAGTTTTCGTCATGTCAGCCGCGTGGCGGGTGCCGCGAACGCGATCATCAGCGGCGCGCGGCCGCGCTCGCCGCCCGCGCGGGCCCGAACTCCGAACCGGGCTTCCACTCCGGCCAGTCGCGGCTGTTGGCCAGATCGCGGCCGATCCACAGGGCGACTTCCAGATCCTCGATCTGACCGCGCAGATCCCAGTCGGGCGACCATTCGTCGTCGGCCTGGTGATAGCGGCGCGAGCCGTATTCGTCGCGGGCGGCGTTGCGGGCGGCCATCGGCTCGTCACGGAACTCGCCGCCGCCCTCCGCATAGGCCATAGGCACGCCGCGCTTGGCCAGCGGGAAGTGGTCGCTGCGGAAATAGCTGCCCGCGGCGGGGTTGGCGTCCGGAGCCACGGTCCGACCCTGGCGGGCCGCTGCGGCGGCGAGCCGCTCGTCCAGCTCGGACTGGCCGTAACCGATCACCCCCAGATCGGCGACGCGGCCGTAGACGTTCATGGCGTCCATGTTGAAGCCCGCCACTGTCTTCTCCAGCGGGTAGACGGGGTTGGCGGCGTAATATTCCGAGCCCAGCAGGCCGCTCTCCTCGGCCGTGAAGCTGATCATGACGATCGACCGTTCCGGACGCGGCCCCGCGCCCCAGAGACGCGCCAGTTCCAGCAGGCCGGCGGTGCCGGTGGCGTTGTCGACGGCCCCGTTGAAGATGGCGTCGCCATTGGCGTCGGGCTCGCCGACGCCGATGTGGTCCCAGTGAGCCGTGTAGAGGATGGTCTCGTCCGGGTGTGTCGCGCCCGGCAGGCGGGCGATGACGTTCCTGGTCGTGATCTGGCTGGTGGCCACGTCGAAGGCGCCGCTGAAGGTCGCGCCGGACAGTTCTACGGGACGGAAATCGCGGCTGCGCGCCTGTACCTTGAGGGCGTCGAAGTCGAGACCCGCCCGGCGGAACAGGTCGACGGCGACGTCACGCTGGATCCAGCTTTCCATCTTGACCCGCTCTGCCGCCGCATTCTGGCGAACGATGTCGAACTGCGGTCCCGACCAGCTGTTGGTCACCGTCGCCCAGCCGTAAGAGGCGGGCGCGGTTTCATGGACGATGATGACGCCGGCGGCGCCCTGCCGGGCCGCCTCCTCGTACTTGTAGGTCCAGCGGCCATAATAGGTCATGGCCCGACCGTTGAAGGTGTTCAGCTCGGGCTGTTCGAAGTCGGCGTCATTGACCAGCACGACGATGACCTTGCCGCGCACATCGACGTCCTTGAAGTCATCCCAGTTCCGCTCGGGGGCCTTGATGCCGTAGCCCACGAAGACCAGCGGCGCGTCGGCCAGCGCTACATGGCTGCCTGGCAGGCGGGTCGAGACGACGATCTGCTGGCCCTGGGTGAGCGGAATGGTCTCGCCCCCGACCGTGAAGCCGGCGCGAATGCCGGAAGCGGTGAAGCGGTTCAGCGTCACATCCTGCGTCCAGCCGCCGTTCTCCCCGCCCGGCTGGAAGCCGGCGGCGGCGTACTGCTCGCTCAGATAGCGGACCACCATGTCCTCGGCCGGGGTGCCGATGCCGCGACCCTGGAAGCTGTCGTCCGACAGCACCCGCGCATGTTCGGACAGGCGGCCTGAGTCGAAGGCGGCGGCAGGCGCGGGCGCCTCGGCCCCCATGCTGGCGCAGGCGGAGATCAGGGCGCCGGCGGCCAGCGCGGCGACAGTCGACAGGAGACGCATGGACGAGAACACCCTCAGCCGGAAAACACCCTGCGGACGTTAGGGCGTCGATCCGCACCTGTCGATGCGATCAGGGCGTGACCGGGTCGCCGGCCAGCCAGTCGGTGTCCCCGCGACGGCGCAGGCGCAGCTCGATCACCTTCATAGGGTCGCGGCCGGGCATGACGAAATGCCCGGTCTCCACCCATTCGCCGTCCTTGAAGACGGTGACGTAGCGCATTTCGCCGCCGCGGCCGGGCGCAGTCCAGCGGAAACCGTCGGCGGTGGCCTGGAGCGGAAAATCGGCCGCCTGGCCGTTGGCGTAGGAGCGCATCACATAGGCGTCCGTCGCGTCGTCCCACGACACCACGGCGAAGGCGTTGAAGGCGGCAGAGCCGTCGGCGTTGACGCTGCGGCCCTCAATGACCCTGATCGACCCGCCCAGCATCGGGCCGATCCGCTCGGTGTGGGGGTGGGTGCTCGTCTGGCCCGGTCCCATGGAGACGGTCGCCTGCCCGACCCATTCCCCGTCCATCCAGGACAGCGCCTGCATTGCCTGACGCTGTTCCGCCGTGCCCGCCGGCTGCACCGCCTGGGCCGATGCCGCCGGCGGTATGGCGAACAGAACGCACGCGGCCAGCGCCGCCAGTGTCTTCCGTGAACCCCAATCCATGAGCATCCTCCCCTCTATGGACTTTGCTTAATAAAGTGCTTTTTCCTCTTTGGCAAGGCGCATGAAAAACCCGCCGGCGCTGAGGCCCCGGCGGGTTGATCCGTCTGCGATGGCGGAGGGTCGCTAGTGGGCGACACCCTTCCAGATGCGGCGGTAGCTGACGTAGGTCACGCCGGCGAACAGCAGCAGGAAGATCAGCACGCCCAGTCCAGACTGCTTGCGCTGGACCTGTTTCGGATCCGAGGCCCAGGCGATGAAGGCGGCGACGTCCTTGGCGTACTGGTCGACCGTCTCGGCCGAACCGTCGTCATAGGTCACCTGCCCGTCCATCAGCGGCGGCGGCATGGCGATGAAACCACCCTCCGGCACATGGGCGCCTTCGGCGACGAACGGCGTCAGGTCGCCGGCCATATACGGGTTGTAGTACTGGCCGGGGCGGATCTCGAGACCGGCCGGAGCGGCCCGGTAGCCCGACAGCAGCGAGTAGATGTAGTTGGCCCCGTCATGGCGCGCCTTGGCCATGACCGACAGGTCCGGCGGAGCCGCGCCGCCGTTGCCCGCGGCCGCGGCCGTGGCGTTCGGATAGGGACTGGGGAAACGGTCGGCCGCAACGGCGTCGCGCATGATCGGCTCGCCGGTTTCGCTGTCGATGTCCGGCACCTGGACCTCGGCGGCGAGCGCCTTGACGAAGCGGTTCTCGGCCGGATTGGCCTGATGCTCGTCATAGAAGGGGCCGCCCGGCTCGGCCAGGGTCCGGAAATACATCAGGCTCATGCTGTGGCAGGACGAGCAGACCTCGCGATAGACCTTGTAGCCGCGCTGCAGCTGGCCCTGGTCGAAGGTTCCGAACGGGCCTTCGAAGGAGAAGCCGCCGCTGCGCGGGTGGGCGGCGCCGCCGGAGGCCAGCGCCGGCTGGGCGGCGACGAGCGCCAGGCCGGCGGCCGCGGCGATCAGGACCAGGGTCTTTTTCATCGAACGCATCGAAGTCTTGAGGGTCATGGTCGCTCTCAGCCCTTCTTCTCGGGCGAGGCCGGGGCGGCTTCGGTCATGGCGTCCCCGCCCGGCAGCACCGGTTCGGAGATGGTCGCGGGGATCGGCCTCGGCGTCTCGCGCAGGCCAACCAGCGGCATCAGCACGAGGAAGAACAGGAAATAGTAGGCCGTCAGCAGGCGGGTCAGCCACAGATAGCTGTTCAGCGCCCCGTCGAGGAGGGTGAAGCTGGGCATGCCCGGGATCACCGGCGCGTCAGGCAGCTGCGCCCCGCACCAGCCCAGGCCCATGCCGACCAGCACGAAGATGACGAAGAAGGTGCGCATCGCCGGGCGGTAGCGCATTGAGCGCACCTTGGACGTATCCAGCCACGGCAGGACGAACAGCACGCCGATGGCGCCGAACATGGCGATCACCCCGCCCAGCTTGTCGGGGATGGCCCGCAGGATGGCGTAGAAGGGCAGCATGTACCACTCGGGCACGATGTGCGCCGGGGTCTGCAGCGGGTTGGCCGGGATGTAGTTGTCGGCGTGGCCCAGGGCGTTCGGCATGAAGAAGACGAACACGGCGAACAGGATCAGGAACAGCACGATGGCGAAGCCGTCCTTGACCGTGAAGTACGGATGGAACGGCACGGTGTCCTTCTTCAGCCGGTCCTTCGGGATCAGGATGCCGACCGGGTTGTTCTGGCCGGCGTGGTGCAGGGCCCAGAGGTGCAGCACCACGCAGCCGGCGATGACGAACGGCAGCAGGTAGTGCAGCGAGAAGAAGCGGTTCAGCGTGGCGTTGTCGATGGCCGGACCGCCGCGCAGCCAGATCAGGATGGGCTCGCCGACCAGCGGGATGGCCCCGATCAGATTGGTGATCACCTCGGCGCCCCAGAAGGACATCTGGCCCCACGGCAGGACGTAGCCGAGGAAGGCGGTGGCGATCATCAGGAAGAAGATCACGCAACCGACGATCCAGATCATCTCGCGCGGGGCCTTGTACGAGCCGTAGTAGAGGCCACGCAGCATGTGCAGGTAGACCGCGATGAAGAACATCGAGGCCCCGTTGGCGTGGGTGTAGCGGATCAGGTCGCCGCCGTTGACGTCGCGCATGATGCGCTCCACCGAGGCGAAGGCCAGTTCGGTGTTCGGCACATAGTGCATCGCCAGAATGACGCCCGTGGCGATCTGCACGACGAGGCAGAGGGCCAGGATGCCGCCGAAGGTCCACCAGTAGTTCAGGTTCTTCGGGGTCGGCAGCGCCATATAGTCGGCGCCGAAGCGGACGATCGGCAGGCGGCTGTCCAGCCACTTCTCGACGCCGGTCTTGGGGACGTAGGTGGATTCGTGATCGCTCATCGTTTTCTCGCCCGTCCTCAGCCGATTTTCACGCGGGTGTCGGACACATAGTCATAGGTCGGCACGACCAGGTTCTTCGGCGCCGGTCCTTTGCGGATGCGGCCCGAGGTGTCGTAGTGCGAGCCGTGGCAGGGGCAGAACCAGCCGCCGTAGTCGCCGGCGCCGAACGTCGGCACGCAGCCCAGGTGGGTGCAGGAGCCGATGACGACGAGATACTGCTGGTGGCCCGGCTTGACCCGGTCGGCGTCGGTCTGCGGATCCTTGAGGCCCGCGCGGTCGTCGGCGCGGGCGCGCTCGATCTCGGCCGGGGTGCGGTAGCGCACGAACACCGGCTTGCCCTGCCACTTGATGACGACCTGCTGGCCTTCCTGAACCTTGGTCAGGTCGAACTCGATGGTCGACAGCGCCAGGGTGTCGGCGGCCGGATTCATCGAATTGATCAGCGGCCAGGCGGCCATGGCCCCGGCTCCCACCGCCGCCGCGCCGGCCGCGATGTGGATGAAGTCTCTACGATTGGGATCCTGATAGGTCAGGTCGCCCTGGTCTGCAGCCACCGATTCGTCTCCTGAGCGGTTGGCGGCGTCACCCTGCGGCGCGCCGTTTCAACGCTGTCGTTCCTTAGCGAAATCCCGGAGGACTGGCCCGGCCCGGCTTTGCGGCGCATCGCCGCAAGTTGCTGGCGCTTCGTGAGAAACGCTCGCAAATCGAGCCGCGACAAGCCCCCGGGCCGCGCGTATGAGGGCCTTAGAATGCGTCTCGCCCTTTTTCAACCGGCCATTCCGCAGAACGTGGGCGCCTGCATCAGGCTGGGCGCCTGTTTCGGGGTGGAATTGCATGTCATCGAGCCGACCGGCTTTCGTTTCGACGACCGGGCGATGAAGCGCGCGGCGCTGGACTACGGGCCTCTCGGACACATGATCCGGCATTCCGGCTGGGAGGAATTCCGGCGCGACCGGGGGCCGGGCCGGCTGGTTCTGTTCACGACGAAAGGGGCGACGCCGCTGGACGAATTCCGCTTCGAGGCCGACGACACCCTGCTGTTCGGCAGCGAGACCAGCGGGGCGCCGGATTTCGTTCACGCGGAGGCCGACGCCCGGGTGGTGATTCCGATCCGGGCCGGGGCGCGCTCGCTCAACCTGTCGGTCAGCGCCGGGATCGCGCTGTGGGAGGGGTTGCGGCAGACCGCGTCCCTCCGCTGAGGGCCTATTCCGGCGCCCCGGCCTCCGGCAGCTTCGCCAGGTTGGGCCGTTCGGCGCGTTTGCCGGCGGCCACGGCCTCGACCCGGCGCATGACGCGCAGGACGTTCTCGCCGGCGAGCTTGCGGATGTCGGCCTCGCTCCAGCCATTGGCCATCAGGGCGGCGAGGATGCGGGGGTAGGCGTCCACGCCGTCGACGCCGTCCGGGAGGGCCGACACGCCGTCGAAGTCGCCGCCGAGGCCGACGTGGTCGACGCCGGCGACGTCGCGGACATGCTGGATGTGGGCGACGACGTCCGCGAGACCGGCGCGCGGGGCGGGGTGAGCCGCGATCCAGGCCTCGAGGCCGCTGGTCACGGCGGCCGGATCGCCCGGATTGAGGGACTTGAGCCGGGCGTCCTCGGCCGAGCGGGCGGCGCTCCAGGCCCGCACCTGTTCGTTGATGAAGCCCGGCACGAAGGTGACCATGACCACGCCGCCGTCCTCGGCCATCATCCGCAGCACGCTGTCCGGCACATTGCGCGGATGGCCGGTCACCGCCCGGGCCGAGGAGTGGGAGAAGATCACCGGCGCCTCGCTGACCCGCATGGCGTCCATCATGGTCTCCTCGGAGACGTGGCTGAGGTCGACCATCATGCCGAGGCGATTCATCTCGCGGACGACCTCCTCACCGAACGGGCTGAGCCCGCCCCATTTCGGCGCGTCGGTGGCGCTGTCGGCCCAGGTCGTGGTGGTCGAGTGGGTCAGGGTCATGTAGCGGGCGCCGGCGTCGTGGAATTCGCGCAGCAGGCCCAGCGAATCGTCGATGGAGTAGCCGCCCTCCATGCCGATCAGGGAGGCGATCCGGCCGCGCCGGTGGATGCGCTGGATGTCGTCGGCGGTGGTCGCCAGCTCGAACACGTCGGGATGGGCGGCGACGATCCGCTTGACCGTGTCGATCTGCTCGAAGGTCGCCTTGGCCGCCTCGACCGGGGTCAGGCTGGCGGGGACGTAGACCGACCAGAACTGGCCGCCGACGCCGCCGGCGCGCAGACGCGGGATGTCGGTGTGCAGGGCGGTGGAGGCGTCGAGATTGACGGTCAGGTCGACGGCGTGGGGGTCGTTGCCATGTTGCTGGCGCAGGGCCCAGGGCAGGTCGTTGTGCCCGTCGATCAGCGGGGTCCGCTCAAGGATGCGCCGGGCGGCGGCCTCGTCCTGGGCCGTGGCGGGCGCGGCCGCGACGAGCAGGGCGGCGGTGGAGAGAAGGACGGCGCGGATCATGACGGGCTCCTCGGAAAGCGAAGCGGGACAGTGGCAGAGGACGGCGGACCGTCAACCGACTCGAAAAAAACGGTGTGGCGGAGTCGGCAGAGTCGGCAGGGTCGGCGCCGAAATTCGGTGTGGCAGAGTCGGCAGAGTCTACATCAACGCGCCTCGGGCGGTGCGGCGGAGATTCGATTGTCAAAGACCGGCGGGCAGGCGAACGACGCATTATGCGCCCGCCGGCTTATCCGGATGGAAGATCGTGTTTAGAATCGTTCAAGCCTTTGATGCGGCGGGATGTTCTTCGCACAATCCGACTATAATTCCGCGGATTGCCAGCACAGCGTCATGGTCGTCCTTCTCCCGATGGGAGAAGGTGGCCGGGCGGAGCCCGGTCGGATGTGGGTCGGTTGTTTTAGTCGGCGTAAGCCGCCGCTCCAGTCGGCGACACGGCTTGCGCCGAATGCAGTCGGTCGACCCACACCCTTTCGCGCAAGGACGACGGCTGCGCCGCCGTGCGCTCAAGCCCTCTCCCATCGGGAGAGGGTCGCGGGGGAAACCGCCGCACTTCACCCTCCCCGCCGGACCCCCTACAAGCCGCCCATGACCGACGTCGCCGATCCCCTCGCCCAGCAGAAGACCGAAGCCCGCGCCTGGTTCGAGACTCTTCGCGACCGCATTCACGCGGCCTTCGAGGCGCTGGAGGACGCGGCGCCCGCCGATCTGTTTCCCGGCGAGCCGGGCCGCTTCGTACGCACGCCGTGGGAACGGGCCGAGGGCGGCGGCGGGGTCATGGGGATGATGCACGGACGGCTGTTCGAGAAGGTCGGGGTCCATGTCTCGACGGTGCACGGGACCTTTCCGGCCGACTATGCGAAGGGCGTCCCGGGGGCGGCGGAAGACCCCCGCTTCTTCGCCACCGGCATCAGCCTGATCGCCCATCCGGTCAGCCCGCGCGTGCCGGCCGTGCACATGAACACCCGCTTCATCGCCACCACCAAAGGCTGGTTCGGCGGCGGCGGCGACCTGACCCCGGTGCTGGACGCCGACCGGCGCCAGGATCATCCCGACACCGTCGCCTTCCACGCCGCCATGAAGGCCGCCTGCGACGCCCACGACCCGGACTGGCATGCGAAGTTCAAAGCGTGGTGCGACGAGTATTTCTTCCTGCCCCACCGCAACGAGCCGCGCGGCACCGGCGGCATCTTCTACGACCATCTGGACAGCGGCGACCGGGCCCGCGACTTCGCCTTCACGCGCGACGTCGGCGAGGCCTTCCTGAAAGTCTATCCGGAGATCGTGGCGCGCCGCATGGCCGAGCCGTGGACGGCGACGGAACGGGAGGAGCAGCTGGTCCGGCGCGGCCGCTACGTCGAGTTCAACCTGCTGTACGACCGCGGGACGATGTTCGGGCTGAAGACCGGCGGCAATGTCGAGTCGATCCTCAGCTCGATGCCGCCCGTGGTGAAGTGGCCGTAGGGGCGCGTCACCCTCGGGCTTGACCCGAGGGCCAGATGCAGGGGCGAGCTGTCCGACAGGGACGGCCCCTGGAGCGCGCCCGCGCCTTCTTGCACTGAGCACCGGATGGTCTGGCCCTCGGGTCAAGCCCGAGGGTGACGATGAAGGTCAAGCCGACTCCAGCTCGGCCCCGGCGTCGGTCGGGGGCTCCAGGGCCGCGCCGATGGCGGCGAACAGGCTGGTCATGGTCACCGGCTTGGTCAGATGGGCGTCGGCGCCGGCGAGGCGGCCCGCCTCGACGTGTTCGGCCATGGCGTTGGCGGTCAGCATGATGATCGGGGTGCGCGGCAGGCCGTGATCGGCCTCGTGCCGGCGGATGGCGGCGGTGGCGCTGAGCCCGTCCATGACCGGCATCTGCATGTCCATCAGCACCAGGTCGAAGCCGCCCGCCTTGAAGGCCTCGACCGCCTGGAGGCCCTCCTCGACGGCGACCAGCTCCATCTCGGTCGCGCCGAGCATGATCTCCACCACCTTGCGGTTGGCGGGATGATCGTCGGCCAGCAGGATGCGCAGCGGCGCCGCCGCCATGTCGCCGGCGGTCGCGGCCGGAGCCCGGGCGGCCTCCCTGGTCCGCTGGATGCGCGGCAGCGGAATCTCGAACCAGAAGCTGGAGCCCTGCCCCGGCGTGCTCTCGCAATCCAGTTCGCCGCCCATCAGGTCGACGAGGGCGGTCGAGATGGCGAGGCCGAGTCCGGTGCCGCCATAGCGGCGGGTGATCGACCCGTCGGCTTGCTGGAAGCGGCGGAAGATGCGGCTGCGCTGCTCCCTGTCGAAGCCGACGCCGGTGTCGCTGACCCGGAAGACGACCCGGTCGCCCGCGGCCGCCGCGACGATCAGCCGGACCGAGCCCTCGCTGGTGAATTTGAGGGCGTTGTTGACGAGATTGGTCAGCACCTGGCGCAGGCGGATGGCGTCGCCCTCGACCGTGCCCGACAGGGCGGGATCGAACTCGACCTCCAGCATCACGCCCTTCTCCTCGGCTTTGACCCGCCACAGGGCCGCGATGTCGCCGACGGCCTGCTCCAGATCGAAGGGCGCCGGCTCGATCGCCACCTGGCCGGACTCGATCCTGGCGCTGTCGAGGATGTCTGACAGCAGGCGCTCGAGGGTCACGCCCGACGAGCGGATCAGCTCGACCATCTCCCGTTCCTGGGCCGCGAGCGGGCGCCGCGTCAGGGCGTCGGCCATGGACACCACGCCATTCAGCGGGGTGCGGATTTCGTGGCTCATATTGGCGAGGAATTCGCTCTTGGCCCGGTTGGCGTCCTCCGCCCGCCGCTGCGCCTTGCGCAGCCGGTCCGCCTGACGGGACAGCCAGACCACCGTCGCCACGGCGAACAGCAGGAAGACGACGCCGATGGCGATGACCGCCCGCTGCAGGTTGGTGTTGGCGCGCGCGGTCTCCAGCTGGCTGCGGCGCTCGGCGAGCTGCTGCTGCATGTCGCCGGTGACCTGGTGGATGCCGGCGCTGAAGTTGCGGGCCGCAACGCGTTCGCCCTCCAGCATGTGCGAGCGGAGCAGGCTGAACGCCTCGGCGCTGCGGCCCTCGGCGAACAGCACCTCGGCCGCGACGTGGTCGAACTCGATCCCGACGCCGTCCGCCTCGAGCCGCCGCAGCGCCTCGAGGTCGCGCCGCGCGGCCGCGGTCTGCCCGGTGCGGGCGCGGGCGATGGCGCGCAGGGGCAGGACGTCCCGCGCCAGGAAGGCGGCCGCGCCCAGGTTCTCGCCATACGGCTCAAGACAGGCGAGGACGTCGCGCGGCGCGTCGCGGGCGCTGGCGACGGTGGCGCACAGGCTGGCGTCGTAGATCGCCAGGGTGGGCAGGTCGGAGCGCGAGGCCAGCCGGTGGTGCGCCGCATAGTATTCCGCCGCCCGGGTCTGGTCCCCGATCTTCACGGCCATCATGGTCAGATTGTAGAGGCTGTCGAAGTCCGGGCGCGGATAGGCCGGGTTGGAATAGTCGATCTCGAATTTGCGGAAGGCGTCGGCGGCGCCCTCGACGTCGTTGAGATCCTTGAGGGCCATGCCCGCGACCTCCCAGATGCCGGCCTGGGCGGTCGGCGCGAAGGGGTCTCCCTCAGGGATGTCGGCCTGCGCCTGGGCCAGCAGTTCCAGCCCTTCGCCGATGCGGCCCTCGTCGACGAGAGCCAGGGCGGCAAGCCGGGCGGCGTGGGCGCGAACGAACCAGTCCCGCCCGCCCTGGGCCATCCGCTTCATCTCGCCGGCGACGGCGATCTCGCCCTGGTCGTAGCGGGCGGTGAGCTCGTTCAGATGGGCGATGTCGAGATAGCGCGCGTCATTCTGGCGCCGGGCCGACTGCGCCAGCCTGCGGTTCCAGACCGCGGCCCGTTCGAACTCGCCCTGGTTCAGGATCGTCCAGGTGACGTGGTAGAGCCGGTTCAGGCCTTCCCGGTCCGTCCGTTCCGCGGCGGCCGAGCCGAACGCCTCGAGGGCGGCGAAATCGGTGGAGGCCGCGCGCTGCTCGACGACCCGCGCGAGGCTCAGCGCATCCGCCTGGCCGCCCGGGGCCGAAGACGGCTGGGCGAACCCGCGGGGGGCGCCGGCGAGGGCGACGAGCAGAATAAAACTCGCCGCGAGGATGCGAAAAGGCGACATGAGGTTTCCGGCGTGACGCTCCGGTCCTCGCACACATTTGTTTCGCAAGGTTTAGCGGACCGCCGTACGGCCGACGCTACCGATCCGCGCGGGCGGCGATGAACCGCTTCAGCCAGCCGCCGACCTGCGCCCGGTCGTTCGGGCGGGTGAGGCTTTCGAGAGCCTCGTCGACGAGGGTGGCGCCGATGCGGTCGCGGCGGCCGCCGGTCAGGTCGGCGGCGTAGGCCGGGGTGAATTCCGGGTGGCCCTGGAGGCTGATGGCGTCGTCGTCCCACGCCAGGCCGGCGAAGGGCGTGAAGGGGCTGTCGAGGAGGACCCGGGCGCCGGGGGGCCTTTCCACCACCTGGTCCTGATGCGAGACCGGAATGGCGATGGTCTCCGCCGGCGGCGTCATCCACGCTTCCGTCGACCTGACCTCATAGCGGTGCAGCCCCACGCCCCAGCCGCGCCCGGACTTCTCGACCCGCCCGCCCAGCGCCTGGGCCATGGCCTGATGACCGAAGCAGACGCCGATCAGGCCCGTGCGGCCCCTGGCCGAGCGGATCCAGTCGAGCAGGTCGCCGATCCACGGATGGGGCTCGTACACGCCGGCCGAGGAGCCGGTGATGACGGCGGCGTCGAAGGCGGCGGGGTCGGGCAGGTCGCCCGCCTGGACGTCGAAGGTCTCGAATGCGGGGCCGTCGCCGAGCAGGGCGCGGAACATGGCGGGATAGTCGCCGTGCCGCGCGGCCAGGGCGGGCGGCGGGGCGCCGGTCTCGAGGATGGCGATGCGGGTCATGCCGAGGCCCCGTCTCCGGTCATCCAGACCTCGGACCTGGCGCCGGCCTCGCCGAGCCGGCCGGCGACCCAGCCGCAGACCTCCGAGGCGGCGGCCTCGGCCCCGGCGGGGGGATTGAGCACCACCAACGCGCAGCCGTTCATCTTCATCGGATTGGCCAGCGGGCGCAGCCGGGCCTCGGCGACCAGGGCCCGCTTGACCCCCGCCTGGTCGAGCCGGCGCAGGAAGCCGTCGAAGGTCTCCAGATCCTTCAGCGGGGTCCAGATGGCGACCGTGGCGCGGGGATCGGCGCGGGCGATGGCCGCCCCGGTATCGGCGGCGCGCAGATAGTCGTCGGGACGCTCGAACGGCGGATCGATCAGCACGAAGGCGCCGTGGGCGTGGGCCGCCTCGGCCCTGGCCTGGTCGTAGCCGTCGCCGCCGCGGGCCGAGGCCTGCGGAAAGGGCGCCAGCGCCTGCTCCAGCAGTTCGAGCACCGGCGGATTGAGCTCGAAGCCGAGATAGCGGTCGGAGCGACGCAGCCGGCCCGCGACCAGCAGGGGCGAACCGGGATAGAGGTTGGCGCCGCCGTGCGGATTGAACCGCCCCACCTCGCGGGCGAGGGCCTCGATCAGCGGCGGGCGGTCGGCGGCGGCCATCAGGCGGGCGATGCCGGCCTCGGCCTCCTTCGAGCGGGCCCCGTCGCCGGCGAGGTCGTAGACCCCCGCGCCGGCGTGGGTGTCGATCACGGTGACGGGGCCGTCCGCCTGGCGACGCTCCAGCAGCCACAGCACCAGGGTGTGCTTGACGATGTCGGCGAAATTTCCCGCGTGGAAGCTGTGGCGATAGTTCATGGGCCGCTGTTCCTCCGTCGCGGACGCGCGGTCAAGGCTGCACGACCTGAGCCGCAGGAACCGGCGGGCTCGCGCCGTCGTTTGCGCAGTCCGCCCGAGAGCCGCCGATGACCGACCCCGCCCTGTCCGACGAGGACCGCACGCCGCCCGAGGCCCTGGCGTGACGCTCGCCGACGCCGCCGCCATCCCCGAGGGCCTGACCTGGTGCAGCGACGAGCGCCCGGGCATCCGGCGGACCGCGGCCGGCGACGGCTTCCACTATCACGACCCCCGGGGCCGGCGGATCACGGACGAGAAGGTGCTGGAGCGCATCCGGGCCCTGGCCATCCCGCCGGCCTGGACCGACGTCTGGATCTGCCCGCGCGCCTCCGGGCACATCCAGGCCATCGGGCGGGACGTGAAGGGGCGGAAGCAGTACCGCTACCATCCGGACTGGAGCGCCCACGCCGCCGAGACCAAGTTCGAGCGGCTGCCCGACTTCGCCAGGGCCCTGCCGAAACTGAGGCGGCGCGTGGAGGCCGACCTGAACCGGCGCGGGGTTTCGCGCGGGAAGGTGCTGGCGACGGCGGTGCGGCTGCTGGAGCTGACGCTGATCCGGGTCGGCAACGCCCAGTATGCGAAGCAGAACCGCTCCTATGGGCTGACGACGCTGAACAAGCGGCATCTGGACCTGAACGGGACGGCCCTGACCTTCGCCTTCAAGGGCAAGAGCGGGGTGGAGCACGAGGTCAGGGTGCGGGACCGCCGGCTGGCCACCGTGGTGCGCAGCCTGCGCGAACTGCCCGGGCAGCAGCTGTTCAAATACCGCGACGCGGGCGGCGAGCTGTGCGTGGTGACCTCGGACGATGTGAACGCCTACATCCGCGAGGCCATGGGCGAGCAGTTTTCGGCCAAGGACTTCCGCACCTGGGCGGGGACGGTGTCGGCGGCGCGGGCGCTGCGCGAGATGGAGCCGCCGGCCTCGCCGACCGAGGCGAAGCGGCGGATCACCGTCTGCGTCAAGGCTGTGGCCGGGCTGCTGGGCAATACGCCGACGGTGTGCCGGAGCTCCTACGTCCATCCGCGGGTGTTCGAACTGTTCGAGCAGGGCCGCCTCGCCACGATGCTGCCCGGAGCCGAGGCGGCGACGTTCGAGCGGGCCCTGGCCAAGGTTCTGAGAGGCTGACGGCAACCTTCGGGAAAGGTTGAGCGCCCACCCTGCCGGGGAACTCACCGACAGGCGGACACAGTGGCCCTGCGTCGATACCCCCGCGCCGTGCGCGGCCCGCGACTTCAGAACCGGCGCCGGGGCCCGGCCCGGGGGCGCAGCCGGGTGGCCGTCCTGACCGAGGCGCTGCTGCTCTCCGTCATGGTGCTGGCGGTCGTGCTGATCCTGCGCCCGGGTGGCGACGCCGCCCACGCCGAGGCCGAGCCGGACAGGCCCGAGGCGGCGGCCGCGAGGGCGGTCGACCGGCTGGAAGGCGTCGGCCGGGTGATCGACGGCGACACCCTGGACGTCGGCGGGATCCGGGTCCGGCTGCACGGCATCGACGCCTTCGAGCGCAACCAGATGTGCGATGCGCCCCACGGACCGTGGGCGTGCGGAGCCGCCGCCACGAGCGCACTGAAGGCACGGGCGGAAGGCCGCGCGCTGGTCTGCGAGGTGCTGGACACCGACCGCTATGGCCGCAAGGTCAGCCGCTGCGAGCGCGACGGCGTCGATGTCGCGGAGGCCCTGGTCGCGAGCGGCCTGGCCCTGGCCTACCGGCGCTACAGCCCGGACTATGTGGACGAGGAGACGGCCGCGCGGTCCGCAGCCCTGGGAGCCTGGAACGGCTCGTTCGACCGGCCCGAACAGTGGCGGAGCCGATCCCGGACGGCCCGGTGACCGCCGCGCTTGCGCCCCCAGTCTGAATCCGATGTAACTTGCTCAATTGGGAGAACAGCGCTCTACGGGCGCCGTTCGTCGGAGGGACTATTTCAATGTCGGTTTCAAACAACTTTCTGCGCCTCGGCGTGCTGTCCGCCCTGGTCGGCATGACCCTGGGTGTCTGGATGGGCGCCAACCAGGACTTCGTGCTGCGGCCGGTGCATGCACACATCAACCTGCTGGGCTTCGCCTCAATGATGCTGTTCGGCCTGTTCTACCGGGCCTTCCCGGCGGCGGGACGCGGCTGGCTGCCGATGGTCCATTTCGCCCTGTCGGTGCTGGGCTTCCTGATCCTGATGCCGTCGCTGGCGCTGATGCTGCTGCAGAAGCCGCTGTTCCTGCCGGCGATGATCGCCTCGGAGTTCATGCTGGTCGGATCGATGCTGCTGTTCGTCATCATCGTCTTCATGGCGACGATGAGGAAGGAACCGGCGGCCGCCTGATCAGGCGGTCGTCCAGTAACCGCGGCTGCGGGCGCTGACCGGCGCCCGCGTCGCCTCGACCATCGACAATATGGCCGAGCGGAAGGCGTCCGCCTCCTCGTCGCCGCGCAGCAGCCGCAGCGATCGGATGATGCGGGTGATGCGCAGGTGGTTGTGGTCGTGCGGCCGCAACCACCCGTGCGTGGCGCGATAGAAGGCCTCCATCCGGTCGGTCGCGGCCGCGAGGGCGCACTGGGCGAGGATCGAATCGTGGATCGCCTGCATGTCGTCCGTGGTCAGCACGGGGGCGTCGGGCATGGCCCCCGACGGCTCCGGCAGCGGGAACAGCCACTGGATGAAGTCGTGGTTCAGCTCCAGCGCCGCGTCGTCGAAGCCGAGCACGTCGAACAGGGTCCGGCCCCGCCCGTCCGGCCCCTCGCCTTCCAGAAAGGCCAGGATGGGCCCGACCGTCATCGGCTGTTCGCCCTTACGCCGCCCTGTCCCAGTCAAGCACCACCTTGCCGGACTGGCCCGAGCGCATGGCCTCGAAGCCTTCGCGATAGTTCTGGTAGCTCATCTGGTGGGTGATCAGCGGGGTCAGATCGAGGCCGGCCTTGAGCAGGCCCAGCATCTTGCGCCAGGTGGTGAACATCTCGCGGCCATAGACGCCCTTGATGGTCAGGGCCTTGAGGATGATGGCGCCCCAATCGGTCTCCATCGGCTTCGACGGAATGCCCAGCAGGGCCATGCCGCCGCCCATGATCAGGGTGTCGACACACTGTTTGAAGGCGATGGGCGAGCCCGACATCTCAAGCGCCACGTCGAAGCCGACCTTCATGCCCAGTTCATGGATGACGTCGTGCAGGTCTTCCTTCGTGGTGTTCACGGTCCGAACGCCGGGCGCGACCTTCTGCGCCAGCTCGAGGCGGAAGTCGTTGATGTCGGTCAGGACGACGGTGCGGGCGCCGGCGTGGCGGGCGACGGCGGCGGCCATCATGCCGATGGGGCCCGCGCCGGTGACCAGCACGTCCTCGCCCAGCAGGTCGAACTGCTGCGCCGTGTGCACGGCGTTGCCGAACGGGTCGAGGATCGAGCCTATCTCGTAGGGCACGTCGTCGGGCAGCTCGATCACGTTGAAGGCCGGGGCCACGACGTATTCGGCGAAGGCGCCCTGACGGTTGACGCCGATGCCGCGGGTGTCCGGGTCGAGGTGGAAATGGCCGGCCCGGGCGGCTTCGGAATTCAGGTCGATGACGTGCCCCTCGGCCGAGACGCGCTGGCCGACCTTGAGGCGGCGGTCGACGTCCTTGCCGATGGCGACGATCTCGCCGGCGAATTCATGGCCGGTGATCATGGGCACGGGGACGTTCTTCCGGCTCCACTCGTCCCAGTTCCAGATATGGATGTCGGTGCCGCAGACGGCGGTGCGGTGCACCTTGATGAGCACGTCCTCGGGCCCGGCGACCGGGATGGGCGCGTCGATCAGTTCGAGGCCCACCTCGGGCTTCGTCTTGGCCAGGGCCTTCATGGTGTCGGTCACGCGATTACTCCCAATTCCTTGCCGGCCGTCGTGAACGCCGCGACCGTTTGGTCAATCTGTTCGAAGGTGTGGGCCGCCGACATCTGGGTGCGGATGCGGGCCTGGCCGCGCGGCACCACGGGGAAGCTGAAGCCGATGACGTAGACGCCGAGCTCCAGCATGCGGGCGGCCATGTCCTGAGCGAGTTTCGCATCGCCGAGCATGACCGGGATGATGGGGTGCTCGCCGGGCAGCAGGTTGAAGCCGGCCTCGCTCATGGCGGCGCGGTAGCGGGCGGCGTTGGCGAACAGCTGTTTGCGCAGGGCGTCGCCTTCCGAACCGCCGGCGATGCGGATGGCTTCGAGGCTGGAGCCGCAGACGGCCGGGGCGAGGGCGTTGGAGAACAGATAGGGCCGGGCGCGCTGCTTGAGCAGGGCGACGACTTCCGACCTCGCGCAGATGAAGCCGCCCATGGCGCCGCCCAGCGCCTTGCCGAAGGTGCCGGTGACGAAATCGACCTCGACCCCGTGGTGGGCGTAGGAGCCCCTGCCCTGCGGCCCGAGGAAGCCGGTGGCGTGGCAGTCGTCGACCATGATCAGGGCGTCGTAGCGGTCGGCGAGCGCCCGAATCTCGTTCAGTTTGGCGATATAGCCGTCCATCGAGAAGGCGCCGTCGGTGGCGATGACGATGTTGCGCGCCCCGGCGGCGCGGGCCTCCTTCAGCCGCGTCTCCAGTTCGTCCATGTCGGAGTTGGCGAAGCGGTAGCGTTTGGCCTTGCACAGCCGCACGCCGTCGATGATCGAGGCGTGGTTCAGGCTGTCGGAGACGATGGCGTCCTCTTCCCCGAACAGGGGCTCGAAGATGCCGCCGTTGGCGTCGAAGGCGGCGGCGAAGAGGATGGCGTCCTCGAAGCCAAGATAGTCGGCGATCGCCCGCTCCAGCTCCTTGTGGATTTCCAGGGTGCCGCAGATGAAGCGGACCGAGGCGGTGCCGGCGCCCCACTGCTGCTGGGCCTGGATGCCCGCCTGGACGACGCGCTCGTCGCCGGCCAGGCCGAGATAGTTGTTGGCGCAGAAGTTGAGGACGTCGCGGCCGCCGACCTTGATCACCGGTCCCTGACGGGAGGCGATGACCCGCTCGGGCTTGGTCAGGCCCTGGGCGTCGATATCGGCGAGGTCCGCGCGCACGCGGTCATAGAAGCTGGCTGTCATGCGCGCTCCGCTACGCCGTTTTGGACGTGGTTTGAAGCCCCTAGGGGGCGGGCGCCGGCGCGGGCTGACCGGCTCCGGTCAAGGGACGGATCGGGCTGACCCGGACGCGGCCGCCGCAGGGGGTGAAGCTCATGCCGAGCGCAACGGGCGAGGTGTCGCCGGGCGCGGTCATCCGCAGCCGCGCCGCGGAGGGGCAGGTCTTCTCGCCCATGGCTTCGTTGGGCACGACGCTCCACGCCAGCTCGAAGGCCGCCTTCGCCTGGGGCGCGAGGGTCACGGGCGCGATGGGCTGGCCCTGGGTGAAATAGCTGCCGAGGCTCTGTTCGCTGCGGATCGCCGTCAGGTTGCGGCCCCGGGCGTCCTGGAGCACCACGCCGGGATAGCCGGTCAGGCTGCAGGCGGTCGCTCCGATGTTCTGGACGCCGATGTTGACGACGCGGTTGCCCGCCCCGGCGTCGCCGCCCTCATTCGAGAGTTTCAGCTGCGGTCCCTTGCAGGGCGCGGCGGCCGGAAGCACGCCGCCGGGGGCGGGCTGGGGCGCAGGGACGGGACCGGTCGGGACGGCGCCGGCGCTCGGGCGGCTGCAGCGCTCGAGCACGGCCACGCCGACGTCGTCATTGGGGCCGAGGCGGCTGAGGGTCGCGCTCTCCTGTCCGTTGCGGTTGGCCGTCCACCATTCCAGTTCCGAACCGGCGTAACGGGCGCCGGACGCCGACAGGACCGTGCGCAAGGTGTAGGTCTGGCCCCTGTACGTCAGCTGGGCCGTGTCCGTATCCGGATATCCGACCGTGACCGACTGGCCGCTCTCGCAGGCGTAGCTGATCGGCGGCGCCGGCGGCGTCGTGGCTGCCGGGGACGGCTCGACCGGCTGCGGCGGGGCCTCCGCCTCCTGGGTGCAGGCGGCGGAGAGGGCGACGATCGACAGGGCGGCGAAGGCGGTGCGGAAGCGCATGATCATCCTCGGACTGGTCGCGAACCTTAACGCGAGCCAACGGCAAAGGCTCCGCTTGCGCAAGCCCGAGCCGGCCCGGGCGCTCAGGCGGTCAGGAGGCGCGGCAGTTTGAAAGTCACCGTCTCGCGTTCGCCCGCGTCCTCGATCACCTCGGCGTCGAAGCGGGCGCGGACGGCGTCGACCAGCGCCTCGATCAGGGGCTCGGGGGCGGAGGCGCCGGCGGTGATGCCGAGCGTCGAGACGCCATCCAGCCATGACCAGTCGACCTGGGTGGCGTCGTCGACGAGGCGGGCGTCGCGGGCGCCGGCCCGCAGCGCCACCTCGACCAGCCGGACGGAGTTGGAGGAATTCTTCGAGCCGACGACCAGCACCAGGTCGCAGCCCTGCCCCAGCCGCTTGACCGCCTCCTGGCGGTTGGTGGTGGCGTAGCAGATGTCTTCCTTGTGCGGGTCGGGCAGTTCGGGGAAACGGCGCTTGAGCACGGCGAGGATTTCGCTGGTGTCGTCGACCGACAGCGTCGTCTGGGTAGCGTAGGCCAGGGGCGCGTCGCCGGGACGCTGAAAGGCTTCGGCGTCTTCCACCGTCTCGACCAGGCTGATGGCGCCGGGCGGCAGCTGGCCCATGGTCCCGACGACCTCGGGGTGGCCGGCGTGGCCGATCAGGATGATGTGGCGGCCGGCGGCGTGGTGACGTTCGGCCTCGACGTGGACCTTGGAGACCAGCGGGCAGGTGGCGTCGAGAAACAGCATCTCGCGCGCCCGGGCGCCGGCGGGCACCGACTTGGGCACGCCGTGGGCGGAGAAGACTACCGGCCGATCGTCGGGGCATTCGTCCAGTTCCCTGACGAACACCGCCCCCATGGCCTTGAGCCGGTCGACAACGTGGCGGTTATGAACGATCTCGTGGCGCACATAGACCGGTGCGCCGTATTTCCCGATGGCGCGCTCGACGATCTGGATGGCGCGGTCAACTCCCGCGCAGAAACCGCGCGGGGTGGCCAGCCGCACGGTCAGCGGACGCTTTTCGGGGGCCGGGATCGGCGCGTGCAGGGTCATGGCGGGAACCTAGTCGTTCGGTCCCGCCGCCGCCACTCCGGTTTACGCCAGCGCGGGTTTGCCGCGCCTCGCTTTAGCCGCTATCAGCAACGAGCGTTGCGCCCGGCGTCGGGCTGTCGCGCGCCTCCTCGTTCGTGGAAGAGCTTTCGATGCGTCGCGTCTCCAAAATTCTCCTGGTCTCGGTTCTCGCGGCCCTGGCTCTGCCCCAGGCCGCCTCGGCCCAGTCGCGCCCGCGCGGCGACAGCCCGCAGAACGCCGACGGCTCGGAGACCAACCAGAGGGAGCGCCGGCCCCGGATCGCGCCGCTGCGCCGCAACGCCGCCGCGGGGCCGTGCCCGTATGTGAAAATCCTCTACGACGCCGCCCGCTACGTCGAACTGACCGGTGAGCGGGTGTCGTCGTCGAACGTCGGGTTCACCGGCGAGATCGAAGGCCTGACCTCGGACTGCGCCTATCAGGGCGACGAGCCGATCACGGTGCAGACCCGGGTGCTGTTCAACCTCGGACGTGGCCCGCAGGCCCAGGGCGATCAGCGCACCTATCGCTACTGGATCGCGGTGACGGAGCGGAACAGGGCCGTTCTGGCCAAGGAGTATTTCGACCTGCCGGTCGATTTCGAGGGCGCCCAGACGACCTCCATGACCCAGGAGCAGACGATCGTCATTCCGCGCGCCGACGCCACCACGAGCGGGGATAATTTCGAGATCCTGGTCGGCTTCGACGTGACGCCCCAGATGGCCGAGTTCAACCGCACGGGCAGCCGCTTCCGCGTCAATGCGGGCACGACCACCCCGCCGCCCGCCGCCCAGTAATGACCGACCTCAGGACTGTTCTGGGCGAGGCGGTCGGGGCCGCCTTCGCCGCCGAAGGCGTGGACCCGGCGCTCGCCCGCGTGACCCCGTCGGACCGGCCGGACCTGGCCGACTTCCAGTCGAACGGCGCCCTGGCCGCGGCCAAGGCGCTGAAGGCCAATCCGCGCGAGCTGGCCGGGCGGCTGGCCGAGCGGCTGAAGGGCGACGACCGGCTGGCTTCGGTCGAGGTCGCGGGCCCGGGCTTCATCAATTTGAAGGTCGCCGACGCCGCGCTGGCGGCCCGGGCGGCCGAGGTGGCGGGCGACGCCGGCCACAACGGCGCCTCGGTGGTGGCCGCGCCGCGCAAGGTGGTCATCGACTACGCCGGACCGAACGTGGCCAAGCCGATGCATGTCGGCCATCTGCGCAGCTCGATCATCGGCGAGAGCCTGAAGCGGCTGTTCCGCTTCCGCGGCGACACTGTCTGGGGCGACGCCCATTTCGGCGACTGGGGCTTCCAGATGGGGCTGCTGATCGTCGCCGTGGCGGACGAGGGCGGGGCCGACGGCTTCATGGCCGAAGGGGATGGGCCGTTCCCGTCCGAGAGCCCGGTGACGCTGGAGGATCTGGAGCGGCTGTATCCGGCCGCCGCCGCCCGGGCCAAGGAAGACACCGGGTTCCGCGATCGGGCCCGCAAGGCGACGGCGGAGCTGCAGGCGGGGCGGCCCGGCTACCGCGCCCTGTGGCGGCACATGCACGACGTCTCGATGAGCGGGCTGCAGCGCGAGTTCGGGGCGCTGGGCGTGACCTTCGACCTGTGGAACGGCGAGAGCGACGCCGATCCGCTGATGCCCGAGATGATCGCCCACCTCGAGAAGACCGGCCTGCTGGTCGAGGACGACGGGGCGCGGGTGGTGCATGTCGCCAGGCCGGGCGAGACGCGGAAGCGCAAGCTGGCCGACGGCAGCGTCATCGAGGCGCCCAGTCCGCCGCCACTGCTGGTCATCTCGTCGGAGGGGTCGGCCATGTACGGCACGACCGACCTGGCGACCATTCTGGACCGGCGCAAGGCGATCGACCCCGACCTGATCCTCTATGTCGTCGACGAGCGGCAGGCCGAGCATTTCGAACAGGTGTTCCGGGCGGCGTATCTGGCCGGCTATGCGGCCGAGGGGTCGCTGGAACACCTCGGCTTCGGCACCATGAACGGGCCGGACGGCAAGCCGTTCAAGACCCGCGCGGGCGGGGTGCTGAAGCTGCACGACCTGATCAGCATGGCCACGGACAAGGCGCGGGAGCGGCTGCGCGAGGCGAGGCTTGGGGCCGACCTGCCGGAGGCGGAGTTCGAGGACATCGCCCGCAAGGTGGCGGTGGCGGCGTTGAAATTCGCCGACCTGTCGAACAGCCGGACGACCAGCTACGTCTTCGACCTCGACCGGTTCATGAGCTTCGAGGGCAAGACCGGGCCGTATCTGCTGTATCAGGCCGTGCGGATCAAATCCCTGCTGCGCAAGGCGGCCGATCAGGGCGCGGCGGCGGGGCCGGTGGTCATCGCCGAACCGGCCGAACGCGACCTGGCCCTGACGCTGGACGCCTTCTCGCAGACCGTCAGCGAAGCCTACGACAAGCGGATGCCGCACCTGATTTCGGAGCACGCCTGGCGGCTGGCCCAGTCGTTCTCGAAATTCTACGCCGCCTGCCCGGTGCTGGCCGCGCCGGACGAGGCGACGAAGAGCTCGCGGCTGACGCTGTCGAAGGCGGTGCTCGACCAGCTGGAGCGGGCGCTGGACCTGCTCGGCATCGACACGCCGGAGCGGATGTAGGTCAGTCCTCCGGCCGCGCGTCCCCGCGCATGGCGAAGGCGGCCGAGATCGACCAGGCGCCGAGGGCGAGCACCACGACGAGGGCGCCGTGCACATCCGGTCGCCAGGTTCCGCTGGCCAGCCAGAGCAGGAAGGCCGCGGCGATCAGCAGGCCGGCGACGCCGAGCGGGCGACCGCCGGGACGGCTGAGCCAGGCCATACCGAAGACGCCCGTGGCGATCGCGGCCAGCGCGTAGTGGATCGCGGAAAAGCCCTGGTTGGTCCACCAGACCAGCCGGCGCAGGGCGTCCACGGTCTCGGCTCCGATGTCGCCCGGGAGCGACGGCTGGAGCACTTGAGGCATGACCAGACCGTTCAGCGTGCCGGCGACCATGCCGGCGAACAGGCTGAAGCCGATGAAGCTGAAGCCGAGCGGCGGCAGGGCGCGCGACAGGCCGAGCCAGCGCGTCAGCTCCAGATAGCCGTAGGCCAGCACCGGCACGACCAGCAGGGCGGTCCAGTGGACGGCGTCGTTCAGATCGACATGGCCGAGCGAGGGGCCGCCGAGGTGGGTCGGATGCACCGCCATCAGGGCGATATAGGCGACCCAGCCGACGATCAGGGCGGCGGCCCCGGCCTTTGGATTGGCGTGCATGCGAACTCCTCCCGACGCTGTGCGCCTTGTGGTTGGCATGGATCGGGGGGAAAACCAGCGGGCGTCCGGCGCCTCCGGGAGGATGCGGGACAACGGGGTGGAGAATGTCCGGAAACGGCAGCGGCATGGACGAGCGCGTCGCCCGCACGCGGCAGCGGCTGGCGCATGCGCTGATCGCGCTGGGGCGGACCTGCGACCTCGAGGACATCCGGGTCGGCGACCTGGCGAAGTCGGCGGGCGTCGGGCGCTCGACCTTCTATGCGCACTTCAGGGACCGCGACGACTTCCTCGGCCAGTCGTTCGCCGGAATGATCGCGGTCTGCGACAGCGCGGCCCGGCGTGAGGGGCTGTCGTCCGACATCCTGCCGATCGCCCATGTGGTGATGCATATCGCCGGCAACCAGGCCTTCTCCCGGCGGGTGGCGCCGTCGCGGTCGATGGAGGTGATGCTGGCCGCCGGAGAGCGGAAGCTGCGTCTGATCGCGGAGGCCAATCTGGAGCGGCTCGCCGCCGGTCTGCATCCGGAGGAGCGGCGGCAGACGGCGGCCTTCCTGGCGGGAGCCTTCATCGGTCAGCTGAGACTCTGGCTGCAGAACGACTTCCGCACCGCTCCCGAGACCCTTATCGTTTCGCACCGCCGACTGGCGGCCGGCGTGCTGGAGACGATCGCCGCCGCGCCGCCCTCGCCCGTCCCGTTCGACCGGAGACCCGCCCATGTCCCTTGACGCCTATATCGCCGGCCTGCCCAAGGCGGAACTGCACCTGCATATCGAGGGCTCGCTGGAGCCCGAGCTGATGTTCGAGCTGGCCCGGCGCAACAAGGTCTCGATCCCGTTCGACAGCGTCGAGGCGGTGCGGGCGGCCTACGACTTCTCCAACCTGCAGGACTTCCTCGACATCTATTACGCCGGGGCGAACGTCCTGCAGACCGAGGAGGACTTCCACGATCTGGCGCTGGCCTATTTCCGGCGGGCGGCGGCGGACAATGTGCGCCACGCCGAGATCTTCTTCGACCCCCAGACCCACACCGACCGGGGCATTCCGTTCGGGGTCGTGGCCGAGGGGCTGCTGGCGGGAATGAAGCGGGCCGAGCGCGAGCTGGGCGTCAGCTCGAAGCTGATCCTGTGCTTCCTGCGGCATCTGGACGAGCACGCGGCGTTCGACACGCTTCACAAGGCGGAGCCGTGGCTGGACCGGATCGAGGGGGTGGGGCTGGATTCGTCCGAGGTCTGCCATCCACCGTCCAAATTCCAGCGGGTGTTCGAGCGCGCCGGCCAGATGGGGCTGAAGCGGGTCGCCCACGCCGGCGAGGAAGGGCCGCCCGAATATGTGCGCGAGGCGCTGGACCTGCTGCACATCGACCGGATGGACCATGGCAATCGTTCGATGGAGGACGAGGCGCTGATCGAGCGGCTGGCAGCGTCGCAGATGACGCTGACGGTGTGCCCGCTGTCGAACCTGAAGCTCTGCGTCGTGAAGGATCTGAAGGAGCATCCCGTGCCGGAGATGCTGCGCCGGGGCCTGCATGTGACGCTGAACTCGGACGATCCGGCCTATTTCGGCGGCTATGTGAACGACAACTACCGGCGCCTGGCGGAGGCGGTGGGGCTGACGCGGGAGCAGGTGACGCAGCTGGCGCGGAACAGCTTCGAGGGGTCGTTCCTGGACGAGGCGGAAAAGGCGGTGCGGGTGGCGGAGGTGGAGGTCTACGCGGCGGGGTGAGACCGCCAGAAAGCGGACGCGCTCAATGTCTCGGAAGGGTGGTTAGCAGACATATCAGACGATAGCCTGCCGCTCCTTTTGGAGACGCGCATGGACGATCTCGCACTCGCCTTTGAAGCAGCAGTTGTTGGCCGGTCCTGCCGCGTCGAACGCCGCGAAGCAGACTGGATGTTCGACCTCCGCGACAATGTGGGTTTGGCGGTTGGTTGTCACTGGCGATTAGTTTCAGCCGATGGCATCGCGCTTACGGACGAGGATGATGGGCAACGCTTTGGCTTGCCAGCTCCGGTCGATGCCGAAACCAATGCGAACGAACTCCTCGCCGGAGCAACCGTTTCTTCCGCGACAGTCGACTGCCTGACAGCAGACCTGTGTCTGCGGTTTTCGAACGGCCTTCGCCTCGATCTACTCAACAACTCCTCCGGTTACGAAGGCTGGCAGGGAGGCTTCGACCGCGACGGCAACGCCGTGTCCATCATTGCGATGGGGGGCGGTAGCCTCGCCTATCTCTGAATGTCGCCTACGGGTCGGGAGCGGACTGTCAGACAAGGACGCTCAGCGGACCTGATCGAGGGCGGCCTTGATCCGCCCCAAGGTTTGCTTGGCCATCACCCTATCCAAGCCTATGCGAGTCTGGAACTCCCATTCCGGGATTGCATCCGGCCCGTGGCAGACCTCGTTGAGGGCGTTGTTTATCGCCAACAAGTCGTCGGCGGTCATTTCAACAGTCAGACGCTTGACGGAGTTCATCTTCGCTTCTCTTCTCGGAGGTGGTAGCGTGCCTTCCACTCCAAACTTCCGCTACGGGTCGGGAGCCGACTGTCGCCCGAGGGTGGGAAGCGGACGCCGCTAACGAAGACGGTTGAAGTAGCTGCCGTATCGTCGTCGCACGTTCTCATCCGAGTCTATCTCGATCTGGATGTCGAGTGCCCCGCATTCGGCTCTGAGGGGATGTATGATTTCAAGGAGAACGCTGCGGGCCCAGAGATCAAGTTGGCTTGTGCGAGCGTCGGCGGCATCTGCTTCCGTCGGCAGGAAGAGGATCGCGTGAAAGCGGCAACGCTCGTACGGGAAGATAGCGAACTCTCTGAGATCACACATTTCCGCTAGTCGGGTCTTCGCCGCGAGGGCTATCGCGTCCCAATCGCGGTCTATCCAAGCCATTGCTTGCCGCGCCTCCTTAACCTCTTGAGGCGTCGGTTTATTGTAGTTCGTTTGGACCACTGCGCTGCCCCTGCGTTCGATCATGGCCAAGCGTACCACGTCTTGCCGAAGGCCGCTTTGGGTCGGGAGCGACCGTCGCCTACGGGTGGGAAGGGGACACAAGGCCCTCGGTGGGAAGGCATCCGCATGACGAGGTTCTGTGGTATCAACCGGCATGCATGAACGCTCGCCCGGTCCAAAGCGAAGCCCCCAGCGGAAGATGGGCTGCTTCGTCGGGCTTATTGCGGTTTTGCTCCTATGCAGCGCGGGGTGGGCAGGGATTACTGGATACCTGCCGGTTTATCTTTTCGACTCTGCCAGTTGGAAGAATCCACCGTCCGCCTACACCCGGGTGAGGATGGTGAGTGCGCTCTTGCTGACTCATGACCTCAACGGAATGACCAAATCAGAAGTGGTCGAGCTACTCGGCGAACCACCAGCGAGCAATTATTTTCGAGACTGGGATTTTGTTTATAATCTTGGTCCCGAACGAGGGCTTTTTAGTCTCGACTCGGAATGGCTCGTCTTGCGGTTTGGGCCTGACGAGCGAGTCTCGGAATGGGCTGTCGTAAGCGACTAACACGTCCGCAATGGGTCGAGAGCCGACGGTCGCCTAAGGGTGGAAAGCGGACCTCAAACGGCTTCGAGGATTAACCCGCAGTTCTCCAGTCCGGGTGAAACTGAAGGACCACTTCGAGCAAGGATCGCCCGATGCGTTCGACAATGCCCGCTGTCGTGCTGGCCGTTCTCTTGCTCTCTTCATGCGTAGCGGACTCCCCTGTCGAGCCTCCTACCGCACACACGTTGCGGCCAGCGACCGCAGAAGAAGTTCGAGACATCGCCATGAACTGGCACCGTCATTGTTTCCTCGGATCGGTATATGGCCGAGAGAAATATCTCGGGCGAGCCACCATGCAGCGCGCTGACTTCGCACTGCGACCGGGAAGCTTTTCGGTGTCCGGGAATATCCTGTGCACGAAAATCGCGGGGGAGCCGGATCGGTGTCGAGCCTTGTTTGTCGGTCCCACTGGTCCCGCAATCTACATCACTGACGCCCGCGACTTTCGCGGAACCGACCGGTGGATACCCTGCCGACCTCTGACCAAAGCCCCGTAGCTACGCCACCGCGAACTGGTCGGTCACTACGTCAGCTTGGGGTCGGTTTGCGAAGCGCGCATCGCGCCGGAAAGCGGACCTCTGAGCTACGCCTGGAATGTCGTCTTTCCGGTATGGTCCGCGTGTCCGCTGTTGGCGCGAGTCAGACGCCAAGCCATTGCAGTCCGCCGGGAAGATCGCCGAGGGCATAGTCCACTTGTAGAACTCGGCGGTGCGTCGCAGCAGACGCTCTGTCGGAAGCGTGCAGGATTGGCGTGGCATAGGTCCAGATGTCTCCCAAGTCAGCAAGACACATGGCGACGCCGCACCTTGCAACTACCGCTGGAACATCAGACTCGGGGATTCTTCCAAAGCGGTGCGAGCCCGGCGCGATGAGCAAGGGAGCGTTGGACTGAGGGACAGGGTCGAGGTGGGCGCGCAGCGTGAGCATGCTGGCCAGCAGCTCGAAGGGCGGCGCGACGTGGAGGGCACCATGCTTGCGCGTCCAAGGCCCGAAGCCTTCAACTTCTTTTCGTTCACGCACTGCGATCACGCGGTCTTGGTGCCAAGCCAATGACCAGTTCGCGGACGCTGTCTTGTCGAAGAGGATCGCCCGCACCGGCCGCGCCATCCCACCCAGATTTCGTGCAGCAATGGATCCGATCGGACCGTTGGCGGCGAGGAAACTCACCAGCCCGTCAACATCGAATAGCCTGACGCCAGCGACGTCTCGCGGCTGGCCGGCGAGCACCTGTTCCAAAGTCGCGAGTGCGGAGATGTCGAGCGCCTTTGGCGCTAGCTCAGCGCCGTCTCGTCCGAGCTCAAGCTGGGCAACCGGGGCAGGCATGCGGCTGTTTACCCCCGACAGATCACACGCTCAACGAAAGTCGGCTTCCAGGCCCCGTCCGAGCGTCCGCTCCGGGCGCTGGGCTGAGATCGGCTAGGTGTCCGACCGGAGGACCGCTAAGGGTGGTTAGCGGGCATTGGTCAGGCCGCGCTTTGAAAAGAAGCCAGGAGCAAACCTCCAACGTCGTCCGGGTCGGTCGATGATGTTTGCTCCACACCGGTCGGTTCAAAACCCTCCTTCGCACCCAAGTTGCGCGAAGGACGGAAGATGACCTGCGACCCTTTCGCTTCAACGGCGACGTGCTTGGCGGACGCCATGAAGGCTTTCTGACTCTTGGCTCCTGCTGCGGCGGGAACGGGGTTTGCGACGGATTTCCAATCGGTCGGGTGAGGCGTCGCCCGTCGCGAGGCGGCCAGCGCACTGAGGACAGCCTGTCCCAAGATCATAGGGTCAGACGTCTCACAGACCTGCACAGGACCGTCAGAAATCCAGACGCCTGCTGTTGTTTCTCGCTCAGCCGCGAGAACAATCCGACCTTGAAAGATGTAGGCTGCCGCGCATTGCATCGCCCGACCTTATCTAGCTCCGCGATGTCCGCAACGGGTCGTAAGCGGACCCACCAACAGTAGCCCCTCACCCTTTCGCCTTGCCGATCGCTTCGCTCCCGGAGGCTCAAGCCCTCTCCCGCCGGGAGAGGGTTGCTCCTGCCCCCGCTTGACTTCCCCCTTGAGTCGGGGCCTAGGTCGCGGCGCTCTCGCGGGAGAGATCGGGGCCGTTTCGGCGGCTTCGGAGCCGAAGGCGCAACCGCCCCGGAAACGCTCAGGCAAACGGACCGCGAGGACATACGGACGCTGGAAAGTCGCTCCCAGGAGCGCGCCGACGGAGCAAGGTCGCCGGACCCCCGGCGGCCGGAATCTCTCAGGCTTCAGGACAGCGGGGGCGCGAGGACGGCGGAGCTTTCCGCTTCAACACGCGACCACGAAAGTCTGACCATGACCGACGAGACCCTGAAGACCACGCCTCTCAACGCCGCGCACCGCGCGCTGGGCGCCCGGATGGTCGGCTTCGGCGGCTATGACATGCCGGTGCAGTATGAGGGCGTGCTGGCCGAGCACCGCTGGACGCGGGAGCACGCCGGCCTGTTCGACGTCTCGCACATGGGTCAGTGCCGGATCAGCGGCGCCGACGCGATCGCCCAGTTCGAGCGTTTCGTGCCTGGCGACTATGCGATCCTGAAGGCCGGCAAGCAGAAATACAGCCTGCTGCTGAACGCCGAGGGCGGGATCATGGACGACCTGATGGCCGGCAAGCCCGACCACGACGGCCTCTATGTGGTGGTCAACGCCGGCAACAAGGATGCAGACTTCGCCTTTCTGGAAGCCAACCTCGAGGGCGATGCCAAGCTGACCGTGCTGGCCGACCGGGCCCTGTTGGCCATCCAGGGGCCGGAGGCCGCCGAGGTGATGGCGAAGCACGAGCCGGTGCTGTCGGAAATGGGCTTCATGGACTGCGCCCGGCTGATGCTGTTCGGGGTCGACTGCTTCGTCTCGCGCTCGGGCTACACCGGCGAGGACGGCTATGAAATCTCGGTCCCGGGGGATCAGGCCGAACGCATCTGGAACACCCTGCTGGACGACGCCCGGGTCAAGCCGATCGGCCTCGGCGCCCGCGACAGCCTGCGGCTGGAGGCCGGGCTGCCGCTGCACGGCCACGACATCGACGCCACCACCAGCCCGGTGGAGGGCGCCCTGACCTTCGCCCTGTCGAAGTCGCGCAAGGAGCGGGCCGACTTCAACGGCGCCGACCGCATCCTGAAGGAACTGGCCGAGGGCCCGTCGCGGGTCCGCGTCGCCCTCAGCGTCAAGGAAGGCGCCCCGGCCCGCGAAGGCGCCGAGATCGCCGACATGGACGGAAACGTCATCGGCAATGTCACCTCGGGCGGTCCCTCCCCGACTCTGGGCCGCAACATCGCCATGGGCTATGTGCCCCCGAAGTTCGCCGAACTGGGCACGGAGCTGAAGGTCATCGTGCGCGGCAAGCCGGCCGCCGCCGAGGTCGTCGCCATGCCCTTCGTCGCCCAACGCTACTATCGCAAACCCAAGGCCGCCTGAGCCTTTCGGAGACAGACCGATGCATTTCACCAAGGATCACGAGTGGGTTCGCCTCGACGGCGACGTCGCCACCATCGGCATCAGCAAGCACGCCGCCGAGGCCCTGGGCGACGTGGTGTTCGTCGAGACGCCGGAAGCCGGCAAGTCGGTCTCCAAGGGCGACAGCTTCGCCGTGGTCGAGAGCGTCAAGGCCGCCTCGGACGTCTACGCCCCGGTGTCGGGCGAGGTGATCGAGGGCAACGCCGCCCTCGCCTCGGCGCCCGAGACGGTCAACGCCGATCCGGAAGGCGAAGGCTGGTTTGCGAAGATCAAGGTGTCGGACGGCGGCGAGCTGGGCGGCCTGATGGACCGCGCGGCGTACGATCAATATCTGACCACGCTCTAGAGCCCTCCCCTCGAGGGGGAGGGTTGGGTGGGGTGGAGGCAAACTCTATCCCACCTGAACTCCGACCGGCGCCGATAGCGACCTTGTCGGCGCCAGCCTGCCACCACCCCATCCCAACCCTTCCCCCTCGAGGGGAAGGGCTTTGGAGAGAATGATGCGCTACCTTCCCCTGACGCCCGACGACCGGTCGGCCATGCTGGCCGCCATCGGGGCCAAGTCGATCGACGACCTGTTCGTGGACGTGCCGCAGGCGGCGCGGCGGGAGGGCTTCGTCGACCTGCCGCGCGTGGCGGGCGAGCTGGAAGTCGAGCGGGCGCTGGGGGCCATGGCGGCGAAGAATACGGCCGCGGGATCCGTTCCGTTCTTCTGCGGCGCGGGAGCCTATCGCCACCATGTGCCGGCGACGGTGGACCATGTGATCCAGCGCTCGGAGTTCCTGACCAGCTACACGCCGTACCAGCCGGAGATCGCCCAGGGCACGCTGCAGTATCTGTACGAGTTCCAGACCCAGGTGGCGAACCTGACCGGCATGCCGGTGGCCAACGCCAGCCTTTATGACGGCTCGACCGCCATGGCCGAGGGCGTGCTGATGGCCACCCGCGTGACCCGCCGCAACAAGGCGGTGATCTCGGGCGGCGTGCATCCGCACTATGTCGCCGCGACCGAGACGGTGGTGCACGCCGTCGGCGTCGAGACCCAGGTTCTGCCCGCCGCGGTCGACGCCGAGGCGGATGTGATCGGCCAGATCGGGCCGGATACGGCCTGCGTCGTGGTCCAGACGCCGAACGTGTTCGGCACCGCCACCGATGTGACGAAGATCGCCGAGGCCGCCCACGCCGCCGGCGCCCTGCTGATCGTCGTGGTGACCGAGGCCGTGTCGATGGGCCTGCTGAAGTCGCCGGGCGAGATGGGGGCCGACATCGTCGCCGCCGAGGGTCAGTCGATCGGCAACGCCCTGAATTTCGGCGGCCCCTATGTCGGCCTGTTCGCCACGCGGGAGAAGCTGGTGCGCCAGATGCCCGGCCGTCTGACCGGCGAGACGGTCGACGCCGACGGCGAGCGCGGCTTCGTCCTGACCCTGTCCACGCGCGAGCAGCACATCCGCCGCGACAAGGCCACGTCGAACATCTGCACCAACTCGGGCCTGTGCACCCTGGCCTTCACCATCCACATGAGCCTGCTGGGCGAGACGGGCCTGCGGCGGATGGCGCTGCTGAACCATGAGGCGGCGGTGGCGACGCGGGATGCGCTGGCTTCGATCCCGGGCGTCGAGGTGCTGACGCCGCGCTTCTTCAACGAGTTCGCGGTGAAGCTGCCGAAGAATGCGACCGACGTGGTCGACGCCCTGGCGCAGAAGGGCGTGCTGGCCGGCGTGCCCTACGGCCGCCTCGCCCCTGCCGCCGGCATGGACGACGTCCTGCTGGTCGCCGCCACCGAGACCACCACCGAAGCCCATATCGCCGCCCTCAAGACCGCCCTGGCGGAGGTTCTGTAATGAGCACCATGAACACCGTCGGCCGCCCGACCACGCCGAACCGGGTCGAGAGCAAGCCCGCCACCCTGACCGGCGGCCGCGGCCTGCTGCAGGACGAGCACCTGATCTTCGAGAGCGACGGCTGGGGCAAGACCGGCGTCGACCTGCCGGAGCCGAAGGGGACCGGCGCCGACCTGGGCGATCTGGTGCGCAAGGATCCGATCGGCCTGCCGGGGCTGAGCGAGCCCGAGACCATGCGGCACTATGTGCGCCTGTCGCAGAAGAACCACGCCATCGACCTGGCCATCTATCCGCTGGGCTCGTGCACGATGAAGCACAATCCGCGCCTCAACGAGAAAATGGCGCGCCTGCCGGGCTTCTCGGACATCCACCCGCTGCAGCCGCAGTCGACGGTGCAGGGGGCGCTGGAGCTGATGGACACCCTGGCCCACTGGCTGAAGACCCTGACCGGCATGCCGGCGGTGGCCCTGTCGCCCAAGGCGGGGGCCCATGGCGAGCTGTGCGGCCTGATGGCCATCCGGGCGGCGCACGAGGCGAAGGGCGAGCACGAGCAGCGCCGCAAGGTGCTGGTGCCGACCTCGGCCCACGGCACCAATCCGGCCACCGCCGCCTTCGTCGGCTATACGGTGGTCGAGGTGGCCCAGACCGACGACGGCCGGGTCGACGTGGCCGATCTGGCGGCCAAGCTGGGGCCGGACGTGGCCGCCATCATGGTGACCAATCCGAACACCTGCGGCCTGTTCGAGCGCGACATCCTCGAGATCAGCCGGCTGACGCATGAGGCCGGGGCGTATTTCTACTGCGACGGGGCCAACTTCAACGCCATCGTCGGGCGGGTGCGGCCGGGCGACCTGGGCGTCGACGCCATGCACATCAACCTGCACAAGACCTTCTCGACCCCGCACGGCGGCGGCGGGCCGGGCGCGGGCCCGGTGGTGCTGTCGGAGGCCTTGGCGCCGTTCGCGCCGGCGCCCTGGGTCGTGGCGGGCGACGATGGCTTCAAACTGGTCGAATTCGCCGAGGGCGAGGCGGAGCAGGCGTTCGGTCGCCTCTGCGCCTTCCAGGGCCAGATGGGCATGTATGTCCGGGCGCTGAGCTACATGATGAGCCATGGCTCGGACGGGCTGAGGCAGGTGGCCGAGGACGCGGTGCTGAACGCCAACTACATCAAGGCCCGGCTGCAGGACCTGATGAGCCCGGCCTTCCCGGACGGGCCATGCATGCACGAGGCGCTGTTCGATGACGAATGGCTGAAGGGCACGGAGGTGACCACGCTCGACTTCGCCAAGGCGATGATCGACGAGGGCTTCCATCCGATGACCATGTATTTCCCGCTGGTCGTGCACGGGGCCATGCTGATCGAGCCGACCGAGACGGAGTCGAAGCAGGAGCTGGATCGCTTCATCGAGGCGATGCGGGCGCTGGCGACGGCGGCGATGGCCGGCGACGTCGACCGCTTCAAGGGCGCGCCCTTCCACGCGCCGCTGAAGCGGCTGGACGAGACCCGGGCGGCCCGCCAGCCGGTGCTGCGCTGGACAGCGCCCGAAGGATCGAACATCGCGGCTGAATAGCCAGTCGCGGCAATGTGAACGCCGTCCTCCCGAAAAGGCGTATCCTTCTCCACGCGTTATCAGAACCGAAACAGGCGTTGGGAGGCGCTCAGGTCATGATGTCACGCGTACAAAAGGGTCTGGTCGCCGGTCTGGCGGCCACGGTGGTGGTCTCGATCATCGAGGCGATCAACATGACGGTGGGCCACTGGGCCGTCGCGTTCCCCCAGCTTCTGGCCGTCATGCTGCAACAGCCCGCGGATCAGCCGGCCATCGGCTGGGCCGCGCACGTCGTCGCGGGCCTCGGCCTCGGCGCCCTGTTCGGCGTGCTGTGCCCGCGGCTGCCGACCGACACCGCCGAGTCCAAGGGCATAGTGTTCGCCGTCGGGGCCTTCATCCTGATGGGACTGGTCATCGCGCCGATCGGCGGGGCGGGCCTGTTCTTCATGAAGGCCGGGTTCGGCACCCTGGCCTGGATGATCGCCAGCCATGCGATCTTCGGCATCGTGCTGGGCAATGTCTACGGACGGCTGGTCGGCCGCGGCCGGGAAGCCCAGCACATGATCCACGGCAACCACATCCACCGTCACGGTCCCTACCACGCCTGAGCGGGTCGGGACTGAAAGCGAAAGGGCCCCGCTGTCGCCAGCGGGGCCCCGTGCGTTCCGGCGATGTGCGTTCCGGCGATGTGCGTTCCGGTGACCGGGCCCGTCAGTTCAGCCGCGAGCCGATCTGGGCGATGGCGGCGTCGAGGAGCGGATCGGTCTTCTGGCCGGCCAGGCGGGCGGCGAGGATCTGTTCGGCGGCGCGGGCGGCGAGATCGGCGGCCGCCGCCTTGACCTCGGCGGAGGCCTGGACCTCGGCCTGGGCGATGCGGCGCTCGGCCAAGGCCTGACGGCGGGCCAGGGTTTCCTCCAGCTTGACCTTGGCCTCGGCCTCGATGACGCGGGCGTCGGCTTCGGCGGCCTTCAGCATCTCGGCGGCCTGGGCTTCGGCCTCGGCCTTCTCGGCGCGGATCTGGGCCAGCAGGGCCTCGGCCTCGGCGCGCAGGCGGGCGGCCTCGTCGAGTTCGGACTGGATCCGGGCGGCCTTGGCGTCGAGGGCCCCGCCCAGCAGCTTGAAGGCGCCGGTGAACAGGCAGAGGGCGAGGAACAGGACCAGGCCGACGCCGACCCACAGTTCGGCGCTGGAGAGGCTGAAGAAGCCCTCTTCGAAGAACATGTTCATGTCAGGCGGCTCCCTTGACGGCGGCGGCGGCCTCGGCGGCGGTCGGCGCCTTGCCGGTCAGGCGTTCGACGATGGCGGCGGCCGTGTCGGAGGCGATGGCGGCGACATTGGTCATGGCGGCGTCGCGGGTCTTGCCGATGGCGGCCTCGGCCTCGGCGATGCGGGCGTTGACGACGGCCTCTTCCTGGGCGGCGCGGGCGTTGGCCTCGTCAGTGACGCGGGCCTTGGCGGCGGCGGCGGTGGCGCGCGACGAGGCGCGGGCGGCCTCGACCTCGGCCTTGGCGGCTTCGGCCTGGCCGGCGGCCTCGGCCTGGACCTGACGGGCCGTGGCGATGGCGCCGGAGATGGTCTGCTCGCGCTCGTCGAAGACCCGGCGCAGGCGCGGGGCGAAGACCCTGGCGATCAGGAAATACAGGATGGCGAACAGGAAGATCAGATAGACGATCTGCCCGAACCAGTGCTGGAACTCGAACTGCGGCAGGCCGCCGGACTCGTGCTCGCCGCCGTGGGCGGCTTCGGTCGTGGCGTGCGTGTCCTCGATCGCGACCGGATGGGCCGCGTCGGAGGGCAGAACGGGGTGGGCTGTGGTGGTCATCTGTCGCCTGGTCTTGTCGCTGGCCCATTTCGTGGATTCAGGTCGCGCGACCCGAAGCGGAAATGGGCTGGGGCTACGGTCGATCCGTCAGCCGACGACGGCGCGGCCCTGCACCAGGCAGGCCGCGCCGCGCCGGAAGGACGAAATCAGGCCGAGTACAGCAGGATGCCGAGCACGAACGACAGGATGCCCAGGGCTTCGGCCAGAGCCGCGCCCACGAACAGGTTGCCGATCTGCGAGCCGGCGGCCGACGGGTTGCGCAGGGCGCCCGCCAGGAACTGGCCGAAGATGTTGCCGACGCCGATGCCGGCGCCGATCATGCCGGTCATCGCGAGGCCGGCGCCGATGAGCTTGGCGGCTTCTGCTTCCATGGTCGTAAGTCCTAGTCTGGGGTTGGTTGGTTGGAGACGAAACTGGTCCCGGCCCTAGTGGCCGTGGCCCAGGTTGACCACGTCGTTCAGGTAGATCGTGGTCAGAACAGCGAAGACGAAGGCCTGCAGGAAGGCCACGAGGAACTCCAGCGCGGTCAGGCCGACCGTCATCCCGAGCGACAGGATGAAGACCGGAACGCCGAGCCAGCCGATGGCGCCGCCTACGGCGACGACCACGAAGCCGGCGAACACCTTCAGGGCGACGTGGCCGCCCATCATGTTGCCGAACAGACGAAGGGTGAGGGTCACCGGCCGCAGCAGGAAGGAGACGAACTCGATGATCACCACGAAGGGCAGGACCGGCCACGGCACGCCCGACGGCACGAACAGGGTGAAGAACTTCAGCCCGTGCTTCGCGAAGCCGATGGCCAGCACCATCAGGATGGTGATGACGCCGAAGGTGGCGGTGACGGCGATCTGCGAGGTGGCGGTGAAGCTGAGGAACAGGCCGAGGAAGTTCATCGCCAGGATGAACATGAAGATCGTGAAGACGAACGGGAACAGCTTGCGGCCGTCATGGCCGATGATGGAATCGACGAGGCCGTCGATCATGCCGAACAGGGTCTCGCCCGCCGCCTGCATCCGGCCCGGAACGACCTTGGCCCCTGCCGTGACCAGGGTCAGGAACAGCACGACCATGCCGAAGGCGACGGTCATGGCGAGATGGGAATTGGTGAAGGCGATCGTCTGCTGCCCGATGAAAGGCAGCGTCACCTCGACCTCCGGGCTCAGAGGCTGGATCTGGAACTGGTGTAGCGGATCGGCCATCGAGCCCTGGGTCCCTAGTCTTCTTCGTCGTCGTCGAAGGGAACCGACTTCGGCTCCACCCCGCTTGCCTTCGCCTGGGCCATCAGGCGTTGCGCCGTCCGCCAGGCCATGAATACCGAGACGGCGAAGCCCAGCAGGACGCCGCCGATCAGACCCCAGGGTCCCGTCCCGGCGAACCGGTCCACGATGAACCCGAGCGCCAGTCCCACGAACACGCCGCCGAACAGGTCGGCGAGGATACGCCACGCCTGCCCCGCCGCCGCCTGCCCCGCCGCCTCGTGAGACAGCTGGCGCGCATTGCGCGCCTCCATCGCGGATGCGCTTTCGGTGAGGCGTTTGATCGCCTCTTCGCGCGATTCCGGTTCGGTTGACATGGGCGGCCTCAGCACTCCGGCACGGACGCCGGAGGGGGTCTGAATTCGGCGCGGAACCTATAGGCGTGACCCCGGCAGGTCAAGGCGGTGCGGACGCGCATTAGATCGTTGATTTTCCGCACGTTTGTTTCGTGGATTTGCAGGCGTGGCGAACGGTCGCTGGCGGGGACCGGGATTTCGGGCATGAGTCTGCGCCTTCCGGTTTGTCGGCGGGAAGGGCGGGGAGGCGTGCGGAGCGCCGGGCCTGCGCCCGCAGATCGTTGTGAGAATACCGTTTCGATGCAGACAGACGCTCCGCGTGGAGATTTTCCGGCAGCTTGCGTCGGGTGGCGCTCTTAACGGGGCCCGGAGCCCTGGATCATCACGAAGGACACGAAGGAAGAGGGCGAGGCACAGACGAGGCCGGAGGGCCTTGCCGCTATCGGGAGGAGTCGCCTTCCACTTGAAGGCGGCCAAGGGCCGCGGTGCGCCGGCCTCAGCGGCCGCCCTGCAGGCAGTGGCGGGCGGTGTAGAGGCCGTTGAGGTAATGCCAGCGGTTCTCGTCGGCCTCGCGGCGGGCCCGTTCGGGCGCGTTGAGGGCGTCGACGCCGGCCATGACCAGGCCCGCGCCGGGAATCAGGGCGGCGGCGCCGGCCTTGGCCACGCCGCCGAGGGCGCCGCCGGTGGGCGTCCCGCCCATCCTCGCGCTGAGCGTCGCCGCCTCATTGGCGATCTGGCGGCAGGTCATGTTGGCGTCGCCGGTCCGCACCACCGAGGCGGCGTCTGCGCCGGACGCCTGCCGCGTAGCGCAACCGCCGCATACAAGGGCCGCGGCCAGGAACAAATGAGCTTTCACAATCGGTACTCCACCTCTGCCTGTCCGGGACAGAACGGGGGTGGAGGATCGAGGTTGCCTGCGGCGTCTGTCAGGCCGGAGGTTCAGGCGCGGACGGCGCGGCTCGCCTCGACGCCCAGGGCCCTCAGGGCCGCGGCGGCGATATGTTCAGCGTTGAGACCCGCGGTGGCGTACATCGCGTGGGGCGTATCCTGGTCCTGGAAGACGTCCGGCAGGCAAAGGGTGCGGATCTTGAGCCCCGCGTCGAGCGCGCCCTTTTCGGCCAGCAGCTGAAGCACGAAGGCGCCGAAGCCGCCCATGGCGCCCTCCTCCACCGTGATCAGGCATTCGTGCTCGCGGGCGAGGCGCAGGATCAGGTCGGCGTCGAGCGGCTTGGCGAAGCGGGCGTCGGCGACGGTGGCCGAGACGCCGCGGGCGGCCAGGGCCTCGGCGGCCTTGAGCGATTCCTGCAGGCGCGTGCCGAGCGACAGGATGGCGACCGTGGTCCCCTCGCGCACGATGCGGCCCTTGCCGATCTCCAGCGGGGCGGCGAGTTCCGGGATCTCGACGCCGACGCCGTCACCGCGCGGATAGCGGAAGGCCGAGGGGCGATCGTCGATCTCGAGCGAGGTGGCGATCATGGCGGCCAGGTCGGCCTCGTCGGCCGCGGCCATGAGGACCATGCCGGGAAGCGCGCCCATGAAGCCGATATCGAAGGATCCGGCGTGGGTGGCGCCGTCGGCGCCGACCAGGCCGGCGCGGTCCATGGCGAAACGCACCGGCAGCTTCTGGATGGCGACGTCGTGGACGACCTGGTCGTAGCCGCGCTGGAGGAAGGTCGAATAGATGGCGCAGACCGGCTTCATGCCGTCGGCGGCGAGGCCGGCGGCGAAGGTGACGGCGTGCTGTTCGGCGATGCCGACGTCATAGGTGCGGGTCGGGAAGGCCTGGCCGAACAGGTCGAGGCCCGTGCCCGAGGGCATGGCGGCGGTGATGGCGACGATGGACGGGTCGAGGTTGGCCCGCTTGATCAGCTCCGTCCCGAACACCTTGGTGTAGCTGGGGGCGTTGGAGACGGATTTGGACTGTTTGCCGGAGACGACGTCGAATTTGGCGACGGCGTGCAGCTTGTCGGCGCTGCTCTCGGCCGGGGCGTAGCCCTTGCCCTTCTGGGTCACGACATGGACGATCACCGGGCGGTCGGTGATGGCGGCGGCGTTCTTCAGGATGGGGACGAGGTTGTCCATGTCGTGCCCGTCGATCGGGCCGATGTAGTAGAAGCCCAGCTCCTCGAAGAAGGTGCCGCCGACGATCATGCCGCGGGCGTATTCCTCGGCCTTGCGGGCGGCGTTGCGGAACGGACGCGGCAGGTGTTCGGCGACCGACTTTCCGAAGCGGCGGAAATTGCGATAGGCGCCGCCCGAGACCTGTTTGGCCAGGTAGGCGCTCATGCCGCCGACCGGCGGGGCGATCGACATGTCGTTGTCGTTGAGGATGACCATCAGCTGGCCATTGGTGGTCTCGGCCGCGTTGTTCATGGCCTCGTAGGCCATGCCGGCGGACATGGAGCCGTCGCCGATGACGGCCACGACGCGGTTCTTTTCGCCCTTCTGGTCGCGGGCGGCGGCGAAGCCGAGGGCGGCGCTGATCGAGGTCGAGGCGTGGGCGGCGCCGAAGGGGTCGTATTCGCTCTCGCTGCGCTTGGTGAAGCCGGACAGGCCGCCGGGCTGGCGCAGGGTGCGGATGCGGTCGCGGCGGCCGGTCAGGATCTTGTGCGGATAGCACTGGTGGCCGACGTCCCAGATCAGGATGTCCTTCGGCGTCTCAAGCACATGGTGCAGGGCCACGGTCAGCTCGACCACGCCGAGGCCGGCCCCGAGGTGACCGCCGGTGACGGAGACGGCGTCGATGGTCTCGGCGCGCAGCTCGTCGGCCAGTTGCTTCAACTGCGGGATGTCGAGACCCCGCGTGTCGGCGGGAAGCTTGACCTTGTCGAGCAAAGGCGTGTCGGGCATTCGGCGACCTTGGACCCAGGAGATACTGTCGTTGTAACCCGCTCTAGACCATTTCGCTGCCGGGCGGGTCGATCCGGTGTCGAAAAGCGGTTCAGAAGCGGTGCAGACGGGGCGGCGATTCAGGACCGGCGTTTTAGCACGAAGTCCACGCTGGCCTTGAGGATTTCGGCGTCGGAGCCGAACGGGTCGAGGTGGGCCCGGGCCTGGTCGGCCAGATGCGCGACCCTGTGCCGCGCCGCCTCTATGCCCAGCAGGGTGACGAAATTGGTCTTGCCCTGGGCGTGGTCCTTGCGGGCCGCCTTGCCGAGGATGTCCTCGTCGCCCTCGACGTCGAGCAGATCATCGACGATCTGGTAGGCCAGGCCGATGTCGTGGGCGAAGCTGATCAGCGCCTGGCGGTGGACCTCGCGGGCGTCGGCGATGATCAGCGGGATCTCGAAGGCGTAGGTGAACAGGGCGCCGGTCTTGAGCCGCTGCATGCGGGCGACGCCGCCGAGGTCGTCGCGCACGCCGAGAAGGTCGATCATCTGGCCGCCGGCCATGCCGCGCGCGCCCGATGCCAGCGACAGGCGGGCGGCGAGCTCGCAGCGCACGGCCGGATTCTCGTGGGTGTCGGGGTGGAGCAGGATGTCGAAGGCGGCGGTCTGCAGGGCGTCGCCGGCGAGCACGGCGGTGGCCTCGTCGTAGGCGCGGTGCACGGTGGGGCGGCCGCGGCGCATGTCGTCGTCGTCCATGCACGGCAGGTCGTCGTGGACCAGGCTGTAGGCGTGGACGCATTCGAGGGCGCAGGCGGCGCGCAGCACCGGCCGCTCCTCGATGTCGAAGAGACTGGCCGCCTCCAGCGCGAAGAAGGGGCGCAGCCGCTTGCCGGGACCGAGGGCCGCATAGCGCATGGCCTCGGTCAGCCGGGACTCGGGGCCGTCGGCGCGGGGCAGGAGCTCGTCGAGGGCGACGGTGACGAGGTCGGCGGTCTCGGCGACGCGGTCGATGACGTTCTGCTCGGGCGAGTTGGCGGCGAGAACGTTCAGAACAGCCTCCCGCCCACCGGGACCTCGCGGTCGACCCCGACCAGGACGACCTCGCCCGCCGCGTCGGGGAAGCCGAGGGTCAGGACCTCGGACATGAAGGGGCCGATCTGGCGCGGCGGGAAGTTGACCACGGCGGCCACCTTGCGGCCGACCAGCTGGTCCGGGGTGTAGTGGACGGTGATCTGGGCCGAGGACTTCTTCACCCCGATGTCGGGCCCGAAATCGATGGCCAGCCTGTAGGCGGGCTTGCGCGCCTGCGGGAACGGCTCGGCGGAGACCACCTGCCCGACGCGGATGTCGACCTTCATGAAGTCGTCGAACGTGATCTGTTGGGCCGGCGCGCCGGACATCAGTCGAATCCGGCCGGTTCGACGCCCCTTGGCTGTCCGTCGGCGCCCACGACGATCTTCTCGACGCGCAGCTGGGCGGCCTTGAGCCGGTCCTCGCAATGGGCCTTGAGGCGCGCGCCCTCCTCATAGAGGGCGATCGATTCCTCGAGCGGGGCCTGGCCGGACTCGAGGCGGGAGACGATCTGTTCGAGACGCTGCAGGGCGTCCTCGAAGCTGAGATCGGCGGGAAGGGCGGTGGTGTCGGTCATCGCGGCGACCCTAGAGGGGGGCGCAGCCCGCCTCAAGTACGGCGTTCGTAGCGGCGCTGGGACCAGTATTTGAAGCCCTGGTTGTGGACCAGCTTCCAGCCATCGGCGCGCAGGCGGCGGCCGACCATGTGGTTGAAGTAGCCGTGGGCGAGGACCAGCACGTCCTGGCCCGACTCGGCGCGGGCGATCAGGGCCTGGGCCGCCTGCTCGGCGCGGACCTCGGCCTGGGCGCGGGTCTCCTGACCGTCGTGGTGGTTGAAGGCGTGCCACCAGATGCGGGCCACGGCGCCCCAGTATTTCGGCGGCAGCTTGAACCACGAGGGGAAGCGCGGCGGCGGCAGGGGGGCCTCGATGAACAGGGCGTCGCTCATGACCTCGCGGCCGGCGGCGATGGCGGCGGCGGTTTCCTGGGCGCGGGGGCGGGTCGAGGCGTAGATGGCGCCGGCCCCCTCGGCCGTGGCCAGCAGTTCGGGCGGCGGGGTCTGGCCGGCGCGCAGGCCGCCGACCTCGTACTTCGCCCACCAGTCCCGATACTGATCGGCGGTGAGCAGGCATTTGCGCGACAGGGCCGGCTCGCCGTGGCGGGCGAGGATGATCGCGCCCGGGCGGACGGAGACGAGCGCAGCCGGGCGCGGAACGGGCGCGGGCGCGGGATGGGCGGCGGAAGGGTCTCGGGCGGGAGCTGACATGAGCGACGGGCGGAACAGCGATTGCGATCCGGCCCCCTAGTCCTCCCCCAAAGCCTGGACATGGGCGGCCGCCGAGCGGCCGAGCCCTTCAAGGTCGTAGCCGCCCTCGAGCGAGGAAACAACCTTGCCGGCGCAGCACGATCGCGCGACCTCGACCACGGCGCGGGTGGCCCAGGCGAAATCGGCGGCCTCGAGGCTCTGGTGGGCCAGCGGATCCCGGCGGTGGGCGTCGAAGCCGGCGGAGATCAGGATCAGGTCGGGGCGGAAGGCCTCGAGCGCCGGCATCAGGCTGTCCGAGAAGGTCGCGCGCCAGGCTTCGCGGGCGGCGTGGGGTCCGACCGGGACGTTGACGATGTTGCCGACGCCGGTCTCGGAAGCCGCGCCCGTGCCGGGATAGAGGGGCATCTGGTGGATCGAGCCGAGGAACAGGCTGTCGTCCGCCTCGAAGGCGGCCTGGGTGCCGTTGCCGTGGTGGACGTCGAAATCGACGACGGCGACGCGGGCCATGCCTTCGGACCGGGCCACGCGGGCGGCGACGGCGACGTTGGAAAACAGGCAGAAACCCATGGCCCGGTCCGGCTCGGCGTGGTGGCCGGGCGGGCGGACGGCGGCGAAGGCGCGCGCGGTCTCGCCGCGGGCGACGGCGCGGACGGCGTCGATCACGGCCCCGGCGGACAGGCGGGCGGCGCGGACGCTGCCGGGCGACAGGATGGTATCGGCGTCGAGCTGGTTCAGGCCTTCGCGCGGCGCGGCGTTGAGCAGTCGGGCGACGTAGGCGGCGGGGTGCAGCCGCTCGAGATCGGCGATGGCGGCTTCCGTGGCGGCGCGGCGGTCACCGGACAGGCCGGCGTCGTCGAGCGCGTCAAGCACGGCGCGCAGCCGCTCGGGCCGCTCGGGGTGGCCGGAGCCGGGCCGGTGCTCGACCATGTCGGGGTGGGTGAAGAGGGCGACGCTCACGAGGCGAGAATATGCGCCCGCGCGCCACTTGTCGCGCCCGGATCGAGGCTGTAGGCGCCGGGGTCATGACCGAGCCCGTGATCCGACCCGCCGTGGAAGCCGACGCCGCCGCCCTGGGCGAGCTGGGGCGGCAGACCTTCGTCGACACCTTCGTGGCCGGGTTCGGCATCCCCTACCCCGCCGAGGACCTGCAGGCCTTTCTCGACGCCAGCTTCAGTCCGGAAACGATCCGCACGAAGCTGAGGGAACCCGGAGCCGCCTGGTGGGTGGCGGAAGCGGCGAACGGCGAACTGCTGGCCTTCGCCAACACCGGGCCGAACACCCTGCCCCATCCGGAGGCGCGCGCCAGCCATGCGGAGCTGCGGCGTCTGTATGTGGCCAGGTCGGCGCAGGGGCTGGGGCTGGGCACGAAGCTGCTGGCCATCGCTCTGGAGTGGATGGAGGCGAACTCGGACGGGCCGCTGTGGATCGGCGTCTGGAGCGGCAACCTGAAGGCGCAGAAACTGTATGCCGCCTATGGCTTCGAAAAGGCCGGGGAGTACCAGTATCCGGTCGGCCGCTGGCTGGACGACGAGTTCATCCTGCGGCGAGGCTGACCGGCGGAAGCTGATCCCGGCTGGACGGGGGTCTGCAACCGTGGCTTGATCGACGGCCAAACGGGGGACCCTGAGATGATCGCACGGCTGACCTTCATCGCGGCCTTGCTGGCCGCGCCCGTGGCGCTGGCCCAGGAGACGCCGCCGCCGGTCCCGGCCGCCACGCCGGCGCAGATCGCCGAGGCGCGACAGATCGCGGACCGGCTGATCGCCGAGGCCGGCGCGACCGGGATCTTCGTCAACAAGACCGACGGCGCGGCCCCGACCGTGATGCACGTCGCCAGCGGCATGCAGTGCACGTTCGACGGCAGCGGCGACCGGATCGTCATCTTCCCGGTTCAGAACGACAGCGTTCCGAGAGGCGACGATGTCGGCTGCCTCGCCCGGGACGAGGCCCTGTCCATCGACACCACGACCTATGCGACGCGCTACCGGCCGCTGCCGAGCGAGGAGGCGGTCCTGGCCGACGCGGTCAACGCCATCCGCAACCGCTGGCCCGATGCGGTCCCGTTCGAGGGCGAGATGGTGTCGGCCACTGTCGGCGAGCAGGCCGCCCCCGCGAGCGCGGCGTTCAGGATCACGACCCCTGACGGCCCGATGCTGACGATGGTGCTCGTCGGCCACACGGGCGAGTGGGGCTACAAGGTGCGGGCGACCGGGCCGCTGGACAACGCCATGATGGTCAGCCTCTACGCCAGCCTGCTGATGGCCAACATGCAGTCACGCGAGGACTGAGCGCCGGAACCCGGGCGCGCGGCCCGCGCTAGCGCTGCATGCGCGACGTTCGGATCGGCACCTCGGGCTGGGCCTACAAGGACTGGAACGGTCCGTTCTATCCGGAAGAGGTCAAGGCCGCCGGACGGCTGGAATACATCTCCCGCCGCTTCCGGACCCTGGAGATCAACGCCAGCTTCTACCGCATGCCGACGGATCAGGCCGTGGCGGGCTGGCGCGAGCAGACCCCGGACGACTTCCTGTTCGCCTGGAAGGCCTCGCGCTTCATCACCCACAACAAGAAGCTGCGGGACCCGGCCGAGCCGCTGGCGTACATGTTCAGCCGCATCGCCGGGCTGGGCGACAAGATCGGGCCGATCCTGTTCCAGCTGCCGCCCAATCTGCACCGCAACGACGAACGGCTGGAGAGCTTCCTCGACGCCCTTCCCGGCGGCTACCGGTACAGCGTCGAGTTCCGGCATCCGGGCTGGTACGCCGGGGAGATCCTGGAGATGCTGCGGCGGCGCAACGTCGCCCTCTGCGTTTCCGACCACCACCACGCCCCGGCGCTCCGGGAGGCGACCGCGGACTTCGTCTATCTGCGAGGACACGGGCCCGGCGGCCAGTACCACGGCCGCTACGGCGAGGCGGCCCTGAAGGACTGGGCGAAGACGATCCGGACCTGGCGCGAGGACCGCGAGGTGTTCGTCTACTTCGATAACGACATCAAGAGCGCGGCGCCGGCGGATGCGGAGCAGCTGATTGGGCTGCTGGAAAAGGCCTGATAGGATCGGGACATGCTCCTCCCCTTCTTCACCGCCCTGCGCGACGCGAAAGTGCCCGTGTCGATGAAGGAATGGCTTCATCTGATGGAGGCGATGGACAAGGACGTGGCGGGGCGGCGGGTCGACGACTTCTACCATCTGTCGCGGGCGGTGCTGGTCAAGGACGAGAAACACTACGACCGGTTCGACCAGGTGTTCGGCAAGGTGTTCGCCGGCGTGGAGACCGTCGGCGCCGGCGAGGACCTGACCACCGACATTCCCGAGGACTGGCTGCGGCTGCTGACCGAGAAATACCTGACCGACGAGGAGAAGGCGCAGATCGAGGCGCTGGGCGGGTTCGACAAGCTGATGGAGACGCTGAAGCAGCGGCTCGAGGAACAGCAGGGTCGGCATCAGGGCGGCAACAAATGGATCGGCACCGGCGGGACCAGCCCGTTCGGCCACGGCGGCTACAACCCCGAGGGGGTGCGCATCGGCGGGCCCGGGCGGCAGGGCCGCGCCGTCAAGGTGTGGGAGAAGCGGGAGTACCGGAACCTGGACGACCAGGTCGAACTGGGCACCCGCAACATCAAGGTGGCCCTGCGCCGGCTGAGGCGGTTCGCGCGGCAGGGCATGCCGGACGAGCTGGACATGGACGCCACCATCGACGGCACGGCGCGTCAGGGCTGGCTGGACATCCACATGCGGCCCGAGCGGCGCAATACGATCAAGGTGCTGCTGTTCCTCGACATCGGCGGCTCGATGGATGCCCATGTGAAGATGTGCGAGGAGCTGTTCTCGGCCGCGAAGACCGAGTTCAAGCACCTGGAATTCTTCTACTTCCACAACTGCCTCTACGAGGGCGTGTGGAAGGACAACCGGCGCCGGCACAGCGAGAAGATCCCGACCTGGGAGCTGCTGCACAAATATCCCGCCGACTGGCGCGCCATCTTCGTCGGCGACGCGACCATGAGCCCGTATGAGGTGACCATGCCCGGCGGGTCGGTCGAGCACTGGAACGAGGAGGCGGGAGCGGTGTGGCTGAGGCGGGCGACGCAGCAGTGGGACAAGGTGGCGTGGCTGAACCCGTCGCCGGAGCGCTACTGGAGCTATTCGGCCTCGGTCGGGATGATCCGCGAACTGGTCGACGAGCGGATGTATCCGCTGACGCTGGAGGGACTGGAGAAGGCGATGCGGGCGCTCGCCAAATAGGATAGGCTTGGCCGGTCCTGCCCGGGAGGTTCTCCATGCTCGCCGTCATCGCCGCCGTCGCCCTGCAACAGGCCGCCTCCGGCCAGGTGGTCTGGCAGACGCCCACGCCGCCGGAGCCCGCCGTGGCGGAGATCCCGGCCTTCGTCCCGCCCATTCCCGAGTGGGCGCGGACCGATCCCTACGGCTACGAGCGTTCCGAATGCAGTCCGCTGGTGCGCGCGGCCAGCGAGACCCTGGAGGGCTGCCAGGCGCGGGTGCGCTCCGCCCTCGCGGCCAATCTGGGCGCTGCCCTGCCCGCCGGCCTCGCCCCGGCCAGCGCCGCTGACAACTGCCGTCAGGAGGCCGCGGGCGACCGCTACGCCCTGCAGTGCGGCGCGCCCAGCCGGTCCGGCGCGGCAGGCGCCCGGCTGGTCGAACGGACCTGCGAGACGCGACCGCGGGTTCAGCCGGAGGGCGGCGTGGTCTGGACCGAGGAGTGCCGCCCCGCCGACGGGAGCAAGCCCCCCGAGGAAGGCCTGACCTTCCGGCTGGGCGGGGACGACGACTAGACCGGACACGCGAACGCCGCCCGCAATGCGGACGGCGTCACGGCAGATTTGAACAGGTCTAGCCGCGGTGGTCGCGGAGGGTGTCCTTCAGACCGCCGACAGCGTTCTGGACCTTGCCTTCCGCCTGATCAGCGCGGCCTTCGGCCTTGAGCTTCCCGTCGCCGGTCACCTTGCCGGCGGCTTCCTTGATCTCGCCTCCAAGGTTCTTGGCTGCGCCTTCGACGCGATCATGATCGGGCATGGAATTCTCCTGAAGGATGAGGCCGCTATGACCACATTTCGACATAGAGAGCGGTCCAGCCCGGTCCGATGTTCCGTAAGGCGCCGCTTGCGCTACTTGCGCCGCAACCAGGCCGCGACCGCCCAGGCGTGGGCGTCGTGGCGCAGTTCGTTCAGGGCGGTATGGGGGTGCAGCCAGACCAGTTCGTGATCGGCCTCGACCTTGGCGGCGGGATCGAGCGACAGCTGCCCGGCGATCCAGAAGCCCGCGATGTTGTTGACCGGGGCGCCGTCGGACCTGCGGAAATACTGGGCCGCTTCGGCGATGCGGGCGAAGGGCCGGACACTCATGCCGGTCTCCTCGACGAACTCGCGGACGAGGGCCTGCTGCTCGGTCTCGTCGCCGTCGATCGCCCCGCCGGGCAGGTCGTAATAGCTGGCCTCGCCCCGGTCGACGCGGACGCAGGCCACACGGCCCTCGTGGAAGACCAGGCCGAACGCCGTCGGGCGCTGCAGATAGTCGAGGGAGGGATCGGGGTCGCCGAACTGGAGCATGGCAGACTTCTAGCGCGCGACGGGCTGGAGGTCGAAGGCCAGGCGGGCGCGGACGCCCGAATGGGTTGGATCGTATTCGATCGCGGCGCGCAGGCCCGAGGCCATGGCCGAGACGATCCTGCCGCCCAGACCCGTGCCGCGCGGCTTGCCGTCGCCGAGGCCGGGGCCGTCGTCCTCGACGGTCAGCACGGCGCGGCCGGCGCGGCCGTCGGGCGCGAACAGGATGCGGATTTCGCCGCCCTGGCCCGGGCGGTAGGCGTATTTGACGGCGTTGGTGACCAGTTCGGTGACGATGACGCCGATCGACACGGCCTGGTCGGTGGAGACGCTCAGCGGCGCGGCGGTGAGCTTGAGGACCGGGGAGCCGGCGCCGGGAGCCAGCGACTTGCCGAGTTCGGCGATCAGGCCTTCCAGATATTCGTCCATGGCCACCGAGGACATGTCGTCCGAGGTGTAAAGGCGGCGATGGACGTGGGCCACGGCCTCGATCCGGGCCTTGGCCTCCTTCAGCGCGGCGCGGGCGCCGTCGTCGGCCAGGTGGCGCAGCTGCAGCGACATGAAGGTGGAGACCAGCTGCAGGGAGTTGCCGACCCGGTGGTTGACCTCGCGCAGCATGGCCTCGGCCCGGTCGCGGGCGCTCGTCAGCTGGGCGGTGCGGTCGCGGACCTGGGTCTCGAGCCCGGCGTTGAGGCGGTCGAGGGCGTCGCGGGCGTCCTGGATTTCGGCGACGTAGCGCCGGACCAGCCAGATCATGATCCCCGCCAGCCCCACCACCAGCAGCCCGCCCAGGGCATTGGCCCACAGGGTCAGGATCAGGCCGTGCTCGGACTGCCGCTTGCGGGCGGCGAACCGCTCGTTCTCGATCTCGTCGATGGCGGCGACCCGGGCCCGGACGACTTCCATCAGGCTCTGGCCGTGGCCGGAGCGGACCTGCTGGATCGCCTCGCCCATGCGGCCGGTGCGCGACAGGGCGACGGCTCGCGACAGTTCGGCAAGCTGGTCACGCGCCGCCTCCAGCATGGCCCCGACGTGGGGCTCGAGCTGGGGATCGCCGTCGCTCAGCCGCTCCAGCTCCTCGATCTGCTCCGGCACCGAGAGTTCGGCGCGGGTGTAGGGGGCGAGGAATTCCGGGCTGCCGGAGAGCAGGAAGCCGCGCTGGCCGGTCTCGGCGTCGACGAGGGAGAGCAGCAGGTCGCGGGCGGCGCGGCGGACCTGCTGGGAGCGCTCGACCTGGTCGTTGAAGGCGGCCGTGCGCTGGATCATGACGAAGGTGGCCAGATTGGCCATCAGCAGCAGCAGGATGGCCCCCGCCAGCAGCGCCACGATCGACCGGCCGATGCCCGGCGTCCGCGCGAACCGGATCAGGGCGGGCAGGGACGGGCGGACGGCCGAGAACATCGGGCGCGAGCATTAGCGGCGCGTTCCGCCCTGTCCAGTCGCGTCCTGAGGGAAACCGCCACAGTTCCGCGCATTTAGGGTAAAGATGAATCCCATGGGGCGGGAGTGACGAGATGGTTTGGTGGTGGTGGATCGCGCCGGCGCTGGTCGGACTTGTCGGGCTGGTGCTGCTGTTCAGGGGCCTGGGCGCCCTGTTCAGGGGCCGCGTCTTCGGCGGCCTGCTGGGCGGGGTGGGCGGCGCGGGCTTCATCGCCGCGGCCATGGTCGCGGCCCTGCTGGGGCTGGACGTGCAGACCTATTCCCGCCTGACCTGGGAGCGGCCGGTGGCGACGATCGAGACCCGCCAGCTGGGGCCGCAGTATTTCGAAGCCACGGTGATGCAGCCGGCGCGCGGCGAGAACGCCCCGGCGGTCAGCAATCTGTACCCGCTGCACGGCGACGAATGGCGGATCGAGGCCCAGGTGCTGAAGTGGAAGCCGTGGGCCAATGTGCTGGGGCTGGATACGCAGTACCGGCTCGACCGGCTGTCGGGCCGCTACCGCTCGATCGAGCAGGAGATCAACGGCGAGCGCAGCGTGCATCCCCTGGCCGGGGGCGACGAGGGCCCGGACTGGATCCCGTGGAAGGTCAGCGCCTGGGACACGGCGCGGAAATACCGGAAATACGTCGACGCGGTCGACACCCTGTACGGCGGCGGCGCCTATATGCCGATGGCCGACGGGGCCCGCTACGAGGTGTGGATCACCCAGTCCGGCCTGATCGCCCGCCCGGCCAATGACGTGGCGCGGGAGGCGTCGGCGGGCGGGTGGACGGAGCAGTAGCCCGTCCCTGCGCCTAGACCGTCCCGATGGTCCGCAGGCGGGCCTTGGGATGGACCTCGTTCTGGCTCATGACGACGGTCTGGCCGCGGAAGCGTTCGATGATCGAACGGACGTAGGGGCGGACCTGCGGCCCGGTCAGAAGCACCGCCGTCTCCCCGGCCATGGCGGCGCGCTCGAACACGTCGCGGACGGCGCGGATGAATTCCTGCAGCCGCGACGGGGCCATGGCCAGCTGCTTGTCCTCGCCCTGCCCCACCAGCGCCTCGGCGAAGGCCTGCTCCCAGTCGGGCGACAGGGTGACGATGGGCAGGGCGCCGTCGTCGCCCTTGTGCTGCCAGCACAGCTGACGGGCGAGGCGGGCGCGGACGTGCTCGACCAGGGTGGTGACGCTGGAGGTGTGCGGCGCGGCCTCGGCGAGGCCCTCGAGGATGGCCCCGAGATCGCGGATCGAGACCTTTTCGCGCAGCAGCGACTGCAGCACCCGCTGCAGGGTGGTGACGGTGACCACCGACGGGATCAGTTCGTCGACCAGCTTCTTCTCTTCCGGGCCAAGCTCCTTCAGCAGTTTCTGCACCTCGGCGTAGGAGAGCAGCTCGGCCATGTTCTCCTTGAGGATTTCGGTGAGGTGGGTGGTCAGCACCGTCGACGGGTCGACGATGGTGTAGCCGCGGAAGGTGGCTTCTTCGCGCAGGCTCTCGTCGATCCAGGTGGCGGGCAGGCCGAAGGCGGGCTCGCGGGTGTGTTCGCCGGGCAGTTCGACCTGGCGGCCGGCCGGGTCCATGGCCATCAGGGAGCCGAGACGGACCTCGCCGGCGCCGGCCTCCATCTCCTTGATGCGGATGGCGTAGCCTTGGGTGCCGAGGCGCATGTTGTCGAGGATGCGCACCGACGGCATGACGAAGCCGTACTCCTGGGCCAGCGAGCGGCGCAGGGCGCGGACCTGGTCGGTCAGGCGGCGGCCCTCCAGATCGTTGATCAGGGACAGCAGGGAGTAGCCGAGCTCGATCTTGACCTCGTCGATGGTCAGGGCGGTGCCGATGGGCTCCTCGACGTCTTCCTTCGGGCTGGCGGCGGCGGCGCTGAGCTCGGCCTCGCTCGGCCTGGGCTTGAGCCGCTGGCGACCGAGCCGCCAGGCCATGAAGCCGGTCCCGATGGCCAGGGCCGCGAAGGGCAGCAGCGGCATGCCGGGGATCAGGCCGATCAGGCCGGCGGCGCCGGAGACGACGCCGAGGCTGACCGGGTTGGTGGCCAGCTGGGCGACCAGCGCCTTGTCGGCCGTGCCCTCGACGCCCGCCTTCGACACCAGGAAGCCGGCGGCGATGGAGATGATGATGGCCGGGACCTGGGTCACCAGGCCGTCGCCGATGGTCAGGGCGACATAGGAGTTCGCGGCCTCGCCGATCGGCATCTGGTGCTGGATCACCCCGATCAGGATGCCGCCGATGGCGTTGATGAAGACGATGATCAGGCCCGCGACCGCGTCGCCGCGGACGAATTTCGAGGCGCCGTCCATGGCGCCGAAGAAGGTCGATTCCTGCTCCAGCTCCTTGCGGCGCAGCTTGGCCTGGTCCTCGGTGATCAGGCCGGACGACAGGTCGGCGTCGATGGCCATCTGCTTGCCCGGCATGGAGTCCAGGGTGAAGCGGGCGGAGACCTCGGCGATGCGGGTCGAGCCCTTGGTGATGACCACGAAATTCACCACCAGGATGATGGCGAAGATGATGATTCCGATGATGAAGCTGCCGCCCATCATCAGCGAGCCGAAGGCCTGGATCACCTGACCGGCGCCGCCCGAGCCCTCGTGGCCGTGGCTGAGCACCAGCCGGGTCGAGGCGAGGTTGAGACCGAGGCGGAACAGGGTCGAGACCAGCAGGACGGTCGGGAAGATGGCGAAGTCCAGCGGCTTCTTCATCATCACCGCGGTCATCAGGATCAGCACGCTGGAGACGAGCGACAGCGCCAGCAGCATGTCCATCAGGAAGGCGGGGATGGGCAGGATCAGCAGCAGGATGACGCCGATGACGCCGACCGCCATGCCGACCTCGCCGCGCGCGACCCAGCCGAGCATGTCGCGGCCGCTCGGACGCGCCATGCCGTCCTTCATCATGGTGACGGAGGCGTCCGTCATGCGGCGTGGCCGAGGGCGGTCAGGGCCTGACGGGTCGCCCCGGCGATGACCGCCTCGTTGCGGGCGGCGGGTTCCGCGGTTGCAGCGTGATAGTAGGCGGCGACGATCACCGGCGCGCCGGTCGGCGGATAGAGGACGCCGATGTCGTTGGTCGGTCCGTAGCCGCCCGTGCCGGTCTTGTGCGCCACGGTCCAGCCGGCCGGCACGCCCGCCTTGATGCGGCCCTGGCCCGTCGGCGTCTCGGTCATCCAGCGCAGCAGGGTCGCCTTGTGCGGCGCCGACAGCGGGGTGTCGGCGTCGATCAGCAGCCGCTGGATGTTGGCCGCCGAACGGAGCGGAGTGATGGTGTCCTTGTCGCCGTCCAGCCGGTTCATCGTCGGTTCGAAGCGGTCGACCGTGGTGCTGTCGTCGCCGAGCGAGCGGTAGAAGGCCTGCATGACCTCCAGCCCGCCCAGCGCCCTGAGCAGCAGGTTGGCGGCGGGGTTGTCGCTGACCTCGACCGTGCCCTTCATGAGGGCCTCGACGCTGAGCGCGCCGCCGATCGCGGGCTCCGTCACCGGCGCGTGGCTGACCATGTCGGCGGCCGTGACCGGGATCATGCGGTCGAGACGTTCCTCGCCGGCCTGCACGCGCAGGAACGTGGCGGCGGCGAGATACATCTTGAAGGTCGAGCAATAGACGAACCGCTCCTCGCCGCGCCAGGCGAGGCGACGGCCTGAGCCGGTGTCGTGGGCGACGAAGCCGAGCCGGCCGCCGTTCCGGCGTTCGAGAGCCGACAGGTCGAAGGCCTCGGGCGCCACAGCCTGTCGCGGGGCGGCTTCCGACCCGGCGCGGGCGCAGCCGGCCATCGCCAGCGCGCCGAGGCCGGTCAGGACGCTTCTGCGGTCCGTGCGGAGGCTCATGGTCAGGCGGCCGCGTAGCCGCTGGCGGCGATACCCGACTGCGGGGCCGGGATGCTGGTCCCCTCGTCGGCGTATTCGTTCAGCTTGTTGCGCAGGGTGCGGATCGAGATGCCGAGGATGTTGGCCGCGTGGGTGCGGTTGCCGAGGCAGTGCGACAGGGTGTCGAGGATCAGGGTCTTCTCCATCTGCGCCACCGTCTGGCCCACATGGGCGCGGGTGACGGTGTCGGCGACGTGGGCGGCGCGACCGGCCACACCGGCGTCCGGGGCGGCGCCGTGGCTGCCCATCGCCAGCGGCTGACCGTCGGGCAGGCGGATGGCGTCGACATCGATCTCGGGACCGACGGCCAGCAGCACGGCGCGGTGCATGGCGTTCTCCAGCTCGCGGACGTTGCCGTTCCAGCGGTGCGAGATCAGGGCCCGCTTCGCGTCGGCCGAGATCGGGCGCACCGGCACGCCGTTGGCGGCGGCGTATTTCTTGACGAAGTGGTCGGCCAGCACGGCGATGTCGCCCGGCCGCTCGCGCAGGGCCGGCAGGCGCAGGTTCACGACGTTGAGGCGGTACAGCAGATCCTCGCGGAAGGTCCCCTCGGCGACGGACTTCGCCAGGTCGCGGTTGGAGGTGGCGATGATGCGGATATTGACCGGGACCGGCTTCGTCCCGCCGACGCGGTCGATGACCCGTTCCTGGAGGGCGCGCAGCAGCTTGGCCTGCAGGCGGACGTCCATTTCGGAGATTTCGTCGAGCAGCAGGGTGCCGCCGTCGGCCTCCTCGAACTTGCCGATGCGCCGGGCCATGGCCCCGGTGAAGGCCCCCTTCTCGTGGCCGAAAAGCTCGGATTCCAGCAGGTTGTCAGGGATGGCGGCGCAGTTGACGCTGATGAAGGGACGTTCCGACCGCTTCGACCCGGCGTGCAGGTAGCGGGCCATGACCTCCTTGCCGACGCCGCTTTCGCCGGTGATCAGGATTGAGGCTTCCGAGCGGGCGACCTGATCGGCGAGCTGGATGACGGACTTCATCGACGGGTCAGCCGAGATCAGCGGGCGCTCGTCGTCGGCTACGGCCGACAGGACGGCGGCGATCAGATCGGCCTCGGGCGGCAGGGGGATGAATTCCTTGGCCCCGGCGCGGATGGCGTTGGCGGCGTCCGTGGCGTCGGCGTCGACCCCGCAGGCGACCACCGGCACATGGATGCGCTCGGCCTCGTTGGCCGCGATCAGGGCGGCGATGTCGACCCGGTAGTCGACCATCAGCAGATCGGCCCCCTGCCCTCGCCGGAGCTGTTCCGTCGCCTGATCGCCGCGCTCGACATGGCTGACCTTGGCGCCGTGCGCCATGGCCATCTTCACCGCCGTCGCCAGCTGTCCGCTGAGCCTGCCAACCACCAGAAGCCGCATGGGTCTTCTCCTCTAATCTCTTACAGCCGGTCGCCGCTTCAGGCGCCCGAGTCCTCGGTCTTGATGATTTCCGTCATGGTCACGCCCAGCCGGTCCTCGACGACGACCACCTCGCCGCGGGCGACCAGCCGGTTGTTGACGAAGATGTCGATGGCCTCCCCGACCTTGCGGTCGAGCTCCAGCACCGATCCGCGGTTCAGCTTGAGCAGCTGGGCCACCGACATGTGCGCCTTGCCCAACACGGCCGAGATGTTGACGGGGACGTCGAAGACCGGCGCGAGGTCGCTGGCGGTCTTGTCGGTCGCCTCGTCGTTGACGGTGATCGCGGTGGAGTCGGCGAACTCCTCCAGGGCCATGGTGTCGGACGCCATTACGGCCTCCCTTCCAGTGAGGTGTCGGGGGTCAGGGTTTCAGCGTGGCCGGCCTCGGCGGCGAGGGCCGAGCTCAGCGCCTCGCCGATGCGGACGAAGGCGGCCTCGGCGTCGAACTCGGCGCGGCCGTCGGCCCATTCCAGCTGGAAGGAGGCGGGCGGCAGGCCGGGTTCCTCGCGGAAGGCGACCACGCCGGAGAAGCCGGAGTCGTCGCACAGCCGGGTGATGCGGGCGCGGCTGGCGTCGTCGAGATCGCCGGTTCGGATGACCAGCCGGGGCGAGGCGTCGATCTCCTGGCCCAGCGCCTCGAGCGCCGCCTGCAGGGGGCCGGCCGGGAAACGGTCGAGCGCGGCCGAGGCGACCACGCGGGCGGCGGCGACGGCCAGTTCGGCGGACTGCTCGCGGTGGGCCCGCGCCACCTGGGTCAGGGACGGAATCGAGGCCGCGAGACTCTGGGCGATGGTCGAGAGGGCCATGGCCTGGAGGCTCTCGACCTCGGCCATGGCGGCGTCCCGGGCCTCGGCCCGGGCCTGGGCGACGAGAGCGTCGACCTCGAGCGGCGAATAGGCGCGCCTGGTCGGGCGGAAGGCCGACGGCTGCACGACGATGCCCGAGGCGTCGAACTCGGTGTCGAAGGCGAACGGGGTGCTGAGGGGCCGGGCGGTCATGTCAGTAGATCAGCTCGTCGTCGCTGCCCTGGCCGACCAGCATGATCTCGCCCTTGGCGGCGAGATCCTTGGCGACCTGCACCATGGCCATCTGGGCCTGGTCGACGTCCTTGAGGCGGACCGGACCCATCGACTCCATGTCCTCACGCATGATCTTGGAGGCGCGCTCGGACATGTTGGAGAAGAACAGTTCGCGCAGGGACTCCGAGGCGCCCTTCAGGGCAAGGGCGAGGGAGTCCTTCTCGACCGCGCGCAGCAGGGTCTGGATGCCGCCGGGATCGAGCTTGGCGAGGTCCTCGAATACAAACATCAGGGCGCGGATGCGTTCGGCGGCCTCGCGGTTGCGTTCCTCCAGCGCGCCGATGAAGCGGGCCTCGGTCTGGCGGTCGAAGCTGTTGAAGATGTCGGCCATCATCTCGTGGCTGTCGCGCTTGGAGGTGCGGGCCAGGTTGGACATGAATTCGGTGCGCAGGGTCTGCTCGATCTTGTCGAGGATCTCGCGCTGGACCGGCTCCATGCGCAGCATGCGCTGGACGCATTCGAGGGCGAAGTCCTCGGGCAGGCTGGTCAGGACGCGGGCGGCGTGGTCCGGCTTGATCTTGGACAGGACCACGGCGACGGTCTGGGGGTATTCGTTCTTCAGATAGTTGGCGAGGACCGCCTCGTTCACATTGCCGAGCTTGTCCCACATGGTGCGGCCGGCGGGACCGCGGATTTCCTCCATCAGGGCGTCGACGCGCTCGGCGGGCATGAAGGAGTTCAGCAGGCGCTGGGTCTGTTCGTAGCTGCCCATGACCGCGCCCGAGCCGCTCATGCCCGAGACGAACTCGACCATCAGCTCCTCGACCACCTGGGCCGAAACGGTGCCGAGCGAGGCCATGGCCTGGGAGATTTCCTTGATCTCGTCCTCGTCGAGGCTCTGCCACAGGCGGGTGTGGTCCTCGCCAAGAGACAGCAGGATGACGGCCGCCTTCTCGGGGCCGGTCAGCTTCCTGACATCCTCGACGGCCGGTTTCTTGGAGACGAGCCGGGCCGCCATCAGCCTTCGTGCACCCAGCTGCGCAGGATGGAGGTCGACTCGTCAGGATGCTTCTCGACGAAGTCGGCGACCTTCTTGACCGAAGAGGCCTTCACCTGGCCCTCGATGCGGGCGATGTCGAGCCGCTGCTCCATCTCGGAGGGACCGGCCGGACCGGAGATCTGGGCCATTTGCATGCCGCCGCCCATGATGGTGGTCTGCAGCGGCGTCACCGGCACGCCGCCCGGGCCGGCCAGCTGGGGCTGGGCCGCGCCGCCGCCCGTCGCCGACTTCAGGAGCGGGCGCAGGACGAAGAAGATCAGCAGCACGCCGGTGATCAGCAGCACCAGCAGCTCGACGCCGCGCATCAGGTCGTTCTTGGTGAAGTCGAACAGGGACGAGCCGGCCTCGGCCCCGCCCACGGCCGGGACGTCGCGGGCGAAGCGGACGTTCAGCACCTCGATCTTGTCGCCTCGCGCCTCGTCGATGCCGACGGCGGCGGCGACCAGCGCCTTGATCTGGGCGATCTCCTCGGCGGTGCGCGGAGCGTAGGTCGGTTCGCCGCCGTTCGCGGCCGGCGTCCACTTGCCGTCGACGGCGACCGAGACGGCCAGCTTCTTGACCTCGCCGGCCTCCTTCACCGTGGTCGTGGTGGTGTTCGAGATCTCGTAGTTGGTGGTCTCGGTGTTCTGGGTGTCGCGCGAGCCGATCGGCGTGGCCGCCGGGTCGGCGCCGCCCGGGATGTTGTTGGTCGCCGTGGCGCCGCCGTCATTGACGCCGGTGGTGTCGGCGCTTTCCGAACCATTGGTGGCCGTCGAGCGCACCACCTGGCCGTCGGGGTCGAACCGCTGCTCCTGGGTGGTGGAGCGGCTGTGGTCGATGTCGGCCGTGACCTGGACGCGGGCCGCGCCGACGCCGACCACGCCCTCGACGATGTCCTTGATGCGGGCCTGGAGCTGGGCCTCGGTCGACGACTTGGCCTCTTCCGCCGAGGCGGCGCTGAAGCCCGCGCCGTCTGTGCCGGCGGCCAGGGTGCGGTTGGCGGTGTCGGTCAGGGTGACCTTCTCGGGCTTCAGGTTGGGCACCGAGGAGGCGACGACGTTGCGGATGGCCTGGACCTGGGCGCCGGTCAGGGTTCCGCCGGTGACGCCGACGACGACGGCGGCCGTCGGGTCGGCGGCGGCGGTCTGGAACAGCTGGCGCGACGGCATGGCGATCATCACCCGGGCGGAGGTGATGCCGCGCATGCTCATGATGGTGCGGGCCAGCTCGCCCTCAAGGGCGCGCTTCTCGTTGAGATTCTGCTGGAATTCGGTCTGGCCCAGCACCGACTGGCTGTCGAAGATCTCGTAGCCGACGCTGCCGGAGGTCACGAGGCCCTTGCCGGCGACCAGCAGGCGGGCCTCGCCGACCTGGTCGCGGCTGACGAAGATCGTCGAGCCGTCGCCCTTCGACGAGTATTTGATGCCGGCGCCGTCCAGGGCGGTGGTGATCTCCGACGCCTCGCGCAGGTCGAGATTGGAATACAGCAGGGCGTCCGGGGCCTGGCCGATGCGCAGCATGACGGCGACCAGCACGGCCGCGACGCCGGCGGCGACGCCCAGCACCACGGTCAGGCGACCGATCCCGAATCTCTGCAACGCCGCCGTGAAGCCGCCCACGCGTCCCGCCCCGAATACTCACGGGTGCATACCGACGCCCGCTGGGCAGAAAATGCCGGGCACGTGGTAAACGAGGCGTTAAGGGGCTGAAGTTCCAGGCGCGCCCATGGCCATGAAGGCGCGGCCGGCGGCGAAGTCGCCGGCCTCGAAGCGGGCCGTGGCCACGCTGCCGTCGCGGAAATGGAACTCGACGAGGAAGGTTTCGCGGGGGTCGAGGCGCGCCAGCCGGTCGGCGGCGGAGGCCGGGAAGCGCCAGGCGTCGCCGGCGCGGCGTCCCTCGGCCAGCAGGGCCGGATCGGCGGCCGAGACGCCAGTGGCCCAGACGCTGGCGCGCGAGGAGGTCGGGGCCAGACCGCCGCCCGACAGCCACGCCCGCGGCGCCCTGGTCTCGTCGCGGAAGACCAGGCGGGCGGCGGTCGGCCGCGAGCGGCCGACGAAGGAGACCACCGCCATCGGGGTCGAGGCGTCGGCCTTGCCGCCATAGCCGAAGGCGACCGGCGAGGCGCCGACGGTCGAGGACTGCTTCAGCCGCCAGCCCGGCTGCGTCCATCGGGTGCGATCGGCGAACCAGTGCTGACGCTCCCCGGCGAAGGTCATGCGCGGCGTGCGGGCCCAGCCCGAGAAGGCCCCGTCGACGCGGGCGCGGACCGTCGCCAGCTGGGGGTCGCGGCATGACACGGCCGCGGCCCGAGCCCGGGCCCGGGCGGCGGCGGCGTTCAGATCGACCTCGGCGGCGCCCGAACGGAGGGCGGCCCCGCGGGCCTGGGCGGTGGCGGCGGTCAGGGCGGCCTCGACCTGGGGCGCGAACAGGTCGCAGCGGGCGTCGGCGGCCACCACGAAGGCGCGCTCGTAATAGGTGTCGGAGGGCCCGCCCAACGCCTGCGCCGGCGTCGCCAGCACGGCGGCGGCGAGCAGGACGGCTTTGGCGGCGGTGGCGTTCTGCCCTATCGTCATGGGCCGCACCCTACGCACGACGCGTTCCGGTCCGGTTTCCGAGCAGGGTTAGCGAATTGCTTCTTTCCACCGACCTGTGGGTGTCCGCCCTGATCCGCCGCGCCGAGCTGGCGGGGGCCTTCGCCACGGTGGCGCGCAAGGGCGACGCGCGGGCGGGGACGGTGATCGTCAAGGCGTTCGACACGTCGAGCCGCAAGGCCAGACTCTATAGCGAGGCTTTCGGACCTGACGGGGAACGGCTGTGGATGCAGCCGATGGAGAGCGAGTTCGAGAGCGAGCTGGACGAGTATCTGCAGCGGCAGATCGGCTACGACCCTGACCTCTGGATCGTCGAGATCGAGGACCGTGAGGGGCGGCACTTCATCACGGAGAAGGTGGCGGACGAAGTGGGCGGGAGGCGGTAGGAAGATGGCGCTGAACGACGGGGCCGCCGCTCCCGGATCCCTGCCGCCTGCCGCCCACCGGCCTCTTCCCTAACCACTTCTTGCGACGCCGCGGCCCGGTGCGAATTCCTTAACGACGTTCGGGAACGGAACCGCAAGCGCCTGCCGCTAGGGTCACTCGTAACGGGTCCAGAACGAACCCGGTGATGGTGGGTATGCCTGATGCTGTTTCTGCTGAACGACGTCGTGTTCGACCTGGACGAGACCTGCCCGGTCACGCCCGGCGATGCGCGCCGTTTCGAAAGGCTGGGCTTCGACTATGTGCTGACGCTGGGCTGCGAGCTGTTCGCCGAGGACCCGCTGCTGCACCATACCGATCCGGAGCGCGCACGCCGGCTGGCGTGGCTGATCCACGACCGCTCGCCCGAGATCAACGCCGCCCTGTTCGCCGCGCCGGAAGCGGGCTGCAACCCCGATCTGGTCGAGCCGCAGTTCTGCGCCCTGCCCGACCCGGTGATGCGCCAGCTGAAGACCCGCGCCTCGAAAGGCAAGCTGGACGCCGTCGCCGCCGACAAGGCGGTGTGGATGCGCCTCGCGGCCTGACAACCGCCTCGCTTGAACAAGTTCCTTCGCCAGCGGTAGGCTGCACCCTTCTCTGGAGGGGGCTCCGATGTTCAACGATCTCTTGAAGACGCTCGCCATCGGGCTCGTCCTGCTGTTGGCCTGCGCCGCCGGTCCGACCCGGGCGGAATGGCGCAAGGCCGAGACGGCGCATTTCATCGTCTACGGCGACGTTTCCGAACGCACCATTCGGGCCTATGCCCAGAAGGCGGAGCGGTTCGACAGCCTGCTGCGGGCCTATTACCCGATCGAGAACGAGTACGAGGTCCCCAAGCTGGAGATCTACATCGCCGAAGGACGGCGCGACATGCTGCAGGCCTCGCCCGGCATCCCCGCCTCTGTGGGCGGCTATTATTCCCCCAACAGCGGCCGCATCCATGCGGTTGTCGACACCGAGGCGATGTCGGGCGACGTGGTGCTGTTCCACGAATACGCCCACCATTTCATGTTCCAGATGCGGTCGAACGCCTATCCGTCGTGGTTCGTGGAGGGGTTCGCGGAATACTACGCCACCGCCGACGTGCGCCCCGACCGGATCCAGTTCGGCCGTCACCTGCCGGGCCGGATGAACTCGCTGACCCAGGGGGGCAACACCTGGGCGCCGATGGAGGACCTGCTGACCTGGCGTTACACGGCCTCGGGCCGGTACCGGGGCGCGTCCTACTATGCCCAGGCCTGGGCGATGACCCACTATTTCATGAGCACGCCCGAGCGGACCCGCATGCTGGGACTGTATCTGGCGGCGATCGTGCGCGGCGAGGACTCGATCACGGCCATGCAGGCGGCCACCGGCCGCACCCCGTCTCAATTGCAGAATGACGTGCGCCTGTATTTGACGGGACAGATCAATGTTCTCACGCCGCAGATCAACATCCCCGAACCACAGGTGACGGTCAGCACCCTGACCCCGGCGGAAGGCGACATGGCCTGGCTGGACATGCGCCTCGACAGCGAGCCCGTGAAGCCGGAGCCGGCGGACGACGACGGCCTCACCCGAAAGTCGGAGGCTCAGAAGGCGCGCGAAGCCCGCGAGGAGGCCGAGCACCGCGCGGAACTGATCCGCAGCGCCTTCGCCGCGGCGGAGCGCCACCGCGGCGACCGCATGGCCATGCTGGTCGAGGCGAGGGCTCACCGGCTCTCGGACAATCAGGACGCGGCCTTCAGCGCGCTGGAGCCGCTGCTGGGCGAGGCCTCGACCGACGCCGACGCCCTGCGGTTGGCGGGCATGATCCTGCTCGACACCGCGGAAAAGGAGACCAGTCCGGCGGCCGCCCTGGGTCGTCGTCGGGCGGCCATGGGCTACCTGGCCCGGGCGGTCGACGCCGATCCGCTGGACTTCCGCATCTACCTCGGCCTGAACAAGGCTCGCCAGGGCATGGCCGGCTATCCGAACGACAATGACATCACCACACTTGAGGTGGCGGCGCTGGCGCTGGCCCCCCAATCCTTCGACGCCCGCCTGCGGCTTGGTCACGCCTATATGTCGCGATCGATGAACGACGAGGCGGTGACGGTGCTGCTGCCCGTCGCCAACAGCCCCCACCGCAGCCGCTACACGCGGCAGGCGCGCGAAATGATCGCCACCGCCCGGGGCGAGACGGCGCCGCTCGAGGAGGCTCCGCCAGACGAAGGCGAGGCCACCGAAGCCGCGGCCGAGTGACCGCCTAGACCAGCACGTTGAAGACGACGTGCACCACGGTCGCGCCGAGGACGATCAGGCCGAAGCCAAGGACCAGGCTGAGGGCGGGGTGGGGTCCGCTCTCGGGCCGGGGGTCGACGGGAGGATTGGGCGCCATGTCCGTTTCCTTCGTTTCCAAAGGCGGCGCCCGATTGCGTGACCGGGTCGTCTCGCCTGGAGGGACAATGACTCCGAAAGCCCTTCGTTGCGAGGGGATATTCACACCGGGTGACATCCGGTCGCGTCCGGGTTAACTGCCGCGGCCCAACGGATAGACCATGTCGAAACTGACCCTCCAGCAGGAGGCCCTGCGCCGCAGGACCTTCGCCATCATCGCGCACCCGGACGCCGGCAAGACCACGCTGACCGAGCATATCCTGCTGGCGGGCGGCGCCATCCGCGCGGCCGGGGCGGTGCGGGCGCGCGGCGAGAACCGGCGCACCCAGTCCGACTGGATGAAGATCGAGAAGGAGCGCGGCATCTCGGTCTCGGCGTCGGTGATGACGTTCGAGCACGACGGCAAGATGTTCAACCTGCTGGACACGCCGGGCCACGAGGACTTCTCGGAAGACACCTACCGCACCCTGACGGCCGCCGACTGCGCCATCATGGTGCTGGACGCGGCCAAGGGCATCGAGCCGCAGACCCTGAAGCTGTTCGAGGTCTGCCGCCTGCGCGACATCCCGATCATCACCTTCATCAACAAGCTGGACCGCGAGGCCCAGGACCCGATGGCCCTGCTGGACGAGATCGCCAGCCGGCTGCAGCTGGACCCGGCCCCGATCTGGTGGCCGGCCGAGAGCGGGAACCGCCTGCGCGGCATGGTCGAGATGGGCACCGGGCGGTTTCAGCCGTATGCGAAGAAGCCGGCCGGATCGAACGAGGACGTACCCCACCCCGCCGCCCTGCCGCTGTCCGAGGCCGGGCAATATTTCGAGGAAGGCGAGCACGAAGCCCTGCTGGAGGCGCAGGAACTGGTCGAGGGGGGCTATCCGGCCTTCGACCGCCAGTCCTTCCTCGAGGGCCATATGACGCCGGTGCTGTGGGGCTCGGCCCTGCGCCATTTCGGCATCGACGAACTGCTGGCCGCCATCGGCGAATGGGCCCCGCCGCCGAAGATCATGAAGGCCCACAAGGCCGCGCCCGCCGGCACGCGCAACGCCGCCGAGCCGGTGGCCGCCACGGTCGAGCCCGGCGAGGCCGAGGTCACCGGCTTCGTGTTCAAGGTCCAGGCCAATATGGACCCCAACCACCGCGACCGCATCGCCATGTTCCGCATGGCCTCGGGCAAATTCACCCGCGGCATGAAGCTGAAGGTCCAGAACACCGGCAAGCAGCTGTCGGTCAATGCGCCGATCATGTTCTTCGCCAGCGACCGCGAGCTGGCCGAGGACGCCTACGCCGGCGACGTCATCGGCATTCCCAACCACGGCGTGCTGCGCGTCGGCGACAGCCTGTCGGAAAGCGGCCTGATCCGTTTCGCCGGCCTGCCGAATTTCGCGCCGGAAATCCTCCAGCGCGTCCGGGTCAAGGATCCTCTCAAGGCCAAGCACCTGAAGAAGGCGCTGGATGGCCTGGCGGAAGAGGGCGTGACCCAGCTGTTCCGCCCGGAGATGGGTTCGGACTTCATAGTCGGCGCCGTGGGCCAGCTGCAGTTCGAGGTCATGGCCGACCGGCTGGGCGAGGAATACGGGCTGGAGGTCATCTTCGAACCATCGCCCTTCGCCGAGGCCCGCTGGATCGGCGGGGCGAAGGCGGACCTCGAGGACTTCATGGGCAAGTACCGCGGCCAGATGGCCCGCGACATCGACGACGACCCGGTCTTCCTGGCCAAGTCGAGCTGGGAGACCGGCTATGTGATGGAGCGCTTCCCGAACGTGGCGTTCACGAAGACGAAGGAGCGGGGGTAGACGGGCGAATAAGGCGCCACCAGCGATATTCAGCTCAAGGCTGTACCAGGCGTCGCGAAACGAGCTTAGGATGCCTGATGTCCTTGGGGGGTATCGTCTTGCTGCATCCTGTCCGTAGTCTTCTTCTCGCCCTGACCCTGCTCGCGCTGACGCCCGCCTCGGCCCTGGCCGACTGGCGTCGGGCCGAAAGCCAGCATTTCGTCGTCTACAGCGACGGCTCGGAGCGCTCGCTGCGCGACTACACCGCCCGGCTGGAGCGGTTTCATGGCCTGCTCAGGTCGCGCTTCGGCGGACCTGCCCAGGACGACCTGCGCAAGCTGCCCGTCTATCTGGTTGACGACGCGCGGGCGCTGCGCACCGCCATGCCCCACCTGCCCGAAGGCATCGCCGGCTACTATACGGCCAGCGAGAACGACATTTTCGCCATCCTGATCCGCGGCCGGGACGATGACCTGCTGCTGCACGAATACACCCACCACTTCATGGCCAACGTGGGCCAGGGCCGGCTCCCCGGCTGGTTCAGCGAGGGGCTGGCCGAATACTATGCGACGGCGACCGTCAGCGAGGCGGGGGCGGCGAGCTTCGGCCTGCCGAACCCCGGCCGCCAGCGCCAGCTGCAGCAGGGCCGCTGGCTGCCAATGGACCAGCTGCTGCGGGCGCGGGGCTCCTTCGATATCGAGACCGAGACCGGACGGGGCATGTACTACGCCCAGTCCTGGGCCCTGACCCACTGGCTGCTGGCCGACCAGACGCGGGCCCGCGCGCTGGGCGTGTATCTGAACGCCGTCGGAGCGGGCCGCGACCCGGCCGAGGCGTGGCAGGCGAGCTTCGGCATCGCCCCCGAGGCGCTGGAGGCCCAGTTGAAGGCCTATATGCGGGGACGGCTCTACTACTCGGAACTCAACATCCCGCCGGTCACGCCCGAGATCACGGTCTCGACCCTGCCGCCCGCCTGGGATGCGGTGATCCTGCCGCTGATCAACTCCCGCAGCCCGCGTCCGGAAGAGATGAACGGTCCCGCCTTGCTGGCGACCGCCCGGGCCAATGCGGCGCGTTTCCCCGACGATGCGCTGGCGCTGGTCGCCCTGGGGCGCGCCGAACGAAGCTGGGGCGATTCCGCCGCGGCCGAAGCAGCATTGACCCGCACGCTGGAACTCGAGCCCGCCAATGTCGAGGGCCTGCTGCTGATGGCCGAGATCGTCGAGGAGCGCTCCGCCCTGGCCTCCGACGACGCCGGGACCGATCACGAGCGGGGCCTCGCCATGGACCTGCTGCGCCGCGCGCTTGAGGCGGAGCCCACGGACTATCGCATCCATGCCGACCTGGCCCGGCTGCGCCGCGGGGCCGAGGACTATCCGACGCAGGACGATCTGACGACCTGGGCCATGGCGGCGCGCTACGCCCCGCAGGTCATGTCGATCCGCGGCGACGCGGCGATCGCCATGCTGCAGGCCGGCCTCTTCGACGAGGCCGCCGCCCTGCTCACACCCATCGTCAACGATCCGCACGGCGGGCCGGGCGTCCAGCGGGCGCGCGTGCTGCTGGCCCAGATCGAGCAGATGCGCGCAGGGGCCGGATCGGACTGACGCCTCGTCCTGTCGCCGAAGGGCGTCTCGCGAAAGAGCTGACGGCCAAGTCGAACCGCCCGGGCGGCGCTGCGTTTGCAATGCCAGCGAGAGGGACGGCTGTCAGTCCCGAAGCGGGACGGAGCGCGGGTCACCCATGTTCGAATTCGGCCGGGACCTGAGGAAGCTGTTCGACAAGGCGCGCGAGAGCGATGACCTCGGCTGGCTGGAGCTGATCGGCGCCGATCTGGTCGAGGCGGAGGCGCGCCGCGAGGCCATCGACGCCGGCCGGATCTCGTGCGCCCGCCCCTTCGACGGCTGGCTCCGGGCCGCCGCCCTGTGGCGTGAACATGCCCGCCGCACCGGTCGGCGCGAGAGCCTGGAGCGGGCTGCGAAGTGCGCCTCTGAGGCCGCCCGGCACACCACCACCCCGGACCAGACCGCCGCGGCGGCGATCGAATCCGGCGAGATTCACCTGCTGCGCTTCGATCTGTTCGGCGGACCCGCGGCGCTGACGGCGGCGCTGTCCGACGCCCAGTCCCTGACCGCCGAGCGGCCGGTGACGCGGGCGGCGGCGGCGGCGCTGCACGCCCGCCTCTGCGCCCGGCGCGCCCGGCTGTCGGGCCAGCCGTCCAGCCTGCTGGACGCGGCGGCCCTGCTGGACGCGGCGCTGCACGGCTCGCGGGCCCTGCCGCCCTCGGTCGGCGACGAACTTCGCCTCGACCGGGCGGCGCTGGCGCTGGAGGCCGGAGTGGCGCGGCGCGACGGGCGGCTGCTCGACCAGGCCGGCCGCGACCTGCGCGCCCTCGTCGAGACCGCCTCGCCCGACTATCGCCCCCTGACCCGGGCCCGGGCGCTGGCCATGGCCGGGGCGGGACTGATGGCGCTGGCGGACCTGGCCCGGAACGAGGCCGCCAAGGTGCAGGGGCAGGCGCTGTTCGACGCCGCCGCCGACCAGTTCACGCCCGATCACAGTCCGCTGGACTGGGCGGCCGTGCGCCTGGCCGGGGCCGGCGCGGACACGCCGCTGTTGCTGCTCGCCGAGGCGGAGGCGCTGAGCCGCGAGCCCGGCCTGGTTCTTGGAGCCCTGGCGCGCGAGCGGAGGCTGGCGGCCGAGGCCGAGCTGGCCGAGGCCATGATGGACGTCGAGGCGCTGAACAGTCTGGAAGCGATCGTCCGCCGCCGGCTGGCCGATGCAGCGGGCGCCGAGCCCCTCGACTGGGCGGCGGACCAGATCGGCATGGCGCACCTGGCCATGGCCAGGGCGAGGCTGACGGCGACCGAACCGCGGGCCGTCGGCCTGATGCTCGCCGAGGCCCTGGAAACCGCCCGCGAATGGGGGGCGCCGGCGCTGATGCATCGCGCCGTGCTGGCGACGCCGGAGACGGTGGCCAGAGCCTGAGACCGCCTAGCCGCCGAGGGCCACGAAGCCGCCATTGGCGAAGCCGGGCTTGCCGTAACGCAGCGGCTGGCCGTCCTCGGCCATGACCCGGCCGCCGGCGGCCTCGAGCACCGCCTGACCCGCCGCCGTGTCCCACTCCGACGTCGGACCGGTGCGCGGATAGGCGTCGAACCGGCCTTCGGCGATCAGGCAGAATTTCAGAGAGGAGTCCGTGCCCTGCCACTGCACGCAGCCGTGGCGCGAGGCGAGCCGTCCGGCCTCCACATCAGTCATTGAATGGCTCATCACGGCCACTGGCGAGGCAGGGCGGTTGCGTACCCGGATCGGCTGCCAGGCCTCGCCGAAGCGACGACGGAAGGCGCCTCCGCCCTTGCCGCCGCTGCGCCAGGTCGTGGCGGTGGCCGGCGCGGTGACCACGCCCGCGACGACCGCCCCGCTGTGCACCAGGGCGATGTTGACGGTGAAGCTTTCGCGGCCCTCGACAAAGCCGCGGGTGCCGTCCAGCGGATCGATCAGCCAGAACCAGTCGGCCGTCTCCGCGGGCGCGCCGACGGCGGCGACGGCCTCCTCGGCCACCGCCTGGACGCTGGGATACAGCGCCTCCAGCCGCTCCAGGATCAGGGCCTCGGCCTCCTGGTCGGCGCGGGTCACGGGGCTGTCGTCGGCCTTGGCCTCGGCCACGACCCCGTTGCGCCAGTACGGCAGGATGACCCGGGCCGCGTCCTCCGCGATGTCGGCCAGCGCCCCGGTCAATGCACCCGAGGCGAGGTCGGCGGTCAGTCGTTTGCTCATGGCCGCTCCGATAGCCCATCGCGGCGGTTTGAAGAACCGGCAAATCAGGGCAGCGTTCGCGCGACCGATCCCCTGTTGTTTTCGAGCCCGATGACCGAAACCGCCGCCCCCTCCTCCCTCCCCGACGGCCAGGCCCTGGCGGCGCTGGTCGCCGGCAAGCTGTGCCACGACTTCATCAGCCCGGCCGGGGCGATCAGTTCCGGACTGGACCTGCTGAAGGACCCGACCGCCCAGGACATGCGCGACGACGCCATGGGACTGATCGAGGCGAGCGCGAAGAAGATGGTGGCTCTCGTGGCCTTCGCCCGCGTGGCCTTCGGCGCCTCGACCTCGGCGGAGCGGTTCTCGGGCGCGGAGCTGGGCGAACTGGTGGCCGGCCTGACGGAGGGCGGGCGCGCCACCCTGGACTGGCGGGTAGACGGCGGTGACTTTTCGAAGGCCCAGGCTCGCGCACTCGTGAACCTGGCCTGGCTGACCATGGCCGCCCTCCCGTCGGGCGGGGCGGCGGTGGTCTCGAGCGAACGTGGCGAGGGGCTGAAGCTGGCGGGCGTCGCCGAGGGGACGCGGGCCCGGCTGAAGCCCGAGGCGGTCGCCGGCCTGGCGGGCCGCCCGCTCAGCGAGGGCCTGCCGGGACAGTGGATCCAGCCCTACTGGCTGTGGCTGACGGCGCACGACGCGGGCGGCTCGCTGGAGGTCCAGGCCGAGGACGGCCGCGTGGCCCTGACCGTCCACATGCCTAACTGACGCTTAAGCCGGTTTCCCAAGGACTCGTTAACCGGCGCACGGTGATTATAGCGGATGACGCACACACGCGGGCGTTGTGCGTAATTTGGAACCGATCCCTTGACCCCCAGAACCTGTCTGATCGTCGACGACAGCCGGATCATCCGCAAGGTCGCCCGGCGCATCGTCGAGGGTCTCGGCTTCGAGGTCGACGAGGCCGCCGACGGTTCCGAGGCCCTGGCCTTCTGCGCCGGGGTGATGCCCGAGGTCATCCTGCTGGACTGGTCGATGCCGGTGATGGACGGGATGACCTTCCTGCGCCGCCTGCGCACCCTGCCGGGCGGGGCGGGCCCCAAAGTCCTGTTCTGCACCATCGAGACGCGCGCCGAACGCATCGCCGAAGCCCTGTCCGCGGGCGCCGACGACTATGTGATGAAGCCGTTCGACGGCGAGATCCTGACGTCGAAATTCGCCGAGGTGGGGGCCGTCTGAACCCATGTCGCCCGACGACTTCGACCGGCTCCAGTCCCTGATGGCCTCCCGCGCCGGCTTCCGGCTGACGCGCGACCGGATGAAGCTGGCCGAGCACCGGCTGGGCCCGCTGGCGCGGCGCGAGGGCTACGAGACGGTCGACGCCCTGCTGGCCTCGCTGTGGGCTAGGCCCGTGGCGGCGCTCGGCTGGGCCGTGATCGAGGCGCTGCTCAATCCCGAGACCTGGTTCCGGCGCGACCGCAAGACATTCGACACCTTCACCGGCGAGTTGCTGCCCGCCCTTTCGACCGCCCGCGGCGGCGGCCCGGTCAAGGTCTGGTCCGCGGGCTGCTCGACCGGCCAGGAGCCCTGGTCCCTGGCCATAGGCGCGTTCGACGCCGGCTTCCCCGTCGAGATCGTGGCCACCGACCTGTCGCAGCGGGCGCTGGAGAAGGCGCGTTCGGGCGCCTACACCGGCTTCGAGATCCAGCGCGGCCTCAAGGCCGGAACCATGCTGGCCTGGTTCGACCAGGCCGAGGACAACTGGATCGCCAAGCCCCGGCTGCGCGCGGCGGTGCATTTCGCCCGCGCAAACCTGCTGGACCCGCCGGCGGACGACCACCGGTTCGACGTGATCTTCTGCCGCTATGTCCTCGCCGACATGGAGCCGGCGCGCCGCGCCCAGACGCTGGACAACCTGGAGCGGCGGCTGGTCGACGACGGCTGCCTGTTCCTGGGGCCCGACGAGGCGCTGGCCGCCGACAGCATCGCCTTCCGCCCCGTGGCCGGCCGCAAGGGCCTGTTCGTCAAGACGCCGGCGGCGCTGCGCCGCGCGGCCTGAGCCTCACGCCTCGAAGTCGCGTCGCTGGAGCGCGGTCCGTGCGCGGAACCCGCGCCACAAAGCCCACAGGAACAGGGCGGCGGCGACACCGAGAGAGTCAGCAAAGATATCTCCCCACTCGGCATCGCGCCCGACCATGCCCTGTACGACCTCGACAACCGCCCCTAACCCGATGGCGAGTGCCGCCGCGGCGAGACGCGGAAGTCGCCGGAACAGTACGCCGAAGCTCCAGAGAATGAGGCCAAACGTGACAAAGTGCGCGCCCTTGTCCCATACCCCGCTCGCGCTCTCCAGCGCTTGAGCCGGTCCGATCATCAAGGCGATCGAGACAAAAAGAATGGCGACCGCCAGCAGGCGGAGAATTCGGCTCATTGAGCACCTTGTCTGTGAGACTCAGTTCCATAGCAGTGAGGCGGGAGCTGACCCAAGCCCCCCGGATAGAAGGTCTTTGTGGGACGCCCGTTCCGGCGGAGCGTAACCGGCGTGCTGATGACGGAGCCGGTCCGTCCCGCTAGGCTTCGCCCAACATCGGGGAGGATGTCTCATGCGGCTGTTCTGGCTGGTCGGGTCGCTGGCGCTCGCGCTGTTGATCGGGGTCGCGTCCCTGCAGGTTCCGGAGCCCGCCGGCGTGGACGCGCCCGCGACCGCCTTCTCGGCGGGACGCGCCATGACCGATGTGCGCGAGCTGGCGCGGCGGCCGCATCCGGTCGGCTCTGCCGACCACGCGCGGGTGGGGGCCTATCTGCTGCAGCGGCTGGACCAGCTCGGCCTCGAGACCTCGACGCAGGGCGGGCCGCTTTCGGCCGGCTCGGCGGACTATCTGCGCCGGATGGGCGGCGATCCCGGGGCGGCGAATTTCTCCGCCACCAACCTGATCGGCGTCCTGCCGGGGCGGAACCCCGCCCTGCCCGCCGTGGCCCTGATGGTCCACTACGACACCGTGCCGATGTCGCCCGGGGCGGCGGACGATTCCACTGGCGTGGCGGCGGTGCTGGAAAGCGTGCGCGCGATCCGCGCCCGCGGCCCGGCCGACCGGACACTGGTGGTGATCCTGACCGACGCCGAGGAGATCGGCCTCGACGGAGCGCGGGCCTTCTGGGGCGGCCATCCGCTGCGCGACCGGATCGGGGCGGTGATCAATCTCGAGGCGCGCGGCGGCGGCGGCCGGGCCATGATGTTCCAGACCGGCTCCGGCAACGCCGAAACCATCGCCCTCTTCGCCCGCGCCGGAACCCGGGCCGACGGCGGCGTCACCTCCAACTCGCTGGCGGTGTTCGTCTATGAGCGGATGCCGAACGACACCGACTTCAGCGTCTCGAAGGATCGCGGAGTCCCCGGCCTGAACCTGGCCTTCATCGGACGGCCCGAACAGTACCACGCGCCCTCCTCGACCCCCGGGGCGCTCGACCGGGGCGCGGTCCAGCACATCGGCTCGCAGACGCTCGAGAACGCCGACGCCCTGCTCCGCGCCGGGGCGCTGCCGGCGCGCGGCGATGACGCCGTCTACGCCGATCTGTTCGGCCGGGTGATCCTCAGCCATCCGCCGGCGGCGGGCTGGGGGCTGCTGGCGGCCGCCCTGGCGCTGCTGGGCGCAGCCGCGTGGCGGGCAAGCCGGCGGGCGGGGCTGACCTGGGCCGAGGCCGGCCGCGGCGCCGTGGACGGGGTCTGGTTTCTGACCAGCGGCCTGATCCTCACCCAAGCGGTGCGGACGCTGGCGGGGCCGCTGTCGGGGCGCGACGCCTACTACACCCTGCTGGCGCGCCTGCCGTGGATGGAGGCGGGCGCCGCCCTGGCCGTGCTGGCATTGGGCATGGCGCTGCTGGGCGGGCGCGGCCGGCCTGACCGGCGCCTCGTCGCGATCGCCGTCGCCGCCGCCGCCGCGGTGGCGCTGACGCCGCTGCTGGCCCTGGGCGGGCTGAACCCCTTCACCATCGGCGTCTTCGTGGTCGCCCTGATCGCGGGGGGGCTGTCGCTGGCGCCGGGACTGGCGGCGCGGACGGCGTGGGGCGGCTGGACCGGGCTGATCGCCCTCGTCCTCGTCTTCGCCGCCGCGGCCCAGGCGCTCGCGCCCCAGGCGGCCTTCCTGTTCCTGTGGCCGGCCCTGCTGGCGGCCGCCACGGCGGCGCTGGCGGCCGTCCTCGACCCCGGGCTGACGCGAGCGCCGTCGCTCGCCGCGGTCGCGGTCGCGGCGACGATCGGCGGCGCCTGGCTGATCGGCCTGTCCCATCCGGTCTTCCTCGGCGTCGGCCTGGACCTGCCCGGGGTGCTGGTGCTGATGGGCCTGCTGGTGCTGATGCTCGTGCGGCCGCTGTCGCCGGAGCGCGGCGCCGTCCGGCCGTGGCTGATCGCGGCGCTGGCGGTTCTGGTGCTCGGCGGCGCAGTCTCGGCCTGGGGGCAGGTCGCGCGGCCCATGGCGGTCGAGCCGGCCGGCGAATCGGCGGCATCCTGATCACGCCGCGCTCCCCGGCCGCGATGGAGGTCCCATGTCCCGCCCGCTGCTCTATCTCGAGGACCTCCAGGTCGGCCAGACCTTCGTCACCGGCTCCGTCACCGTCACGGCCGAGGCCATCAAGGCCTTCGCGCGGGACTACGACCCCCAGCCCTTCCACCTCGACGAGGCGGCGGCGCAGGACAGCCTGTTCGGCGGCCTGGCGGCCAGCGGCTGGCACACGGCGGCGCTGAGCATGCGGCTGCTGGTCGACGGCCTGCCGATCGCGGGCGGCCTGATCGGCGTCGGCGGCGAGACCACCTGGCCGCGCCCGACCCGGCCCGGCGACACTCTGACCGTCCACGTCGAGGTGCTGGAGATCACCCCGTCGAAGTCGCGCCCCGACCGCGGCATGATCCGCACCCGTAACGAGACCCGCAACCAGCACGGCGACCCCGTTCAGATATCGAAGCTCGGCATCGTGGCCTGGCGGCGTCCCGTCGAAACCTGAGCCTCACCCGCCGTCGGCCCACACCGTCTTGTACAGGTCGAAGCGGCGGTCGCGCAGGTTGCGCACCGTGCCCTGCGACTTGGCCCAGGCCAGGTCCGACAGGTCGAGGTCGGCCACCGTCACCGTCTCGACATTCTCCGACGCCTCGGCCGCCACCCCGTCCCGCGCGAAGGGGAAGTCGCACGGCGTCAGGATGCAGGACTGGGCGTACTGGATGTCCATGTTCTCGACGTTGGGCAGGTTGCCGACATTGCCGGACAGGGTGACGTAGCACTGGTTCTCGATGGCCCGCGCCTGTGAGCAGTAGCGCACCCGCAGATAGCCCTGCCGGTTGTCGGTGCAGAACGGCACGAACAGCAGCCGCGCCCCCTCGTCGACCAGCCGCCGGGCCAGCTCGGGGAACTCGGAATCGTAGCAGATCAGCACCCCGATCGGGCCGCAGTCCGTGGGGATGGCGTGGACCCGGTCGCCGCCCTTGATGTTCCACCAGTGGCGCTCGTTCGGGGTCGGGTGGATCTTCTCCTGCTCGTGCACCGAGCCGTCGCGCAGGAAGACATAGGCGACGTTCTGGATGTCGCCGTCCTCGGTCCGCGTCGGATGCGAGCCGCCGATGATGTTGATGTTGTACTCGACCGCCATCTTGCGCAGCGCCTCGACGAAGCGCGGCGTGTAGCGGGTCAGGGCCTCGATCGATTCAACCGGCGACAGCTTCGTGGACTCCAGCGACAGCAGCTGGAGGGTGAACAGTTCGGGGAAGACGACGAAGTCGGAGCGGTAGTCCGAGGTGACGTCGACGAAATATTCGATGTTGGCGATGAACTCCTCGAAGCTGGCGACCTTGCGCGCCTGCAGTTGAACCGTCGCCACCCGCACCGTCTCCTTGACCGCGAAGGCCGCGCCGCGCCCGTGCGTCTCGGCATAGTAGGGGTTGCGCCAGACCATGTGGGCAGCGTGGCCCAGCGAGGCGGTGTCAGAGGTCAGATAGTTCTCCAGCACCCCGATCGGCTCGAAGCCCGAACGCATGTGGAAGCCGATCACCGGGTCGTTCAGCTTGCGCGCCGTGACCGCGTCCAGATAGTCGCGCGCGTCGGGATAGGCCGCCTTGCGCCGCGCCAGCCCCGGCATCCGCCCGCCGAACACGATGCCCTTCAGATTCTGCGCCTCGCACAGGTCGCGCCGGGCGTCGTACAGCCGCTGGCCGATGCGCAGCCGGCGCCGGTCGGGATCGACACAGACCTCCATGCCGTAGAACCACTCGCCCAGGGGATCGTGCCGCGCCGCATAGCCGCCGCCGGTGATCTGGGTCCAGGTGTGCGGCGACATGGCCGTCTTCTCGTCGATGCGGAAACCGGCGGCGTAGCCCACGATCTCACCGTCGAACTCGACCACGAACTGGCCGTCGGGAAAGGCGGCGATCTGCCCGCGCAGCATGCCCGGCGTATAGGCCGGCATGTCCTTGTAGACCTTGGTCACAAGGGCGGTGATGGCGTCGATGTCGCCCAGCCGGGCGTTGCGGATGTTTAGGATGGCGGACTTGCGGGGCTTTTTCATCGCTCCCTGAACGCATGGCGGAGGGCGGGGATCAATCCCTTACTAATCGGCATGGCCGTCGATCTGCGGGGGCGGCGCCGGCTTCCCGCTCAGTCGCTCAGCCGCGCCGGGCCCAACGCCCCCACAGGACCGTTACGAGGGTCGTGGCGAGCAGCGCCGCTCCGAGAAGATCCCAGAGACCGTCCTCCAGCAGGGCGCCGACCAGGCCGACAAGGCTGAACACGCCCACGATCATGGGGGCGCCGAGAATCGTCCACAGGCTCCGGTTCCGGCGGGTCATGCCGTTCGCCGCGCCTTCGCCAGCCACAGATAGAGGCCCGAGCCGAGGACGATGATTGTGACGAGGTCCAGCAGGCCCCAGACGATCTTGAGGGGCAGTCCGCCATAGTCGCCGAAATGCAGGGGCTGCGACAGGGACAGGGCCTTCACATACCAGGGCGTCTCGGCCACGGCGGCCAGCTCGCCGGTGCGCACATCGATGAGGGCGGGCGTGGTCAGGTGGGTCGTCAGCGGGGTGTCGCCGTGGAAGAAGACGGCGAAGTGGTGGTCTGTTGAATAGTCGGTTCCGGGGAAGGCGACGAATTGCAGGGTCCGGCCCGGCAGCGCGACCCGGGCCCGCTCGACAGCCCGCTCCAGCGAGGCCCATTCGCCTACCGCCGCAGGGGCGTCGTGGGCCGCGGCCAGATCCGCCAGGGCGGTGTCTTTCCAGTAGGCCAGGATCGGCGTGGCCAGGGTGTTGACCACCCCCGTGCCGCCGACGACCAGCACCCAGGCCACCGTCACCACGCCCAGCAGGTTGTGCCAGTCCAGCCAGCGGGTGCGGGCCGCCTTCCCCGTCCGCACCGTCCCGAACGGGAGCCGCCGCATGAAGGGGGCGTAGAGCACCACGCCCGACACCACCGCCACGATCAGCATCAGCCCCATGGCGCCGAGGAACAGCATGCCGGGGAGGCCCAGGAACATGTCGGTGTGCAGTTGCAGCAGGAACTCCATCGCCGGGTGGCCGGCGACCGGCGGAGCCGGGTCGCCGCTGGTCTGGTCGATGGGCTGGAAGCTGAACTGGCCGGCCGGGGCGTCGGGCGCGCGGCTGGTGACATTCACCACCGGCCGGTCCTCGTCGAAGCTCATGAAGGCCGGGACCTCGCCCGGTTGGCGCGCGAGGGCGGTTTGCAGCACCTGGTCGAGGTCGAGCCGCCGGCCCTCGGCGTGCGCCGGCGCCCATGGCTCGTCCAGCAGCACCTCGTTCAATTCATGGGTGAAGACCAGCGGCAGGCCGGTGATGCATAGCATCAGCAGGAAGGCGGTCGAGACCAGGCTCGACCACCTGTGAACCCACGACCAGGCACGGATGGTTCGAGTCTGCATCCGGCTCAGAATTCCGTCGAGATGGACAGCCTGAGAGTGCGCGGGGCGCCGAGCGTCAGGTAGTTGGCGCCCGGGTAGCCGCCGACGGCCACCCAGTGATCCTCGTCCGCCAGGTTCTCGATGCGGGCCCGCAGGGCGATCTCCCGGCCCATGGCCTCGGTCTCGTAGCGCAGCCCGGCGTCGAAGCGGGTCCAGGACTCCAACTGCACGGTATTTGCGGCGTTGGCCTGCTGCTCGCCGGTGTGGACGGCGCGGGTCTCGAGGGTCAGGCCGGCGACCTGGGGGAGGTCCCATTCGACGTTGAGATTGCCCTGGAAGGCCGGAACCCCGATCGGCTCGGCCCCCGATTGCACGATCTCGGCGTCCAGCCACGTCGCGCCGCCGACAATTCGCAGGCCCTCCACCGGTTCGCCGTAGACACTGAGTTCCAGGCCGGTGTTCTTCTGTTCGCCGTCGGCGCTGTAGACGCCACTCGGCGGGGTGGAGCCGGGGGTCGGGGTGAACAGCTCGCTCTGCAGCGTCGAGCGGAACACGCTGAGCGTGCCGCCGAACATTCCTCCGTCGTATTTGGCGCCGACTTCGACCTGCTCTCCGATGAAGGGGTCGAGGACCTCGCCCGCGTTTTCTACGGCGGCGCCATTGACCACCGCGGGAGCGATCTTCCCGGGGATAAGGGCCTCGGCATAGTTGGCGTACAGCGAAATGGCGTCCGTCGGCTTGTAGACCAGGGCGAAGACCGGCGTGGTCGCCTCCCCCTTGTATGCCGAGGCCAAGGCGCCGGAGTTGTAGTCGTAGGACCGGGTCTCGATCCGCTGGTGGCGGACCCCGACGGTGGCGAGCAGGCGGCCGTCCATGAAGGACATCATGTCAGCCACGGCGACGCTGGCGTTGTCGACCCGCTCGGTGACGCCGGGATCCGACAGGTCGCCGCCGACGAAGAAGTCGGGCGCGGGCGGAGGCACGGCGACCGGACTGTAGAGATCGGAGGCGAAGCCCGCGAAGTTGGAGAAGGCGTAGGCGTTGGCCGACTTCGACCGGACCTGCGAGGCCGAGAGGACGAGGCGGTGGCCGACCGGCCCGGTCGCCAGTTCGGCGCGCAGGCCGACGTCCCCGGACCAGACCGTGTCCTCGCGCGTATTGTCGAAGCGATAGGCGGTCAGATTTCCATTAGCATCCGCCCTCGGATTGGCGAGGACGTTGGCCTCCTCGCCCTTGCGGCCGCCGAAGGCCGCCCAGGCGGAGACGCTGTCTGTCAGGTCGAGCTCGCCACGGGCGACGCCGAACAGCTGGGTCTCGTCGGTATAGGTCCACGGCTGGGCGAAATTGCCGTCGGCCGCGGGCGGCGCCGGGATGTCGCCGGCCGGGGTCACCGCAGGACGGGGGGCGTCGATGTGGTGGTCCTGGAATCCGATATCGGCCGAGAAGCGGGCGCGGTCGCCACGCCGGTCCAGCCCGAGGCCCACCGCGGTCAGTTCACGATCCTGCGCCTCGATTCCCGCCTCGCCGTCGCGGCGGACGAGGTTCAGGCGCATGCCGTAGTCGTCGGCGGGACCGAAGCGGCGGGCCAGGTCGGCGGCGAGGTAGAGCTCGCTTTCGCCATCGAGGCCGGCGGTCCAGCGGTTGAGCGGCTCGTTCGGCGCGCGCTTGGGTGTCAGGTTGAACGCCCCGCCGACGCCGCTGCCGCCGGGGGCGGCCCCGTTCAGGAAGGCTGTGGCCCCGTGGAACACCTCGATCCGGTCGAGGAACTCAGCGGCCACGAATTGACGGGGCAGGATGCCGTAGAGCCCGTTCAGGGTCATGTCGTCCGAATAGACCGGAAAGCCCCGGATGACGTACAGCTCCTGGAAGTTTCCGAAGCCCTTGGAGACGCGAACGGCCGGGTCGTTCTGGAGCACATCGCCGACGCTGCGGGCCTGCTGGTCGCGGGCCAGTTCGCTGGTGTAGCTGGTCGAGGCGAAGGGCGTGTCCATGACGGCGAGATTGCCGAACAGCCCGACGCGTCCGCCGCGCGCCACCTGACCGCCGGCATAGGGTGATGTCAGGGTGACCTGCGAGCCGGTGACGACCACGTCGTCCACCTGGGTCGCCTCGACCTCCTGGGCCATGACCGGCGAAGCTAGCGCCGCGGCGCTGCAGGTGGCGAGCAGGAAGGTCCGGACCATTGAGTGAGCTTTCTTTGTTGCGAACGCGTCGCACTATACGAACCTGGGCGGGGCTGCAACGGCAAGGCTCCGGGATGGAAGGTCGCAGGCCGCCGGGACCTCGCCTCAGCCGCAGGCCGACCCGGCTTCGGATCGCAAGGGCCTCACCCGGGCAGGCTACGTCAAAATCGGACGTGTTCTGGCCGGACCGGAAAAGAACATATTGGCAACCGGAACAAACCGTGCACATATCCCTGCTCACAGGGAGCGGGTCACGGTCATAGGACCGAAGGCGGGCCTCTCCTCCAGTACCGAACGGGAATCATGGCAAGGGAGAGTGGCAAGGTGGCGGCACAGGCGAATTTGAAATTGGTCGGCAAGGACGACGGCGACAAGCAGCGGGCTCTCGAGGCGGCGATCGCCCAGATCGACCGCGCCTTCGGCAAGGGCTCGGTGATGAAGCTCGGCAAGGGCGGCATCGCGGAGGCGATCCCGTCGGTGTCGACCGGCTCGCTGGGCCTCGACATGGCGCTGGGCATCGGCGGCCTGCCGCGCGGCCGGGTCATCGAGGTGTTCGGTCCGGAAAGCTCGGGCAAGACCACCCTGGCCCTGCACACCGTGGCCGAGATCCAGAAGTCGGGCGGCACCGCCGCCTTCGTCGACGCCGAACACGCGCTGGACCCGGGCTATGCCCAGAAGCTGGGCGTCAACCTCGATGATCTGCTGGTGTCTCAGCCCGACACGGGCGAACAGGCGCTCGAGATCGTCGACACCCTGGTGCGCTCGGGCGCCGTGGACATCGTGGTGGTCGACTCCGTCGCCGCCCTGACGCCCCGCGCCGAGATCGAGGGCGAGATGGGCGACAGCCTGCCCGGCCTGCAGGCCCGCCTGATGAGCCAGGCCCTGCGCAAGCTGACCGCCTCGATCAACAAGTCGCAGTGCATCGTCCTGTTCATCAACCAGATCCGTCACAAGATCGGCGTCATGTACGGCTCGCCCGAGACGACGACGGGCGGCAATGCGCTGAAATTCTACGCCTCGGTCCGTCTGGACATCCGCCGCACCGGCGCGATCAAGGACCGCGACGAGGTCGTCGGCAACACCACCCGGGTCAAGGTGGTCAAGAACAAGGTCGCCCCGCCGTTCCGCGAGGTCATCTTCGACATCATGTACGGCGAGGGCATCTCCAAACTGGGCGAGATCATCGACCTTGGGGTCAAGGCTGGCGTGATCGAGAAGTCGGGCAGCTGGTTCTCCTACGACAGCCAGCGGATCGGCCAGGGCCGCGAGAACGTGCGCGCCTTCCTCAAGGCCAATCCGGACATCGCCGACTCGATCGAGAAGGCCGTGCGCGCCTCGACCAACAAGATCGCCGAGGAACTGCTGGGTACGCCCGAACCCGACGAGGGCCAGGACCTCGAGGGCTGAGGCCGAGCCGACTCTGCCGACTCTGCCACCCCGCTTTTCAGCCGAAGCGACTCTGCCGACTCCGCCACCCTGTTTTTCAGGTTCCGGAGTCCGCCACCCTACTTCTCCGGCCGGGTCCGCCGACCCGCCACCGACCCCGCCGGGCCGGGCCGGACGGAGCGGCCGCTCGACCCCACCCGGGTCGAGCGGCCTTTTTTTCGCAAGCGGGACCTTTCCGCCAGCGCGGCGGTTGTCGGGTTCGTCAAACCGGAGCCCGCCATGGCCGACCCTCAGGTCCAGTCCCTCAGTCAGTTCACCCTGTCCGAAACTCCCTCCGGCTATCTCCTCGAGATCGAGGGCGACGGCGGGGCGTCTATGGCCGTCGTCGCCACGCCCGAGCAGATCGACGCCATCATCGACGCCCTCGACGATCTGCTGTCCGAGGACGAGGCCGCCGCCGACGAGGTCGACGACGCAGACTGAGCCGCCCGGCCCCGGTTCCGGTCCGCCTGCCTCTCTGGCCAGCGGCGCCCCGTCCGGCTAACCTTCTCCCTTAGCCGGGGGAGAGACGACATGGCTGGACCAGGCAAGGGTGCAACCGGTCGGGCCATCCTGCTGGCCGCCCTGGCGGCCGGCACGCTCGACATCACCGCGGCCATCCTGACCAATCTGCAGGTCCCCGCCCGGGTGGTGCTGCAATCCGTCGCCGGCGGCTGGCTCGGATCAGCCGCCTATCAGGGCGGCTGGCCGACGGCCTGGCTGGGCCTCGCCTCCCACTACGGCGTCATGACGGGCATCGCCGCAGTGTTCGTGCTCGCCTCGGCCCGAATCCCCGCCTTGCGCCGGTTGTGGTTCCCCGCAGGCGTGGCCTTCGGCGTCGCGGTCTGGCTGGCGATGACCTTCGTCGTCGTGCCGCTCTCTGCCTCGACCCTGTCGCCCCCCGACAGCCTGATGGCGGCGATGAAGCCGATCGTGATCCACATCCTGTGCGTCGGCCTGCCGATCGCCTGGATGGCGCAGCGCGTGCTGGGGCCGCCCCGCTCCGCCTGATCCGCCCGATCACGGGCGGGTGATGCTTTCAGGCCGAAACCCCTATATGAGGCGCGTTCCTCTTCGCCTCCCCAGAACGACCCGCGCAATGACCACCTCGTCCAGCCTGAACCAGATCCGTTCGACCTTCCTCGACTATTTCGCCGCCGATGGGCACGAGAAGGTCCAGTCGGCTCCGCTGGTGCCGCAGAACGACCCGACGCTGCTGTTCGTCAACGCCGGCATGGTGCCGTTCAAGAACGTCTTTACCGGTCAGGAGACGCGGGCGATCAAGCGCGCCACCAGCTCGCAGAAATGCGTCCGCGCCGGCGGCAAGCACAACGATCTCGACAACGTCGGCTACACCGCGCGCCACCACACCTTCTTCGAGATGCTGGGGAATTTTTCCTTCGGCGACTACTTCAAGGAGCACGCCATCGAGATGGCGTGGAACCTCGTCACCAAGGAGTTCGGCATCCCCGCCGAGCGGCTGATGGCCACCGTCTACATCGACGACGACGAGGCCTTCGACCTGTGGAAGAAGATCGCCGGCCTGCCGGAATCAAAGATCGCCCGCATCGCCGGCAGCGACAATTTCTGGTCCATGGGCGATACCGGCCCCTGCGGCCCCTGCACCGAGATCTTCTACGACCACGGCGACCACATCTGGGGCGGACCTCCGGGCACGCCCGAGGAAGACGGCGACCGCTGGGTCGAGATCTGGAACCTGGTCTTCATGCAGTTCGACCAGGCCGCCGACGGCAGCCGCAGCCTGTTGCCGAAGCCGTCGATCGATACCGGCGCGGGCCTGGAACGCGTCGCGGCCGTGCTGCAGGGCGTGCACTCCAACTATGAGACCGACCTGTTCCGCACCCTGATCGCGGCCTCGGAGCACGAGACCAACACGGCGGCCGAGGGCGAGCGCGCGCCCAGCCACCGGGTCATCGCCGACCACCTGCGCTCGTCCTCCTTCCTGATCGCCGATGGCGTCACGCCGTCGAACGAGGGCCGCGGCTACGTCCTGCGCCGGATCATGCGCCGGGCCATGCGCCACGCCCACCTGCTGGGCGCCGCCGATCCGCTGATGCACCGTCTCGTGCCGACCCTGGTGCAGGAGATGGGCGAGGCCTATCCCGAACTGCGCCGCGCCCAGGCCTTCATCGAGGACACTCTGAAGCAGGAGGAAATCCGCTTCCGCACCACCCTCGGCCGCGGCATGGGCCTGCTCGAGGACGCAGCGCGCGATCTCGGCGAGGGCGGCGTGCTGCCCGGCCAGACCGCCTTCACCCTCTATGACACCTACGGTTTCCCGCTCGACCTGACCCAGGACGAGGCGCGCCGCCGCGGCTTCACCGTCGACACCGCCGGCTTCGACGCGGCGATGGAAGAACAGCGCAACCGGTCGCGCGAGCACTGGACCGGTTCAGGCCAGACCGCCTCGGCCGGCGAATGGCTCGCCCTGCGCGATCGCCTCGGCCCTACCGTCTTCACCGGCTACGACGCCGTCGAGGGCTCGGGCGAGGTGCTGGCCATCGTCGAAAGCGGCCAGTCGGTCGACGAACTGGGCGCCGGCGAGACCGCCGAGGTGCTGTTCGACCAGACCCCCTTCTATGGCGAAGGCGGCGGCCAGGCCGGCGATCGTGGCGAAATCGAATGGACCGACGCCACCGGCCAGCAGGGCTCGGGCGTCGTGCTGGACGTACAGAAGCACGCCGGCGACCTGTTCGCCCACCGGATCGAGATCAGCTCGGGCACGCTCGCCATCGGCGCCCGCGTCCAGCTCCGCGTCAACCCCGAGGCGCGGCTGACGACCCGCGCCAACCACTCGGCGGCCCACCTGCTGCACAAGGCCCTGGCGAACGTGCTGGGCGGCCACGTGGCCCAGAAGGGCCAGATGGTCGACGCCGAGCGGCTGCGCTTCGACTTCAGCCACAACGCCCCGGTGACCGAGGACGAACTGGCGCGGATGGAGGACGAAGTGAACGCCGTCATCCGCCAGAACATCCCGGCCGAGACGAAGATGATGGCTCCGCAGGAAGCCATCGACGCGGGGGCCGTCGCCCTGTTCGGCGAAAAATACGGCGACGAGGTTCGCGTGCTGACCCTTGGGCGCTCGCTGACCGAGGCGGACAAGCCCTACTCCGTCGAGCTGTGCGGCGGCACCCACGTGGCGCGGACCGGCGACATCGCCCTGTTCAAGATCGTGTCGGAGAGCGGCATCGCCGCCGGCGTGCGCCGGATCGAGGCCCTGACCGGCGAGGCCGCGCGCCAGTATCTGCTGGCCCAGGCCGCGGTGGCGAAGAAGCTGGCGCAGACCTTCAAGGTCCAGCCGGCGGACGTGCCGGCCCGGGTCGAGGCGCTGAGCGGCTCGGTGCGCACGCTCGAGAAGCAGGTCGCCGACCTGAAGAAGCAGCTGGCGCTGGGCGGCGGCTCGGGCGGGAACGCCGCGCCGGAAGAGATCAACGGCGTCAAGCTGATCGCCCGTGTCCTCGACGGAGTCGACGGCAAGGGCCTGCGCGGCGTGGCCGAGGACTTCCGCAAACAGGTCGGCTCCGGCGTCGTGGCCCTGATCGGCGTCACCGAGGGCAAGGCGGCGGTGACGGTCGCCGTGACCTCCGACATGACCGGAAAGGTCAATGCGGCCGATCTGGCGCGCGCCGCGGTGCTGGCCATGGGCGGACAGGGCGCGGGCGGCAAGCCGGACTTCGCCCAGGGCGGCGCCCCGGACGGCGGCAAGGCCGAGAACGGGCTGGCTGCGGTGCGGACGGCCTTGGCCGGCTAGCGTCTGGCGTCGTTCTGGATGTCCACGGCCGCCAGCTTCCAGCTGAACAGCCCGCGACGTTCGAGGATCAGGGCCAGCCGCTGGTCCGGATGGTCCCTGTCGGTCAGGGTGACAGCGAAGGCGTTCAGGTCCCGGTAGCCCCAGGCCTGATGGATGTCGTCGCCCTCGTCGGCGGCGTCGCCGGGTTCGGGCTGGTCCCGAACGGTCGGGTCGGGCGCCTCGGCCGTGGTGACCATCTGCGCCACCACCTCCGGCGTCACGGCGGCGTCGACGGCCCCGGAAAGCAGCATCGGCGCGAGGATGAGGCCGAGGCCGCCCAGGCCGCTCTCGGCCATCCGCGGATCGCGTCGCATCCGGGTCGCCAGTTCGGCGTTCAGCTCGTCCTTCAGACTCTGGCGAAGGGCGGGGAAGTCGACCAACTGCTCGATGCGGTCGGCGTCTCCGGCCTTGGCGGCGCGGATCAGGGCCTGGGCGGCAAGGACGGGCGCCGCGGCCCAGGCGGCGGCCAGAACGACGACCGCCACAACGGCCGACCCGACGATGAGCTTCTTGGTCATGTTACCCTCTGGCGTCGGAACGCCTCCCCACGGCTACGGTTGCCGCGAGTCGATCAGCCTGCCTAGCGTTTGGCCGCCGGCGCGGCGGGGGCCGGTGCGGCGACCACAGGCGCGGCGCCCTCGGGCAGGCCGATGTGAACCAGCTTCCATTCGAACGGCCCCTTGCGCTCGAAGGTGAAGATGGTGCGCGACCCACCCTCGTCGGTCACCGCCATGCGGACCCGGTTTACGCCCCAGAACACCGGCGTGGGCGTCGGATCGGCGGCGGCCGAGGCCGCGGCCGCGGCCGGGGTGGGCGCCTGTGACCGCTGCGAGGCGAAACGGCCCTCACCCCGGGTCAGGCCGGCCAGAGCGGCGGGCGTCAGATAGGCGTCCACATCGGCGACGGCCGCCGGACTGGCCTGCTCGAGCTGCCGCCGGACGGCGCCGATCGGATCTTCCAGGAACGTCGGCGCGGGCGCCAGGGCGGCGGGGTTGCCCGACAGCTGTGGGCGCAGAGACTGGCGCACGGCGCCAAAATCGATCAGCCGGGACAGGCCGGCTACGTCATTGGCGTCCGCCGCCGAGCGGATGCCGAAGAAGGCCACGGCCGGCGCGGCGAAGAAGCTGACCGCCGCCACCAGGACGGCCAGCAGCAGCAGATTGCCGAACAGCTTCTTCAACGGGCTCTCCACGCTTTCGCACCATCAATGCACGAACGCCGGTCGGGCTCAAACGAAAGCCCCGCCGGAGCGAATCCGGCGGGGCTGGAATGACAAGGCGCTCAAGCAGCGAGCGACCGCGTCGCGCGCGATGGCGCCCTAGGACTTCATCGCCCTGGTCAGGTTCTCGGCGACCTTGTCGAGGAAGCCCTCGGTGGTCAGCCAGCCCTGCTGGTCGCCGACCAGAAGCGCCAGGTCCTTGGTCATGTGGCCGCTTTCGACGGTTTGGACGACGACACGCTCCAGCGTCTCGGCGAAGGCGGCGAGTTCGGCGTTGCCGTCCAGCTTGGCGCGGTGCGAGAAGCCGCGGGTCCAGGCGAAGATCGAGGCGATCGAGTTGGTCGAGGTGGCCTCGCCCTTCTGGTGCTGCCGGTAGTGGCGGGTGACGGTGCCGTGGGCGGCCTCCGATTCCAGCACCTTGCCGTCCGGCGTCATCAGCACGGAGGTCATCAGGCCCAGCGAGCCGAAGCCCTGCGCCACCACGTCGGACTGCACGTCGCCATCGTAGTTCTTGCAGGCCCAGACGAAGCCGCCCGACCATTTGATGGCCGCGGCCACCATGTCGTCGATCAGGCGGTGCTCGTAGGTCAGGCCCTTTTCCTTGAACTCGGCCGCGAACTCCTCGTCGAACACCTTCTGGAAGATGTCCTTGAAGCGACCGTCATAGGCCTTGAGGATGGTGTTCTTGGTCGAGAGATAGACCGGGAAATTCCGCTGCAGGCCGAACGAGAAGCTGGCGCGGGCGAACTCGGTGATCGAGTCGTCGAGGTTGTACATGCCCATGGCCACGCCAGCCGAGGGGAAGTCGAACACCTCGTGCTCGATGACCTGGCCGTCCTCGCCCTGGAATTTGATGGTCAGCTTGCCGGGACCGGGGACGAGGAAGTCGGTGGCCTTGTACTGGTCGCCGAAGGCATGGCGGCCGACGACGATCGGCTGGGTCCAGCCGGGGACCAGACGCGGCACGTTCGAGCAGATGATCGGCTCGCGGAAGACCACGCCGCCGAGGATGTTGCGGATCGTGCCGTTCGGCGACTTCCACATCTTCTTGAGGCCGAACTCCTTCACCCGCGCCTCGTCGGGGGTGATGGTGGCGCATTTCACGCCGACGCCGTGCTTCTGGATGGCGTGGGCCGCATCGACCGTCACCTGGTCGTCGGTGGCGTCCCGGTTCTCCATGCCGAGGTCGTAGTAGTCGAGCTCGAGATCGAGGAAGGGGAAGACCAGCTTGTCCTTGATCATCTGCCAGATGATCCGGGTCATCTCGTCGCCGTCGATGTCCACGATGGGATTGGCGACCTTGATCTTGGCCATGCGGGTTCGCGCCTCTGATTGGGATGGGGAGTGAGGCGGGCGGTATAGCGGCGCGGGGGCGCGGGCGCAAAGGGCGGCGGAGACGCCGGCCAAGCAGGAGTGTATCGTCGTTCCCGGAGAGGCCGCTCATTGGGGGAGACGCACATGAACCATTGGAAATCGGCCCTGGCGTGGGCGGGCAGCCTGGTGATCCTGTCCGCCTGCGGACCCGCCGACGCCTCGGGGGAGACGGCGGCGAGCATCCCGTCCACGGCGTCAGGCGGGACGCAGACGACGGCGGCGGCGCCCGGCATGGCTTCCGAAACCCGGACCTTCCGCGACTGGATGGCTATCTGCGACAACGGCAACGCCTGCTTCGCCTTCGGCCCGGGCCGCGAGGGGCTTGGCTGGATCCGGGTCGCCATCCAGCCGGGGCCGGACGCGCAGCCGGAGGTCGCCGCGGGATACTGGCCGGGTGAGGCCGAAGGGACCGGCGCCTTCGCCCTGACCATCGATGGCGTCGGTTATCCGATGAGCCTGGCCACCGATGACCCGGTGGCCGCCGAAGTCCCTGCCGCGCGGGCTTTGGAAGTGGCGCGAGCGCTCGCCAACGGGAGCGCCGCCCGGATTGGTGCGGACCATGAGCTTTCGCTGTCCGGCGCGGCCGCCGCCCTGCTCTGGATCGACGAACGGCAAGGCCGGGTGAACACGGTGACGGCCCTGCGGCGGCCCGGGCGCCGAGCCGCCGCCAGCGTCCGGGCCGCGCCGCCGCTTCCGGTGGTCACCCCGGCCCCAGCCGTGTCGCAGACAGGCTTTGGGGATCAGAACCAGGTCCTTCCGGCGGCGTTGGAGGCTGTGCCGGCGGTGGCGGCGTGCCGCGCCGAAACATCGGAACACTGGATCGGGAAGGAAGTGATGTCGGCCCGCCTGAACGCCACGACCGAGCTCTGGGCCGTCCCCTGTTTCGCGGGCGCCTACAACATGGGACACGACTGGTACGTCACCGGCCCCGGCGGCCGCGATCCCCGCCCCGCGCGGCTGGCCTCGACCTCGGACGATCCCGGAGCGGGGACGATCAACGGCGGCTATTCGCCGGAAACCCGCACCATCGTCGCCTTCGCCAAGGGGCGGGGTGTCGGCGACTGCGGAACCGCCTCGACCTGGACGTGGACCGGACGCGAGTTCGTGCTGACCCACGAATCTGAAATGCGGGAGTGCTGGGGCGTGCCGTCCGACTACTGGCCGACGACGTGGCGGACGCGTTGAACGACCGCGGGCCTGAGGTCCTGATCATCGGCGCCGGGCCGGCCGGCCTGACCGCCGCCACCTACCTGGCCCGCTTCCGGCGTCGGGTGCTCGTCGCCGACGGAGGCCCGCCGCGGGCGTGCTGGATACCGGTCAGCCACAACCTGCCCGGCTTTCCGCAGGGCATCACCGGCGAGGCCATCATCCGGAGGATGACCGAACAGGCGCTGGAATATGACGCCGTGATCGAGCCCGGCCGGGTCGCGGACCTGGAACGGGACGGCGAGGACTTCCGCGCCCGGCTGAACGGGCGGACGGTACGGGCCCGCGCGGTGCTGCTGGCCACCGGCGTAGTCGACCATCATCCGGACCTGCCCGGGGTCGAGCGCGCCATCGAGCGGTCGCTGGTCCGCATCTGCCCGATCTGCGACGGCTACGAGGCCATCGACAAGGCCGTGGCGATCATCGGGCAGGACGACAAGGGCGTGCGCGAAGCGGCCTTCCTGCGCACCTATTCCAGCCGGGTGACGCTGATCCATATCGGCCCCCCGGACGCCCTGACCGCGGAGGACGAACTGCGACGCATGGGCGTCGAACTGATCCGCGCCCCGATCGACAACGTCCGGCTGGAAGGCGACCGGGTGACGGCGCTGGGCTGGGGCGGGAGCTTTCGCGTCTTCGACCTGGTCTATTCGGCGCTGGGCACGTCGCCGAACGCAGAACTGGCGGGGGCCCTGGGTGCGCGGGTCGGCGACGACGGCTGCCTGCTGGTCGACACCCATCAGGCGACCAGTGTGCCCGGACTCTACGCAGCCGGGGACGTGGTGCGCGGGCTGAACCAGATCGCCGTGGCGGGAGCCGAGGCCGCCATCGCGGCGACGGCCATTCACAACGTCTTGCGCGAGGCGGACGGCTGGACCGTCGACCAGCCCGACGCAAGCGCCCCGGAGCCGTGAGAGCTGGCGGCTACCCCCGGGTCCGGGACGAGGCCTCGCCGGCGACGATAGCGGCGGCGTCCGATCAGCGGCTCGCGGGCGTCACCACCCGCAGCGGCTTGCGGATTCGGGCCCGGCTGCGGCTGCGCCGCCAGTCGTTGAGCACGGACACCCAACCCCATGCGGGCTCCTTATGCGTGTGGTGGATCTCTTCCATGACGGCCTCCTGAACTTCCTGCGGTGAGGGCAACGCCAAAATGAGCTTGACAGGCGCGGCCCGCAAACCAGATTGGCCCGGCGCAACATAAGGGACGCTTATGTCCGATCCCCTCGCCGGCATCCCCCTCGCCTCGATCCGCGTGTTCGAGGCCGCCGCGCGGCTGAACAGCTTCACCCGCGCCGCCGAGGAGCTGGGCATGACCCAGGCGGCGGTGAGCTGGCAGATCAAGGCGCTGGAGGGCCGGCTCGGCCAGAGCCTGTTCCGTCGCCTGCCGCGCGAGGTCGTGCCGACCGAGGCCGGCGAACGGCTGTCGCGCGCGGCGACCGAGGCCATGAGCCTGCTGCGGCGGGCGCTCTCGGACCTTACGGAGGCGGATCAGGCGATCCTGTCGATCACCACCCTCGCCACGCTGGCGACCCAGTGGCTGGCGCCACGCCTTGGGGAATTCCAGCTGGCGCATCCGGAACTGGCTGTGCGGCTCGACACGGCGGCGCATCTGATCGACCTGTCGCGGGAGGGCTTCGACGTCGGCATCCGATCTGGCACGGGCGAGTGGCCGGGCGTGGAAAGCGTCGAGGTCATGCCGAGCGTGTTCACGCCGGTCTGCAGCCCCCGTCTCCGCGACCGGCTGGGGCTTGAGACGGCCGAGGATCTGCTGAAGGCGCCCCGCATCGGGATGGAGAAGGAATGGGCGGTGTGGTTCGCCGCCGCGGGCGTCGCCGCCGACGGTCAGACGCCGTCGCGGCTGCGCGCCGACTATCAGGCGCTGGAGGTGGCGTCGGCGCTGGGGGACCAGGGCGTGGCGTTGGCCTCGCCGATCCTGTTCGCCCGGGAACTGGCGGCGGGCCTGCTGGTCCAGCCGGCGCCCCTCTCGGTCAAGCTGATCCCCGGCTACGCCTACTGGCTGGTCTGGCCTGAAGGCCGCCGGCGCTCACCCAAGATCGCCCGGTTCCGCGACTGGATCCTGGCCGCCGCCGCCGCGGATCCGAGCGTTCGCGCCGCCCGCGAGGCGGTCGAGGCGGACTGACCCGTCAGTTCATCCGGGCTGCGGTCCAGCCGTCCACGACGCGTTCCAGCACGGTCAGGGGCACGCCGCCGCCCGCCAATGCGACATCGTGGAAGTCCCTGAGATCGAACCGGTCGCCGAGCGCCGCCCTGGCCTTCCCGCGCAGCCGGACCCACTCGTTGTGGCCCACCTTGTAGGCGCAGGCCTGGCCGGGCCAGCCGCAGTAGCGCTCGACCTCGCTTGTCGAGGCGCTCTCCTGATCGCCGAGCGTCTCGACCATGTAACGAATTCCCTGCTCGCGGCTCCAGCGTTTCGAGTGAATGCCGGTGTCGACCACCAGGCGGGCGGCGCGGAACATCAGCGACTGCAGATACCCGACCTGACCCAGCGGATCGCTCTCATAGGCGCCGAGTTCATCGGCCAGCTGTTCGGCGTAGAGGCCCCAGCCTTCGACATAGCTGGAGAAGAAGACGAGATTCATCAGCTTCGGCGCGGCCTCGCTCTCCTGCTGGATGGCGATCTGGAAGTGATGGCCCGGGATGGCCTCGTGGTAGGTCAGGGTCGGCAAGGTCCACTTCGGCCACTCCGAAGTGTCGCGCAGGTTGATGTAGTAGATGCCTGGCCGGGAGCCATCGAGACTGGGCGAGTTGTAGTAGCCGAGCGAGGCGCCGGCCTCGATCTCGGGGGGGACGCGCTTGATCTCGACGCCGGACTTCGGGAGGCGGCCGAAGGCCCGCGGCAGGCGCGCCTGCATGGCCTGCATCTGGCGGTTCAGGTCGGCGATCAGATCGGTCTTGCCGGCATCGGTGTTCGGGTAGGCGTAGCGGGGGTCGGCGCCGAGGGCGGCGATGCGGGCGGCGACGGACCCCTGCGTCATCCCCTGCGCCTTCAGCAGCGCGTCGGCGCGGGCCGTCAGGTCGGCGACCTGCTCAAGACCGATGCGATGGATCTCGTCCGCGCCAAGCCGGGTGGTGGTGATGTAGTGCAGGCTGTTGGCGTAGTATTTCTCGCCATCGGGCAGGCGGGCGACGGTCGCCTCATGGCCGGCGGTGGGCAGGCGCTGCTTGAGCAGGGCGGTCTGGGCGGCAAGGGCCGGATAGACGCGGTCGGACAGCAGGCGCTCGACCCGCGGCCCCCAGTCGCCGGCGATTCCCTTCTCGGCCGTGCGACGGACGATGGAGGCGACCATGGGCGAGTCCGCGGCACGCGTCCCGGTCATGCCCTCCTGCTGCGAGATGGCCTTGGCCATGATGAAGTCGGGCGGGGTGACGCCGCGGGCGTAGTCTTCGCGGACACGCTCGGTCTCGGCGGTCAGGACGTTGGCGAAGGCGTCGATGCGTGAGACGTAGGCCTCGGCGTCGGCGGCGTTTTCAATGCGGTGCTGACTGTCGAGGAAGTCGGGGATCGACTGGTAGGCGCCGGACTGCTGGCTGACGCGGTAGATGTCGGGCCAGCCGCCCTGTCCGTAGGGGATGTCGTAGGTGGCGATCACCGCGTCCCAGTTGGCGACGAGGGTGTCGTAATGGATGGCGGACTGGCCGGTCAGGGCGGCCCGGTCGATGGTCGCGAGTTCGCGGCGGAGACCACGGATCAGTTGCCGGCTCTTCTCCTCCTCGGCAAGGGTCGGGACCGAGAGCTGCGACGCCGCCGCGGCGCGTTCTCCGGTGTCGAGGCCGAAAGAGGTCACCGTCTCGGGCGAACTGTCGAGGATGCGCTCGAAGGCCCGGTCCATAAAGGCGGCAAGCTGGGCCGATGCGCCGCTCTGGCGCGGGCTGGCGAAGGCGGGCGCACCCGCAGCGACGAGACCGACACCGGCTCCGGCGGTCATGAGAAGCTTGCGGCGGTCGATCATGGCGGGCTCCGTTCGAGGCGCCGACAGCTATGACCGTCGCTGGACAAGCAGCAAGTTACGGAACGTTCACCTGCCGGCGGTCACGAGCGCATCAGGTTCTCCAGCACGGACAGCGGAGTCGAACCATTGGCCAGCACCGCGTCGTGGAAGGCGCGCAGGTTGAAGCCCGGACGGGCCTGCGCCTCGGCCCGCAGGCGCGCGATCACGGTATGGCCGATCTTGTAGGCGCAGGCCTGACCCGGCATGACGCAGTAGCGGTTGATCTCGCTGTTGGCGGCGCCGACCGGCTTGGCGCCCGAGGCGACCATGTAGTCGACCGCCTGTTCCCGGCTCCAGCGCTTGTGGTGCAGGCCGGTGTCGACGACCAGCCGCACGGCGCGGAACAGGTAGGACATCAGGAAGCCGACGCGGCCGAGCGGATCGTCGGCGTAGACGTCGAGGTCGTCGGCGGCCACCGCCTCCGCGTAGAGGGCCCAGCCTTCGTTGTAGGCCGAGAAGCCGTTGGCGCGACGCCAGGCGGGCAGACTTTCGGTCTCTCGCTGCAGGGCGACCTGCAGGTGATGGCCCGGCGAGGCCTCGTGGTAGGTCAGGGTCGGCAGGGCGAACTTCGGCCAGTTCGCCGTGTCGCGCAGGTTGATGTAGTAGGCGCCGGGCCTCGAACCGTCGAGCGGCGGGCCCTGGTAGTAGCCGCCGGGTGCGCCGGCCTCGATGGCCGGAGGCACCCTGCGGACCTCGACCTTTGAGCGCGGCAGGCGACCGAACAGGCGGGGCAGAAGCGGGTCGAGGGCGGCGACCTGGCGGTTCAGGCTCTCGATCAGGGCGGCCTTGCCCTCGTCCGTGTTGGGCCAGAGCTGGGCTGGATCCTTGTTGAGGGCGTCTATGCGGGCGCCGACCGTACCCCCGGTCATGCCCTGCGCCTTGAGGATCGCATCGATCTCGGCGCTGATCGAGGCCACCTGTTCGAGGCCGACGGCGTGGACCTCATCCGGAGTCATGCCGGTGGTGGTCCAGTATTTCAGGCCGTGGGCGTAGAAGCGCTCGCCGTCGGGCAGGCGCCAGACGCCGGCGTCGTGGACCGCTGCCGGGCGAAGGCGTTCGAAGGCGGCGATCTGGCGATCCAGAGCCGGGTTGACCTCCGCCTCGACCAGCGCCGCGCCGCGGTCGCCGTAGCCGGACAGGCCGAGGGCCGTCGCCTTGCGCTCAAGCGTGCGGATCATGGCCATTTCGGCGGCGGGCTGGCCGCGCAGCGCCCCCAGTTGGCCCAGCGTCAGGTCGATGACGAAGTCCGGCGGGACGACGCCCTTGCCGGCGTCGCGGGTCATGCGGTCGGTCTCGGCGTCGAGGTTGGGCCCGAAGGCCGACAGGCGGGCGAGGAAGGCCTCGGCCCCGTCGCGGTCCTCGACCCGGTGCTGGGTGTCCATGAAGTCCGGGACGGTGAAGTAGGACCCGGTCATCTGGTTGACGAGGTAGGGCCCCATCCGCCCGCCCTCGATGGCCGAGCCGTAGTCGAACGATGCGCCGGTCGAGGCGGTCTGGGCGCGGAAGGCGGCGACGGCGAGGTTGATGGTCCCGGGGCGGGTCAGGCCGGTCTGGTCGAAGTCGGCGAGGGCCTGCAGGCGGGCGTCGGCGGTCGTCCGATCGGCCATCCAGGCGGCCTCGCTACGGTCGCTGAGTTTCGACGACAGATGGGCCCGCTCGCCACGGTCGAGGCCGAGGTTGGTGGCGGTTTCGGGCGAACTGTCGACGTCCTCGTCGAACCAGCGGTTCAGCATCGCGTCCAAGCGGTCGTCCGCGTCGCTGAGGGCGAAGACGGGGCCCGCAGCGGCCATGCCGGCTCCCGCGGCGGCGGTCAGAAGCAGTCGGCGGCGGTCGATCATGGCGTGGCCCTCCCCTGGGAGCGACAGGTTGCGCCGAACGGCCGCGCTTCGACAAGCGTCAGCTTTCGTCGGTTTCCAGAACGCCGCCATGCGGGAGGATGGCCGCAGAGGACGGGAGCAGGATCATGGGCAGAGGACTTCGGGCGGCGGCGGTCGCGGTGGCGGCGATGGCGGCGGCGGGGTGCAGCAGCGACCCGGCCTTCTGGGAGGCGGTCGCGGTCGGTCTCGACCAGGCGGCGGCCGACCTGGAGTACGAAAACGCCTACTGCTACCGGGGCACGTCGTCGGTCGCGCCAAACGTCCAGCAGCGATACTGCCCGGGCGATTACGGATACCGGGACTTCCATATTCCGCCCCAGTCCCCCTACTGGCGCGAGCGTCACCATGGCGACCGCGGCCGGGATGACGGGCGCAGCGACCACGGGCGGCGCGGCAAATAGCCTAGGCCGCGCGCAGCTCCTGCTTGACCCGCTCGGCGAGGGTCTTGATGTCGAGCGGCTTGGGCAGGAAGGAGACGCCGACCTCGTCCTGGAGCAGGTCGGAGAAGTCGCTCTCGGCGTAGCCCGAAATGAACATGACCGGCGCGTCGCCGAGGAAGGGCCGGGCCTTCTTGAGCAGGGACGGGCCGTCGAGGCCGGGCATGATGACGTCGGAGATCATCATGTCGATGGTCCCGGCGTGCTCCTCGGCCAGGGCCAGGGCCTCCTCGCCGTCGGCCGCCTCGATCACCTCGTAGCCGCGCTGGCGCAGCAGGCGGGCGGCGATGCCGCGAACGGCCGCCTCGTCCTCGACGAACAGGATGCGGCCGGCGCCCGACAGGTCGCGGGGCGCCTTGGCGACCTTCTCGACCACCGGCGTTTCGGCCAGCTCGGCCTCGGCCGCCTCGGGCAGGAAGATGCGGAAGGCGGCGCCGGCGCCTTCGAGGTTGGAGACGTTGATGTGGCCGCCGGCCTGTTCGACGATGCCGTAGACGGTGGCCAGGCCCATGCCGGTGCCCTCGTTCACCGCCTTGGTGGTGAAGAAGGGCTCGAAGATCTTGCCGAGGATGTCGGGCGGGACGCCCGGGCCGGTGTCGGAGACCTCGATCAGGGCCACGGCGTCCGTGGTGGGGTGGGTCCAGCCCAGGGCGCGCGCCTCGTCGGCGGACAGGCGGGCGGTGCGGATGGTGACCACGCCGGCCCCCGGCTCGACCATGCCGCGCATGGCGTCGCGGGCGTTGACGGCGAGGTTCATCACCGCGGTCTCGAGCTGGCTCTTGTCGGCCAGCACCACCGGCAGGTCGCGGCCGTAGTCAGTCTCGAGCCGCACGTCCTCGCGCAGCAGGCGGCGCAGCAGGACGGCGAACTCGCCGACCAGTTCGCCGAGGTCGAGCCGTTCGCGGCGGACGGTCGACTTGCGCGAGAAGGCCAGCAGCTTGCGCACCAGGTCGGCGGCGCGGATGGCGGTCTGGCGGATTTCGTTGAGGCCCTCGTAGGAGGGATCGCCGACCGGGTGGCGCTCCAGCAGGCCGGAGAGCTGGAGCTGGATGGCGGTCAGCAGGTTGTTGAAGTCGTGGGCCACGCCGCCGGCCAGCTGGCCCACGGCCTGCATCTTCTGGGCCTGCGACAGCTGCAGCTCCATCGACTTCTGGGCCGAGACGTCGAACAGCCAGATGCGCCGCTTGTCGCCCTCGGGGGCGACGTAGAGGTGGAGCATCTTGTCCGGGAAGGCGCGGGCGACCAGCTCGATGGGGCCGGAGGAGCCGGCGGCCAGCCTGGCCCGGGCCTCGGCCACCAGGGCGGGATCGAAGAGGTGGCCGAAGGCGGCGTCGCGGGCGGCGGCGGGGCCGGTCAGGACGGCGAGTGCGGCGTTGGCCTCCTCGACCTTGCCGCCGAACAGGTCCTCGGCCGCGATCACGGCGGAGCCGAAGGGGGCGCCGGCGGCCATGGCGCGGCTCTCGGCGGCGCTCGAACCGGGCGCGGGCGCGCCGCTGGTGATCACCGGAATGGCGGCGTCGGGGGCGGCCCGGACGAGGAAACGCCCCTCCCCGGCCATGCCGATCAGCACCTCCTGCTCGCGGTCGCCGATGACGACGATGGCGCGGCCCTGTTCGCCGGCGCGGGCCTGGGCGAAGGCCATGTACAGGGCCGAGGCCGAGCGGCCCTTGGGCAGGGTGGTGAGGGCGCCGTTGCTCTCGGCCCAGGCGGCGTTGAAGGCCAGCACCTGCCCGGACGCCCAGACCAGGGCGGCGGGCTCGGCCATGGCGTCGAGCAGGTCGACGGTGGTGTCGCCCAGCGGCTTGCGGCCTTCCCCGCGGGCGAAGGCGAACAGGCCGATCAGGGCCACGGCGCCGACGGTGAAGATCAGCACCAGTCCGGGCGCGCTCATCGGATCGGCCCGGAAGGCCGGATAGGCCAGGGCCCCCACCGCCACGACGAAGCCGATCGCCATGACGATGAGCAGCGGATCGAAGCCCTTGCGGTCGGTTGCGGTCATGTCGCCTCGGCCCGAATCATTGGGGCGTTTCCGGCAATAGTGGTCCGTAAGCGGTCCGGGGGCGAATCCGGGCGAGCCAAGGCCGGGAATGAACGTCGGGTGGAGATTTTACCCGGGTGAAATCGCGAAAGATGGTGTGGCGCCGTCGGCAGGGTCGGCAGGCTCTTCGGGAATTCGCGGGGGCAGAGTCGGCAGAGTCTACATCGGCGCGCCTCGGGCGGTGCGGCGGGGATGCGGTTGTCAAAGACCGGCGCCTGCCGGAGCGACAGGACGGACGGCATTATGCGCCCGCTGTCTTCTCAGGCGGGAAGATTGGTTTTAGAAACGGTGAAGTGGCTGAAAAGACGAGAGAACGCCCACAAAATCAGACTATAATTCCCCAGATTGCCAGCACAGCGACGCGCGATTTCCTTCTTCCCTCCGCGGGAGAAGGTGGCTCGCGGAGCGAGTCGGATGAGGGGGATGTCTGACGCGAACTCGCGGGCAGCCGGTCCGGAGCCGACTCACCCCTCATCCGCCCCTCCGCGGCACCTTCTCCCCACGCACGAGAAACAGCCCGCCCGTTACCGCTCCGAAGAGCACCGGGCCGAGATCCGCCGCGCCTGGGAGGGCGGGGCGACGGGGGCGTCGCTGGCGAAGCGGTATGATGTGGGGCTGGCCAATCTGTGGCGGCGAAGGGCGGAGGAGGCGTGGGAGCGCAAGCCGGCGCCGGACCCCGTGCCTGAGCCGGTCGAGGGCTGGGAGCGGTTCGCGGAGAAGCAGCGGGACGCGTTCGAATTCCGGCTGAACGAGACGCGGGCGGTGGCCACGCAGCTCGCCGGGGCGATGGCGGGCGGGGGGCTGGAGGGGGCGCCGCTGTGGCACCTCGGCTTCGTGCTGAAGTGGCGGGAAGCGCATCTGACGGCGGAGACGGCGGCGCGGGACCGGGACTGGGCCCGGCGCCATGGCTGGACCGGGAAGATGTGGGACGAGGACGGGCGGCTGGAGCCGTTGATGTGGCTGGACGGGGTGACGCTGCACGCCAACCGGGCGGCGTGGCGGGAGGACGCGGGGCTGCCGGACGGCGTGGCCGGGGACTGGCCGTAGGGAACCCCGCCCCCTCGCGCCCGGTTGCCCTTGCGACCCGCGCCCCCGCGCCCCGCAGCCCGCAAGGAGACCCCGCCATGTCCGTCGTCGACAAGGTTCTTTCGAAGATCACCCCCCTGCCGTCGGAGGAGAAGCGCGCCGAGGCGACGGCCGAGGCCCGCGCCCGCGCCACGCCCGGCGACTGGCTGTCGATGGCGCTGGACCACCACGACCGCATCCGCGAGGCCTTCGCCGCCTGCGGCCGCGCCGAGTCGGCCGAGGCCCGCGCCGTGGCCATGAAGGAGCTGGCCCTGGTGCTGAACGGCCATTCCCTGGCCGAGGAGGTGGTGCTGTATCCGGCCCTGGCCCAGTGCGGCGAGAAGATGCACGCCGGCCACGCCTATGCCGAACAGACCACGGCCAAGATGCAGATGGCCGAGCTGGAGAACATCGCGCCCTCGACGCCCGAGTGGAAGGACAAGCTGAAGCACATCGAGGGGGCGGTGCTGACCCACATCTATGAGGAGGAATCGAGCTGGTTCCTGCGCCTCAAGGAGAAGGGCGAGCACCAGGCCCACCTGGGCGACCGCTTCCGCGAGGAGTTCGAGCGCTATTGCGGCGCGGGCGCGGCGGACGGGTCCGGACGCCGCGGCGACGGCTCCCTCGCCGCCTCGTCCGCGGCCCCTATGAGCCCGATCGACTGAGGGGATGAGCCGATGACCCAGACGCCGCTGCAGGAACAGGAGGCCGCCGGGACGATGGCCGCCGGGGCCGACCTCGGCGAGCTCGATCCCACGGCCGGGGTGGTGCGGGCGCGGCCCCGGGGGCTGCGCGTCGCCGGCGCCTGGGCCGCCGCCGCCCTGCTCCCCGCCGCCGTGCTGCTGATGCGGAGGCGCCGGCGGCGATGACGGGGCCGGGGGGCGAGCAGATCTGACTCCTTCTCCCGCAAGGGGAGAAGGACCGCTATACGGCGGGGATGCCCTCCACACGCCTCCAGGCCCTGCTCGTCCTCGTCGCCTCCGCCGCGGTGCTGGGGCTGGCCCCGATCCTCGTGCGGCTGGCCGACACGGGGCCGGCGGCGGCGGGCTTCTGGCGCTTCGCCTTCGCCCTGCCGCTGCTGCTGGCGCTGGTGAGCCGGCCGGGCCAGGCGGCGGACGAGCGCGGGCCGGGGCGGCCCTCGATGCTGATCGCGCTGGCGGCGCTGTTCTTCGTGCTGGACCTGTCCTTCTGGCATTATTCGATCGCCTTCACCTCGGTGGCCAACGCCACCACCCTGACCAATCTGACGCCGGTGGTGGTGACGGCCGTGGCCTGGCTGGCCTTCCGCGAGCGGCCGAAGGCGCTGTTCCTCGTGGCCCTGGCGGTGGCGCTGGCCGGGGCGTGGACGATGTCGGCGGGGGCCGACGGTCGGCAGGGGCCGAACCCGCGGCTGGGCGACCTGTTCGCGGCGGTGACGGCGCTCTGGTACGCCGGCTATTTCCTGACCGTGAAGGTGCTGCGCGGGCGGGTCTCCGCGGGGCGGATCATGCTGTGGTCGACGGCGCTGGGGGCGCCGCTGCTGCTGGGCGTGTCCCTGGCGTTGGGCGAGCCGCTGGCCCCGGCCTCGGCCGCCGGCTGGCTGGCCTGCGCCGGCCTGGGCGTGGTGCATGTGGCGGGCCAGGGCGGGGTGGCCTGGTCGCTCGGCCGGCTGCCGGCGGCGCTGGCGGCGGTGACGGTGCTGATCCAGCCGGTGGTGGCGGCGGTGCTGGGCTGGCTGCTGTTCGCCGAGACCATGACGGGCGCGCAGCTGGCGGGCGCCGCCGCCCTGCTGGCCGGGGTGGTGCTGGCGCAGATGTCGGCGCTCAAAAAGAAAGGCGCGGAAGCCGAAGCCGCCGCGCCCGTCTCATGATTGTGTCGGTCGGATCAGAGGAGTTTCAGATCCACCGCCGAGGTCTTGCCGCGCTGGGATTCCAGCTCGTATTCGACCTTGGCGTTCTCATCGAGGCCTTGCAGGCCCGCCTTCTGAACGGCGGTGATGTGGACGAAGACGTCCTGACCGCCGCCATCGGGCTGGATGAAGCCGAAACCCTTGGTCGGGTTGAACCACTTGACCGTGCCGGTCGCCATGTTGCGTCTCCTAAACGCGCTTTCCAGGCAGGCGCCCCTCCAAGGGCGCCCGTCAGTCCATCTGGACGGCTCGTTCAGGCGAAGGAGCAGGCACGGGTGTGGACGCCGCGCGAAATCCGGACTGCGGGGCATTTCTCTCGCGCAAAGCGGGGCCGGTCAACCGCAAACCGAGTCGACAGGGTTACCGCCCGTCAGGCGCACAGGCCGCGGTCCGCGCCGTCCAGGTGCAGGTGGTCCCTGTGGGCCTCGTTGTAGTCCGGCGTGAGAACGGTCGAGAACACGCGGCAGGCGCCGTCCCGGATCCGCTTCAGGAAGCTGCGGCCCCCGGCCCGGCGGCCGTCCTCTCCGGCCCAGTCTCCGGCCACCGAGACGGTCCGCCCGTCCTCGAGCGTCACCCCGGCGATGTCCAGCGCATTGGCCCGCGCATGCTCCGACGGCCGTACCGCCGCGTCGGTCTGGCCGTACAGGCGGCGGCAGGAATAGGAGCCGTAGTTCTGGACGCTGGCGACCCTCGATCCGAACGTCGCCTCCGCCGCCGGCTGCAGCACCTGCCGGTCCCAGATGACGTAGCGCACCGCCAGCGGGCACTGCATGACGAGGCCCCCGGGAGCCAGCGGCGTGACCGCCCCGCCGGTGATCCTGACCGCCCCGCGCACGACGCAGAAGCCGCCGTCGTCGCGGTCCTCGGCCCGTTCGACGGTGACGCCCGCCTCGCGCAGCACCTGGATGCAGGCGTCGGTGACCGCCTTGACCTCCTCCGGCGCGGCGGTGCGGGCCAGTTCGAAATCGGCCACCTTGGCCGCCGTCGCCTGGCCGATGGGATGGCTCAGGTCGAGCGGCTTCCACGGCAGGTCCTGGTGCGGGGCGAAGGCGTTGAGCAGGGCGAAGGCCGCGCACAGGCCGAGCCCGGCTTCCCACAGCAGGTTCCAGAAATCGGCGAAGTCGCGGTCCATGCCCCGCCAGACTTACGCGGCGGTGGCGGCCTCCGCCAGTCGGCGGACCAGGGTCTGGCAGGCGCGCTGGCCCGCCGCGCCGTCGTTGGACAGGGCGATGAAGCCGAGGCCCCGCTCCGGCGCCGCCAGCACGGTGGCGAACCACATCGTATTGGAGCCATTGTGGCTGATCGTCGGCCCCGGTCCGCCGACACCGGCCCAGGGCGCGCTGCCGACGCCCCAGCCGGCCGCATAGGCCGGCGGCGAACCGGCGGCGGGGGTCAGCAGCCGGCGGCGGGTCTCGTCGCCGAGCCAGCCCGGCGCCCCGCCCATCATGGCGGACACGAACCGGCTGTAGTCGGACAGGCTCATGTGCGCCGTTCCCGCCGGACCGAGCGCCCGGGGATTGTCAGCGAAGCCCGTCGGATCGATTCCGACGCCGCCCCGGTGTCCCCACGGCGCCTCGCCCCGCGGCGCTCCGAAGCCCGCCGAGTCCAGCCCCAGCGGCGCATACAGCTCGGCCTCCATCGCCGCCTCCCAGGCCTGGCCGGTCAGGGCCTCGATGGCGGCGCCGAGGACGATGTAGTTGCCGTTGCCATAGGAGAACTGGCCCACGGGACCGGCGGGCGGGGACGCCAGCGCCCGCGCCGCGAACGCCGCCCTCTGCTCGGGCAGGGGCCGCTGATCCGCATGGGCTCCGATCAGCCAGGCCTGATCCAGCAGCCCGGCGTCGAGAAGGCCGGCGCGGTGGCGCATCAGCTGATCGAGCGTGGCGCCGGCCCAGGCGGTATCCATCGTCAGGCCCGGCAGGGCCTCGGCGAGGGGCATGTCCCACCGCGCGCGGCCCTGATCGACCAGGCGGCCGAACACGGCGGCGGTCATCGCCTTGGTGTTGGAGCCGAGGTGCCAGCGATCCTCCAGCGTGGCCTTCGCCTCATGCCCGGCGCGCCGCACGCCGCGCACGCCCGACCAGGTCACGCCGTCGCGGGTCACGATCGCCGCCGCCAGCCCCGGCGGCCCTTCGGCGAAGGCCGCGTCAAGGGCGGCTTCGGCCGCCGCGCCGGGCTCCTGCGCCCGTGCGAACCGTGGGACGGCGGCGAGAGGCAGGGCGGCGAGGCCGGCGAGCAGGGTGCGGCGGCTGGCGATCATGGACGTCTCCCAAGCGGATCGTCAGGCTACGATGGAGGCTGCCCTCGATGCACGTGAGAAGGAGGACAGGTCCAGGGCCGCATGTCGCCACGGTCGCAATGATCGCGCAACACGACTGCAACATTGCCGCCGTCGGCCGGCAGGCGCACGCTGTGCGCATGGGAAAGAAAACCGACGCATACGAGGCCGAGCTGGAACGCCTGCAGATCCTGCTGGTGGAGACCCAGGCCTGGACCATCGAGACGGGCGCCAAGACGCTGATCGTCTTCGAGGGCCGGGATTCCGCCGGCAAGGACGGCGCCATCAAGCGCATCACCGAACACATGGCCTTGCGGCAGACGCGCGTCGTCGCCCTGCCCAAACCGACCGAGCGCGAGACCGGCCAGTGGTATTTCCAGCGCTACGTCCCGCACCTGCCGGCCGAGGGCGAGACCGTGCTGTTCAACCGCTCCTGGTACAACCGCGCCGGGGTCGAGCGGGTCATGGGCTTCTGCGAGCCGGGGCAGTACGCCCAGTTCCTCAAGGACGCGCCCCATTTCGAACGGATGCTTGCGGACGGCGGCATCAACATCATCAAGCTGTGGCTGGATATCACCAGGGCCGAGCAGGCCGAGCGTCTGGCCGCCCGCGTCGCCGACCCGCTGAAGCGGTTCAAGGTGTCCTCGCTGGACGCCGAGGCGCAGGAGCGCTGGGACGCCTACAGCACCGCCCGCGACCGCATGCTGGACCAGACCGACCACCGGACGGCGCCCTGGACCGTCGTCGCCACCGACCACAAGAAGACGGCGCGGCTGAACATCATCCGACACATACTGAGGACGATCGGCGGCCCCGGCGCCGCGGCCGACAAGCCCGATCCCGACGTGGTCTTTCCCGCCGCCAAATCCGGCGGACGGCTCGCCGCCTGATCAGAAACCCAGCTCGGCCCGCAACGTCACCGGATTGACGCCCTCCGCCCTCAGCCGGGCCAGGGTGACCGAGTTGTCCCGCTTGGCGAACCGTCGGCCGTCCGCCCCGGTCAGCAGCCGGTGGTGACGGTAGACCGGGGTCGGCCAGCCCATCAGCGCCTGGAGCAGGACCTGGACGTGCGTCGCCTCGAACAGATCCTCCCCCCGGATCACATGGTTGACGCCCTGAAGGTCGTCGTCGTGGGTGACGGCCACATGATAGGCGGTTCCCGCGTCCTTGCGGGCCACCACGACGTCGCCCGCGGTCTCCGGACGGGCGCGGATCAGGCCGCGTTCGCCGCCGGGACCCTGGCCGTCCTCGACGAAGGCGAGCGCCTCCCAGGCGCGTCCCCCGAGAACCTCCCGCGCCCGGTCCAGCGACAGCCGCCAGGCGAAGGGCCGCTGTTCGGCCAGCAGGGCGGCTTCCTCGTCGGCGGGATGCGGACCCGGCCGCACCGCTTCGGCGGCGCCGTGAGGCGCGTCGCCGATGGCGTCCAGGATGTCCTTGCGGGTGCGGAAGCAGCGGTACAGCAGGCCGCGGCGATTCAAGACGTCCACCACCCCGGCGTAGTCGGTCAGATGCTCCGACTGCCGCCGCACCGGCTCCTCCCAGTCCAGACCCAGCCAGGCCAGATCCTCAAGGATGCCGGCGTCGAACTCGGGCCGGCATCGCGTGGGATCGATGTCCTCGATGCGCAGGATGAAGCGTCCGCCCGCGTCGCGCGCCGCCCGCCAAGCGGTCAGGGCCGAAAACGCGTGGCCCTTGTGGAGCCGGCCGGTGGGCGAGGGGGCGAAGCGGGTGGCGAACATGGGCGCAGGATAGCGGGAAGCGGACGCGATCACACCGGCCTGCTTGCCGCCGCCGGGGCCGGCGCTAGGGTCGCCGGATGCAGACACCCTACTGGCTGGACGACATCGAGGCGGCGCGCCGGACCATCGTCGAGCTCGACCCGTCGCTGGCGCGGGCCCACGCCCAGACCCCCGCCTTCGAATGGCGGCGTCGCATCGGCGGCTTCGAGGGGCTGTTCCACATGATCGTCGACCAGCAGGTCTCGCTCGCCTCGGCCGCCGCGATCTGGGCGCGCGTCGAGACCGGGCTGGGCGGCGAGGTGACGCCGCAACGCATGCTGGCGACCGATATCGAGACCCTGCGCAGCTTCGGCCTCTCGATCCAGAAGGCGACCTACGGGCACGAGATCGCCCGCGCCCATGTCGAGGGCCGCATCGATTTCGATCATCTGGAACGGCTCTCGGACGAGGAGGCCATCGCCCGGCTGACCGCCATCAAGGGCGTTGGCAAATGGACGGCCGAGACCTTCCTGATGTTCTGCGAGGGCCGCCGGGATGTTTTCCCCGCCGGCGATATCGCCCTGCAGGAGGCGATGCGCTGGGCCGACGGGGCGGCGCTGCGTCCGCGGGAGAAGGAGGCCTATGCCCGCGCCGAAATCTGGCGTCCGCACCGCAGCGTTGCGGCGCATCTGCTGTGGGGATGGTATGGAGCGGTGAAGCGCGGCGTGGTCGCGCTGGAGGAGGCTTCGTCTCTCAAGTAGGCGAGCGCCGCGCGCGAGACGATAGAGAGACATCAGAGTGACGCCCATCGTCGACCCCGGACTGGCCACTCCCGAGACCGTGCTCGGCGCGCTGGACTTCGCCGGCGTGGCGGTGTTCGCCGCCACGGGCGCGCTGGCGGCGGCGCGCGAGCGGCACGACCTCGTCACCTTCGCCTTCTTCGGCGCCATCACCGGAGTCGGCGGCGGCACGCTGCGCGACCTGTTGATCGGCGCGCCGGTGTTCTGGGTCGGCGACTGGCGCTACATCGCCGTCTGCGTCGCCGCCTCGCTGGCCGTTTGGGTGGTCGGGGCCCGGCCCTGGCGGTTCCGGGCCCTGCTGTGGCTCGACGCCATCGGCCTCGCCGCCTATGGCGTCTTCGGCGCCGCCAAGGCCGAGATCTTCGGCGTGGCCCCGCTGATCTGCATCGTCATGGGGGCCCTGACCGCCTGCTTCGGCGGCATCGTCCGCGACCTGCTGGCCGGCCAGCCTTCGATCCTGCTCCGGCGCGAGATCACCGTCTCCGCCGCCCTGCTGGCCGCGACGATCTATGTGGTGGCCCGTTTCGCGGGACTGGAGGCGTGGCCGGCGGCCCTGATCGCCGCCCCCTGCGGCTTCGCCCTGCGCGCCGGCGCCCTCGTCTGGGGGTGGAGTCTGCCGGCCTTCCCGGGGAGCGCGGCGCGGGGCTGAGCGTTGTCGAACCGTCATTCGGCCGTCATCGCCAAGCTGTCGAATCAGGCGTAGGATTCGGGCACAGCCAGGGAAGGAGACGTGTCTTCAGTCCGGTCGCGTCGATAAACCTCATCCGAGCGGCGAGGGCCTGATGCAGGTCCTGGACCGCCCTCCGTCCGGCTGGCCCGCGCTGGTGCTCAACGCTGACTTCCGGCCGCTGTCCTACTACCCGCTGTCGATCTGGCCGTGGGAGGAGGTGGTCAAGGCGGTGTACCAGGACCGGGTCGATGTGGTTTCGACCTATGACAAGGTCGTGCGCAGCCCGTCGATGGAGATCGTCCTGCCCAGCGTCATCGCGCTGAAGAATTACGTCGATCAGGACCGGCAGCCCGCCTTCACCCGCTTCAACGTCTTCCTGCGCGACGGCTTCGCCTGCCAGTACTGCAATGCGACCACCGAGCTGACCTTTGACCATGTCATCCCGCGCAGCCGGGGCGGGCGCACGACGTGGGAGAACATCGTCGCCGCCTGCAGCCCCTGCAATCTGAAAAAGGGCGGGCGCACGCCGCAGCAGGCCGGCATGCCGATCCGCCGGGCCCCTCACCGGCCCAGCGCCTGGCAGCTCCAGGAGTTCGGACGGCGCTTCCCACCGCACTACCTGCATCAGAGCTGGCTCGACTACCTGTACTGGGACATCGAACTGGAGCCCTGAGCCGGCGGCCCCTTCGCCTTCTTGCGCCGCCGCTGCTGTTCGGCTCGCCGTGGACGCGCCCGCGGCGGCGATGAGCCATTTCGGGATACTCCTGATACGGGAACTGAACCCGTTCTCGCGCGGTTTGGATGTCGAGGTAATCGGGAGAGATGCCATGAAGAAGACGCTTGCGGCCATCACGGCCGGATGCCTGTTGATCGCCGGTCAGGCGGCCGCGGCCGGCCAGAGCTTCACCCGCGTGGGCGACAGGATCGGAGCCAAGGCCGACGCCTCGAGCGAATTCCGCGGCATTCCGATCATCCCCCTCATCGCCATCGCCGGCGTGCTCGCGGCTGCGATCGTGGTCGTTTCGGGCGACGATTCCGAGAGCGATTGAACCGTCCAACTGACGGATTGACGAAATCATGGGGCCGGTTCAGTCCGACCCCATGAAAATCCGTGTCCGCGCCGAACTCGTCTATCGCTTCGACCCGCCCACGGATGCGATCTACAAGATCCAGGTCGCCCACTGGCCGGGACAGACGATCCTCGAGGAGCGGCTGACCGCCGCCCCCGCCGTGGCCTTCGCCGAGGACCAGGACGAGGAGTTCGGGGCCAGAACCCTGCGCGCCCACCTGTCCGGCGACGTCGCCCTGACCTATGAGGCGGTGGTCGACAACGGCACGCTGAAGGGCCTGCCGCCGGTGACGGTGCAGCACGACTGGGGCGACCTCCCGGCCGAGGTGCTGCCCTATCTGAACCCCAGCCGCTATTGCCCGTCCGACCAGTTCGGGCGCTTCGCCGAACGCACCTTCGGCGGCACGGTCGGGGGCGATCGGGTGCTCAGGATCCTCGACTGGATCAGGGCCGAGATCGACTACGAGCCGGGCGCCTCGGACAGCGAGACCACGGCGGCCCGCACCTTCATCGACCGCGCCGGCGTGTGCCGCGACTTCACCCACATGGGCATCACCCTGTGCCGCGCCTCGGGCATTCCAGCCCGGGCGGTCAGCGCCTATGCCCACCAGCTGACGCCGCCGGACTTCCACGCCATCTTCGAGGTCTGGCTGTCGGACGGCTGGTGGCTGGTCGATCCGACAGGGCTGGCCCCGGTCGAGGGTCTGGTGCGCATCGCCTGCGGCCGCGACGCCGCCGACATCGCCTTCCTGACCACCCAGGGGCGCTGCGAACTGGTCCGGCAATCGGTGACGGCGGAAGCGGTCTAGTCGTCCTCGCCGTCCGCCGCCTTCCACGCCTCGATGAATTCGAGCCGGCGCAGCACCTTGTTGTCGGGGTCGATCAACACATGGGCTGCCGACGGCGCCGCGATCCGGCCGCGGCCGTCGGCCATCGGGACGGTCTGGCGGCGGCCGTCGATCTCGACCTCGACGGGCATGGGGAAGGCGGCGCCGTCGCCGGTGACCCATTCCAGCGCCAGTTCGCCGTCCACCCGGGTCTGCCGCAGGTCCGGCAGGGCGGCCTGGTAGAGGTAGCCGCGGAAGAACCAGGTCAGGTCGCGCCCGGCCTCCTCGTTGACGATGGCCATGAACTCTTCGGTCGTGCCGTAGCGCGGCCTGAACTCGCCCGGGCGGGGCGTCGCCGTGCCGTAGACCAGCCGCGTCACCGAGCGGAAGAAGGCCTCGTCGCCGATCAGCATGCGCAGGCTGTGGGCGATCTGCGAGCCCTTGTTGTAGATGTCCAGGCCGGGACCGGTGTCGTCCTGGTAGACCTCGTCCTCGGACCTCTCCTCGCCGGAGACGACGGGGAACCGGTTGATCAGGTCGCGGCGCTGCTCGAGCAGCGAGGCCTGCATGAACATCTCGCCGTTCAGCCAGCGGTCGTAGAGCGGCTGCATGTAGCTGCCGAGGCCCTCGTGCAGCCACATGTCGTCGGCGTTGCGGTTGGTCAGCTGGTTGCCGAACCATTCGTGCGACAGTTCGTGGTGCAGCAGCCAGTCGAAGCCGCGGCCGTCGAGCTTGTATTCGTTGCCATAGGCATTGATCGTCTGGTGCTCCATGCCCAGGTGCGGCGTCTCGACCACGCCCATCTTCTCGTCGCCGAAGGGGTAGGGGCCGACGGTCGCCTCGTAGAAGTCCAGCATCGGCGCGATCTCGTCGAACAGGGCCCGGGCCCTGGCGGGGTCGTCCGACTTCAGATGCCAGTACTGGATGGGATAGGTGTTGCCGAAGCGGCTCTCGTAGGCGCCGGAGATCTCGACGTAGGGGCCGATGTTGAGGGCGATGGCGTAGGTGTTCGGATTGGCGGCCGACCAGTTCCAGGTGGTCCAGCCGTTCCCGTGGTCGACCGTGCCGAGGAATTTGCCGTTCGAGGGCGCCGACAGGTTCGACGGCACGGTGATGTGCAGGTCGACCCGCCCGGGCTCGGCCAGAGGATGGTCGATGCACGGCCAGAAGATGTCGCAGCCCTCCGGCTGGACGGCCGTGGCGATCCACGGCTCGCCCGTCGGCGCGGTGGCCCAGACGAAGCCGCCGTCCCAGGGGGCGCGCGGGGCCACGCGGGGCTGGCCGGCATAGGCGATGCGCAGCCGGGCAGTCCCGCCGGCGGCCAGCGGCTCGGCCAGCTCGACGGTCATCCGGCCCTCGGGATTGGACCAGCGCTCCGCGGGGACGGGGACGCCGTCCACCGCCACCGCGGAGACGGTCAGCAGGGTGTCGAGCTCGACCACCAGCCGCTCGACGGGCGCGGTGGCGGTGAACTCCAGCACGGCCACCGCGTCGATGGCCTTGTCGTCCGGGATGACGCGGATCGTGAGGTCCGCCCTGTCGAAGCGCACCGCCAGTTGCTCGGGCGCCCGCGGCTGATCGGTGCCGAGCGTGAAGGCCGTCGATTCCCGCGCCGGCGTCGTCCCGGCCTCCTGTGCGTGCGCACCGGTCGCGGCGAGGGCCGCTGCGGCGATGAGGGCCGCCTGCCGCCTCATTGCGAGGCCTCCCGGCGGACCCGCTGAGCCTGCCGCCAGGCCTGGAGCCGGTCGACCTCGTCGAGCTGGCGCAGCACCTTGTTGGCGGGATCGATGATCACGATCGCTCCGGGCGGCGTATCGATGAAGCCCCGGCCGTCGCGCATGTCGAGCACCCGGACCCGTCCGTTGACCTCGACCTCCAGCGGCATCGGGAATATCCCGGCGGGTGTCGACCATTCCAGGTTCAGCCGGTCGCCGTCGCGCGTCTCCTTCAGGACGGGCAGAGAGGCCTCGTACAGATAGGCGTTGAAGAACCAGTCGTAGTTCCGGCCGGTCACCTCGTTGACGATGCGGTTGTAGTCGGGCGTCGAGCGCGTCACCGGCCGGAAATTGCCCGGCGCCGGGTCCGGGCGGCCGTATACCAGGATGCGCAGGGCCTCGAAGAAGTCCCGGTCGCCGATCGTCATGCGCAGGGTGTGGGCGATCAGGGAGCCCTTGGAATAGATGTCGCCGCCGGGCCCGGTGGGCCGGTTGTAGACGTCGTCGACGGTCTGGGCCCGGCGCGACACCACGGGCGCGCGGTTCATCAGCCCGTCGCGCTGATCCGCCAGTTCGCGCTGCATGTAGCGTTCGCCGCGCAGCCAGCGCGCATAGAGCGGCTGCATATAGCTGCCCAGTCCCTCGTGCAGCCACATGTCGTCGGCGTTCCAGTTGGTCAGCTGGTTGGCGAACCACTCGTGGGCGAACTCGTGCTGCAGCAGGTCGTCGTAGCCGTGGCCGTCGATGTCGTAGCCGTTGCCGTAGGCGTTCAGCGTCTGGTGCTCCATGCCCAGGTACGGCGTCTCGACCACGCCCATCTTCTCGTCGCCGAACGGGAAGGGCCCGACATAGGCCTCGAAGAAGTCCAGCATCTGCGGGAACTCGGCGAACAGCCGCTGCACGTCCTCGGGCTTGTCGGACTTCAGGTGCCAGTAGTGCATCGGAATGACGTTGCCGAACCGGCTGCGGTACTCGCCCGTGACCTCCTCGAACGGGCCGACGTTGACGTTCACCGCATAGATGTTCGGGTGCTGGATGCTCCAGTTCCACGTCGTGGTGCCGTCCCCGTTGTCGGTCTTGCCCTGGAACACGCCATTGCCCGGCGCCGACAGGTTCGAAGGCACGGTCAGGTGCAGATCCACCTGGCCCGGCTCGGCGTTCGAATTGTCGATACAGGGAAAGATGAGGTCGCAGCCGTCCAGCTGGACCGCCGAGCCGATCCAGGGCTCGCCGGTCGGCGCGGTCGACCAGACGAACCCGCCATTCCATGGCGCGCGCCGGGCCGTATGGGGCTGGCCGCCATAGGCGATCCGCAGCGACGTCCGGGCCCCCTCGGCCAGCGGCCGCGGCAGCTGGATCGTCATCCGGCCCTCGGGATTGCTCCACTGGTCGCGGGCGAGGGTCTGGCCGTCCACCTGGACGTCGGTCACGTCATACAGCGCGTCCAATTCCACCACGAGCCGCTCGAGGGGCGCGAGCAGGGTGAAGTCCAGCACCGCGACGCCGCGGATGGCCTTGTCCTCGGGCAGGACGGTGATCGCCAGGTCCGCCTTGTCGAAACGGATCGCCTCCTGTTCGGGTGTCCGGGGCTGGTCGGTCTCGAGGGTGAAGGCCGAGGCCTCCGGCCCGCCGGCGGCGTTGCGGTCCTGCGCGAGAGCGCCGGTGGCCATCAGGGCCAGCGCGCTGGTCATCGCCACGGCGCGCCCAAAGGTTCTCAGCATTATCCAGCCCCGTCCTGTTGACCGGCGGGACGGTAGGCGATGGACCCGGCCCGACAAATGAACTCCCTGTAATCTTAGTCCTCGAGCAGGCGGGCCTTGCGCTGGACCCGGGTCGCGCGCCGGGCCCACGCCTTGTCGATCTGCTCGCGCAGCCGGTCGTCGTCGGCGGCTTCATAGCGGACCAGCACCGCGGGCCAGCCCTGGAAATGCGGTGTCTTGAAGTAGGTCTGCGGTTCGGTCTCCATCAGCAAATCGATGTCGCCGTGATCCAGCGACAGCGACACGGCGTCCGGCAGGCGGGTGTCGTTGACCAGCAGCTTGCCCCTCAGCCGCACGCAGCGGACCCCGTGCAGCGTCGAGTCCTCGGTGTCGGGCAAGGACAGGGCGTAGGCGTACATCTCTTCGCGCGTCATCGTCCTTCCTCCCAGGCGGGCAGGGCGGCCATGCGCCGCCTGGTGGAGACCCCCTTCCCGTCTGTGTTCAGACTGGCCCGACAACCCGGATGCGCGCAAAGAAAAAGGCCGGTGTTTCCACCGGCCTCTTCAGAACTCTATGTCGTCGCCGATCAGGCGGCGGCTTGTTCGGCCAGCTTGGCCTTGACCTGGCGCTTGATGCGCTGGGCCGCCGCCGACAGCTGCTCGTCGCGGGCCTTGACGATGAACGGGTCCAGGCCGCCCTTGTAGTCCAGGGTGCGCAGCGCGGCGTTCGAGATGCGCAGGGAGAAGGTCTGGCCGAGGGCCTCCGAAGCGACCTTGACCGTCTTCAGCGACGGCAGGAACCGGCGCTTGGTCTTGATGTTCGAGTGGCTCACGCTGTGGCCGACCATCGGGCCGATACCGGTGAGTTCGCAGCGACGCGACATCTGACTATCCTTCGGAGCGGTCCACGATAAGAAGCGGACGCATGAAACAGGTGCGCGCGGGAGGTCATCCCGCGCGAGAGGGGGGCGTATAGAGGAGGAGTCCTCGTCCCGTCAAGACTCGGTCCGCGCAACGGAGCCGTTCAGCCGCCGTTCAATTGCCGCCATATATTCCCATTAGCCATGAGAGCGAAGATCAACCCCGGGACCGCCATGAAGCCTTCCGTACTTGTCCGTGTCGCCGCCACCGCCGCGCCGGTCGTCGCCGGCGCACTGTTCCTGGCCGCGCCCGTCGCGCCGCAAGCCGCGATGGCGCCCCAGTCCAGCGAGGACACCGTCCTCCCCGGCTACTGGGAATACACCACCAGCGCCGTCGGCGTGCGCGATACCGAAACCAAATGCGTGCGCCCCAGCGAGATCAACCGCTTCTTCGGCGGCCTGTCGACGCGCCGCTGGCAGTGCACCTATCCGGTGCGCCAGGTCGGCAACGGCAACGCCCGGTTCGAAGGCACCTGTCAGGACCGCAAGGGCCGGCGCGTCAACGTCCGCCTGAACGGCACCTACGAGCAGGAGAGCTTCAGATTCCGCGGCGGCGCCCAGCTGGCCCGCGGCACGCCCTACCTGCCGGCCAGCATCACCGCCCGCCGGCTGGCGGCCCAGTGCCCGGCCAACGCCGAGTATTTCTAGGCCTCGAGCGGCGCGCTGATCGTCACCTGATAGGTGGTCTGCTCGCCCGAGGGCTGGGTCAGGCTGACGTATTCTCCGACCACGAACCGTTCGTCGCCGAACCGGTAGCCGACGGCGTCCTCGGCCTCGCCGGGGAGGTCCACGATCCAGTGGCCGCCGGCGTACCGCAGCCGTCCCTTGGCCCGGGTCGCGCCATCGCTGAACCGGCGGGCGTAGGCCCGCTCAGGCTCGGCCCGCCAGGCCTCCACATCCAGCCGGCCGTCTGCGTCCAGCGGGGCGACGATGTCGTAACCCTCGCCGGGATCCCCGGCCGGGGTCTCCGGCGCCCGCGCCATCTCTAGTCGGACATGGTAGAATTCGGTCATTGCGCGTTCCTCGTAACGGTCCTCGATGGACCATGCGGACAGGAACCTCATTGACGGCGCCATGGCTCCGCCCGCAACTGGGGAACATCCCGGAGGAGGACTTATGAGACTCGTTCAGACGCTGGCGATGACGGGACTTCTTGCACTCGGCGCATGCGCGGCCGGTACGGGCGAGGAGCCCGCGAGGCCCGTCGACTCGACGCCGTTCGGCTCTGTCGCCCTGGGCGGCAACCTGGTCCGGCTGAGGTGCGCAGGCTGTCACGCCGTGGAGCGGACCGGCGACAGCCCGATGAAGGCCGCCCCGCCCTTCCGCGAGATGGGCCGCACCTACCCCGTCCGCGATCTGCAGGAAGCCCTGGCCGAGGGGCTGGTGACGGCGCACCCGGCCATGCCCCAGATCGAACTTGAGGCCAGCGAGGTCGCCGACGTCATCGCCTACCTCGAATCCGTCTCCGGCACGGGCGGGGGCGGGCCCAATTGAGAAAAGGCCCGGGATCGCTCCCGGGCCTTTCGCAGTCAGCGATCGTCGCCCCTTCAGGCGGCTTCGGCTTCTTCCGCGGCCTCGGCGGCGGCGATGACGGCCTTCTTGGCGCTCAGCGACTTGCCGAGCAGCTCGACGGCGGCGTCCTTGTCGATGCGGTTGGCCGCCGCGACTTCGCGGGCCATGCGGTCCAGCGCCGATTCATACAGCTGCCGCTCCGAATAGGACTGTTCCGGCTGGCTGTCGGCGCGGTGCAGGTCACGGACCACCTCGGCGATCGAGATCAGGTCGCCCGAGTTGATCTTGGCTTCGTATTCCTGGGCCCGGCGCGACCACATGGTGCGCTTGATGCGGGCGCGACCCTTCAGCGTGGTCAGCGCCTTGGACACGACATCGTCGGCGGCCAGCGAACGCAGGCCGGCGGTCTTGGCCTTCTTGGTCGGCACCCGCAGGGTCATCTTCTCGTGGTCGAAGGTCACGACATAGACCTCCAGCGACATGCCCGCGACTTCCTGGGTCTCGACCGCCGCCACCTTGCCGACGCCGTGCGCCGGATAGACGACCGCGTCGCCAACCTTGAATTCCAGACCAGTCTTGTTCGTCATGTCATTCCTTTCCCGGCCCAAAAGGCGGAGCGAGGCGCATACGTGGAAACGACGGCGGGCGTCCCGCGGCGAGGGCCGCTGGCGTGCTTGTCAGTCGTAAAAACGGAAACGGATCACCAAACCTCTGGCCGATCCCGCCTGCGTGGGCGGGATTCTGTCGCAAACGCGGGCGGCGCGAAGAAATCGCAGACCGCCCGACCCAATGACAGTAACCTATCACAAATCTGCGGAATTTCAAAACGTCCACAGCGTCAGTACGCGGAACGCCGTAAATCCTCTCCGGATTGTGAACCGGCCCGGCTCGCCCGGGAGGACAGCGGTCAGGAACCCTTGCCGGGCTTGGGCGAGAAGTATTTCTCGAACTTGCCGGTCTCACGCTCGAACTGTGCGGCGTCGGCGGGCGGCGCGCCCTTGACCGTGATGTTCGGCCAGACCTTGGCGTATTCGGCGTTGACCATCAGCCATTTGCCGTCGGGCTCGTCCTCGGTGTCCGGCTTGATGGCGTCGACCGGGCATTCCGGCTCGCAGACGCCGCAGTCGATGCATTCGTCGGGCGCGATGACGAGGAAATTCTCGCCCTCGTAAAAGCAGTCGACCGGACAGACCTCGACGCAGTCCATGAACTTACATTTCACGCAGGCGTCGGTGACGATGTAGGTCATTGAGCGGAAAGCGTTCGCGGTTGCAGGGGACGGGTTGCGCAGATGACCCCGGAGACCCCGCCTGTCAACTCGGTGGGCGGACGTGACGCATCCCGGACGGGGTTGCGATGCGGGCGGGGCGCTCTATCTGTATCAAGCTCGATTGCAGATCGTCCATCATCACAGGATTTCGCCCCATGCGTCTCGTCTCCCGCACCGCCATCGCCGCCGCCGCCTCGATCACCCTTCTGACCGGCGGCGCTGTCGTCGCCCAGGCGGCCCTGACCCGGGCTCCGGCCGAGGTCCGGGCGGGGGCCTATGCGCTCGATTCCGACCACGGCAAGATCACCTGGTCGGTCAGCCATCTCGGGTTCTCGACCTACAAGGGCCAGTTCGTGAACGTCGACGCGGACCTGACCCTTGATCCGGCCAATCCATCCGCGGCGACCCTGACCGCGACCATTCCGCTGACGGAGGTGGATTCCAACTCGGATGGCCTCGACGCCCATCTGCAGACGGCCGATTTCTTCGACACCGCCAATCACCCGGTCGCGACCTATGTCTCCCGTTCGGTGACCGTCGACCCGACGGCTCCTGACCGGGCCACCGTGGTCGGCGATCTGACACTGCGTGGCGTCACCCGGCCGGTGACCATGATGGTCCGGTTCAACCAGGCCGGTCCGTCGATGGGCGGCGCCTATCGGGCCGGCTTCGACGGCGAGGCGACCATCAAGCGGTCGGACTTCGGCATCAACTACGCCCTGCCGGTTCTGGGCGACGAGGTGAGCCTGCATATCGAGGGCGAGTTCATTCGCCAGTAGGCGGCCGCGGCTCCATGAGCGAATACAGGGCGCGGGCCTCTTCGGGCGGTCCGCGCCTTTCGCCCATCTGCAGCACCCGCAGATCAAACACCCGGCCGCCGAGGGCGAAGACCAGGCCGTCCCCGACGTGGACGCTGCGGCTGGCCTTGTCGAGCCGGGTCTGCACGCCGTTGTGGGTGAGGCGCACCGCGCCCCGCTCGACCATGGCGGCGGCCAGGGAGCGGCTTTTCGCGAACCGCGCCCGCCACAGCCAGACATCGATGCGGCAACTGGCCTCGCTCACTTGCCGGCCCGCCTGCGGGGCCGCTTCCGCCGCCCGGGCGTCGCCGGCGGGGCCAGCACGGACAAGGCCGCGAATGGCGAGTCCGCCGCCGGCTTCGGTCCCCGGCCGGGACGATCGGGCTGCTGGGCCCGGGTCGACTTCAGCGCCGCGGCCAGCGTCCTGGCGTCTTCGGGCGTCAGGCCCAGTTCGGCCAGGTCCGCCTCGGCCAGGACGCCCTTGTTGCGCGCCCGCCGCTCGGCCAGCGACTCCAGCATCTCCACCCTGGCGGCGACGCGGCCGACGGCGCGCAGGCCGAACGCCGACAGCAGGCGCGCCGACGGGGCCGCCTCCGGCAGGGCGGTCAGCGTCCCTGCGCCTGGTCGGAACGGCTCTCCCGCCACAAACGCCCGCGCCACCGTCGCGCCGCGCCCCTTCATCAGCGCCGGCAACCAGACCGAATGGGCGCCCAGCCGCACGCCGAAGGTCTTCAGGGTGCGGCGCTCGACCTGGCTCAGCGCCGCCAGGTCGCGCTCGACGTCGCGCCGGTCGATCACCCCGCCGGCCTCGACCAGCCGGAAGGCCACCCCGCGCGGCAATCCCTTCAATGTGCCGTTCTCGACCGCCGTCTTCAGCCGCCGCAGCGCCCGCAGGGCGCGTCCGGCCTCGCCCGCCAGCCACGCTTCGAGCCGGCGCTGCGCCCGCTCGCGGGCCGCGACGGGCCCCAGCTCGCCCAGCAGCCGCACCCGCGGCGCGAACCAGTCGCCGCCGGCGATCTGTCCGGCCTGCACGCCGCGCCACAGCACCGCGCCGTCGGAGGTCACGGCGAAGGCGTCGTCCGCATCCGCCGCCAGCCGGCCCAGCCGCCGGGCGATTTCGGGCGTCACCGCCTGCCGCGCCGCGTGGCGCAGGGCCCGATCCTCCAGCGCGCTGGCGCCCTTGTCGATCTGGAAGTCGACGCCTGTCAGCCGCCCGACCGCATGGCCCTCGACCACCACCGCGCCGTCCGCGTCGACATCCGCGACCGTGTCCTCGCGCACGTTCAGGGCCCGCATCAGGGCGGTGGTGCGGCGGTCCACGAAGCGCGCCGTCAGCCGCTCGTGCAGCACGTCGCTGAGCCGCTCCTCCAGCGCCCTGGTGCGGTCCCGCCAGCCCTGCGCCTGATCCAGCCAGTCGGGCCGGTTGGCGATGTAGCTCAGCGTCCGCACCCCGCTCAGCCGGGCCGACAGCTGGTCGATCTGGCCGTCGTCGCGGTCGAGATCGGCAAGCCGCGGCGCGATCCAGTCGGCGGTCAGCCGCCCCCGCCTGCCGGTCAGGGCCTCGAAGATCTCCTTCGCCAGCCGGGCGTGCTCGTCCAGCGTGGTCTTCTGGAAGTCGGGCAGCTGGCAGGCTTCCCACAGCCGCATGATCGCCCCGCGCGACCGGCCGACCCGGGCGACGTCCTCGTCCTTGATCAACCGGCGCAGCAGGGTCTCGTCAAGCGCCGGCTGCGTCAGGCTCAGGCCCCGCACGCCGGGCGTCACCACCAGCGAGCGCAGCAGGTCGTTCAGGGTGTCGAAATCCAGCCGGGCGTTGCGCCACTCGGCCGCCTCGACCGGATCGAAGCGGTGCTCGACCACCTGCTCGACCAGATCGGGGTCCAGCTCGATCGCCTCGCCCGTCACCCCGAAGGTGCCGTCTCTCAGGTGCCGCCCGGCCCGGCCGGCGATCTGGCCGATCTCGTGCGCGTGCAGCCAGCGCGTCCGCCGCCCGTCGAACTTCCTCAGGCCGGCGAAGGCGACGTGGTCGACCTCCATGTTCAGCCCCATGCCGATGGCGTCGGTCGCCACCAGGAAGTCGACCTCGCCCGACTGGAACAGCTCGACCTGGGCGTTGCGGGTGCGCGGGCTGAGGCTGCCCATCACCACCGCCGCCCCGCCGCGCTGGCGCCGGATCAGCTCGGCGATGGCGTAGACCTGCTCGGTGCTGAAGGCCACGATGGCGCTGCGCCGGGGCAGGCGGGTCAGCTTCTTCGATCCGGCGTAGGACAGCGTCGACAGCCGCTCGCGCGACACGATCTCGACGTCGGGAACCAGCGACCGGATCAGCGGCGCCATGGTCCCGGCCCCGAGGAACATGGTCTCGAACCGGCCGCGGGCGTGCAGCAGCCGCTGGGTGAAGACGTGCCCCCGCTCCGGATCGGCGACCAGCTGGATCTCGTCGACCGCCAGGAACTCGACCTGGCGCTCCATCGGCATGGCCTCGACGGTGCAGACGAAATAGTGGGCCCGGGGCGGGACGATCTTTTCCTCGCCGGTGACCAGGGCCACCGCCGCCGCGCCGCGCCGCTTGACGATCCGGTCGTAGATCTCGCGCGCCAGCAGCCTCAGCGGCAGGCCGATCATGCCCGAGGCGTGGCCCAGCATCCGCTCGACCGCCAGATGGGTCTTGCCGGTGTTTGTGGGGCCCAGCACCGCGACGACGCGCGAGGGGGCCAGGCCTGTGGCGCGGTCGCTCATGATACGGAAAAGGTGGCTCTTCCCGCCCGGTTCCTCAAGCGGCGCCGGGACGATCCCGTCGATCGGTAAACAGCAAGGCTCGATCTGGCGGAACAGGGGCGAAACGAATCAGGACCGAATCACCGACACGGCCCGATTCGGGATTTGTTCCCCACAAGATATTGTATCTTAAAGGCGATTAACCACAACAGCGAAGGTGGTCGAGCGGAAGCGGTGCCGGCTGGCCCGCAGAGGTGCAGTGATTTTCGCCCCCGGCCCCGCTTCCCCCGCGCGCCGTGACCCGCTAGGTCACCGCCGATGGCCCCGTAGCTCAGCTGCATAGAGCAAGGCTTTCCTAAAGCCGAGGTCGCAGGTTGGAGTCCTGCCGGGGTCGCCATCGCACTGTTGAGCCAGCACAGGAATGCTGCGACCGTGAAGGCGGAGGGTTGGGGTTCTTGTCGTTCTGGCTTTCCCTCTCCGCCGCAGCCGGTCTGGCGCTCGCCCAGGAGCCGGCCCGCGACTGGGGAGAAGCGCTTCGGACAGATGCCGCCGCGGCCCATTCAGCGATAGCCGGCAGCCATCCGGGCATGGTCAATCCGGACGACCCGGACTTCGCCTGGATCAACGAGACCCAGTACGCGCTGGCGCTTGAGCGGGCCGAAGAGGCGGACAGCTTCGCGGACTACTTCTACGCCATGCAGCATTACGTCGCTGCGTTCAACGACGGACACCTTGGGTACGGCGTGTTCGGGTCGACACCCGACAATGAGGTGAAGTGGCCCGGGTTCATTGTCCAGGACGATGGCGACAGGGGCCTCGTGGTGACGCTCGCGGAGGACTGGTCCGGAGTTCCTGTCGGGGCTCGCATCGTCGCCTGCGACGGGCGCGACGCCTTCCAGGTCGGCGACGATCGTATCGGCGCCCGGTTCGGGCGGTGGGAGCTGGCGTCGCAGCGGGCGATGTTCGGGCCGATGGTCATGCTCGACACCGGCGACCCCTATGTCCGGCCGATAGGACGGTGCGTCGTCGAAACAGCCGCCGGCAGCCGATCGGTCGAACTCGACTGGCGGGAGGGCGGTCCCGGCTTCTACGGTCGCTACAACGTCTTCCCGGCGCCCGGACGGCGTTTGATCGTCATGCGCCGGCTCGAGGACGGAACCTACTGGATTTCGCTCCCCACCTTTAACGGCAATCCCGAGAGCGACGACGGACAGGCCCTACGCACGGTCCTTTCCGAGATCGGCGGGCAGGCTGATGCCCTGCGTCTGGCGCCCGCAATTGTCTTCGACCTTCGCGGCAACGGGGGCGGCTCGTCGGCATGGTCGGCCGAGATTGCGAGGGGTCTCTGGGGCGAGGGGGCCTTTCAGCGCGTGCCCGAGCCCCCGATGACGGTGGTCTGGAGAGCGTCCTTGGGCAATCTGCAGTCCCTGCGGAACGCCTTCCGGGAACGCGACGCCAACGGCAACCTCTCGATCGACACAAGGGCATGGTACCTCAGGTCCATCGCGGGGTTGGAGGCGGCGATAGCCAATGGCGACGACCGCTGGGTGATCGCGCCCTCTCCGGACGGGGGCGCGGGCGCCGACGGCGGAGATCTGTCCTACTATTCGCCGCGAGGGAACGTGTTCGTCCTCACAGACGAGTCATGCATGTCGGCCTGCCTCGATGCGGTCGACCTTTGGACACGTCTGGGCGCGACACCCGTCGGGCGCGAAACGGGCGCCGACACAGTCTACATGGAGATACGCAGCGTCCGCATGCCGAGCGGTCTGGGCAGCATGTCTTTGCCAATGAAATTCTACATCGGCCGGGAGCGCGGACACAATGAGCCGGTCAAGCCCGCTCATCGCTTTGACGGCGACATGAACAACACGGCGGCGCTTGAGGCGTGGATCCGATCGCTGCTGGACTGACGCAGGTGCTCCACTGGGCCAGCTCGGCGCCCGACCCGAGGTCTCCTTCGTCGAGCCCTGCAGCTTCGGTTTTAACAGCGGCGCCTTCATTGATATCTGAGGCCGCGTGTTGAGATCTCAGTCGCAGCGTTTCGCCGGATCACCTCCAAAGCTTCGTCGGTCGAGCACGTGGAGTGGCAGTTAGTCAGTGTGTCACCCGCCCACCCTGGGGGTCGAAAGCTGATGTCGGCCATCGCATGTCTGCCCGCGCCCCCAAACCGCCATGCTTGCCCTTCATCGCTGCCCGGCGTATCAGCCCCGCAACAAAAAATACCCCGGGAGACGCCGCTTATGGGCAAGACGCTGTTCGATTCCCCGTCCTTCGCGAACCACGAAGGCGTCCACGCCGTCTTTGATGAAAAGACCGGCCTGCGTGCGATTATCGCTGTTCACTCGACGGCGCGCGGCCCGGCCGTCGGCGGCACCCGGATGTGGAACTACGCCTCCAGCGCCGAGGCGCTCGAGGATGTGCTGCGCCTGTCGCGCGGCATGAGCTACAAGAACGCCGTCGCGGATCTCGAGATGGGCGGCGGCAAGTCGGTCATCATCGGCGACAGCCGCACCCAGAAGACCCCGGAACTGTTCCGCGCCTTCGGCCGCGCCGTCGACACCCTGGGCGGCATCTACTACGCGGCGGAAGACGTCGGCGTGTCGGTCGCCGACATCGCCGAGGCCCGCAAGGTCACCCCCTATGTGCTCGGCCTGAAGGACGGCCCCGAGGCCTCGGGCGACCCGTCGCCGGTCACCGCCGAGGGCGTGTTCCGCTCGACCCTGACCGTCGCCCGCCGCCTGTGGAAGCAGGACGACCTGACCGGCCTGACCATCGCCCTGCAGGGCATCGGCCACGTCGGCGGCTATCTGGCGGACAAGCTGCACGCCGCCGGCGCGAAGCTGGTGATGACCGACGTCAACACCGCCCTGCTGGCCGAGGTCGCCGCCCGCACCAACGCCGAGGTCGTGGCCCCCGACGCCATCTATGACGTCAAGGCCGACATCTACGCCCCGTGCGCCCTCGGCGCGACGCTGAACCCGCAGACGCTGGACCGCATCTCGGCCAAGGCCGTCGTCGGCGCCGCCAACAATCAGCTGGCCACCCCCGACATCGGCCAGATCCTGTTCGAGCGCGGCGTGCTCTACGCCCCCGACTATGTCGTCAACGGCGGCGGCATCATCAACGTCGCCTCCGAGATGAAGGCCCGCCAGACCGGCGGCGCCTACGATCCGCAGTGGGTCGAGGGCAAGCTGTCGCGCCTGATGGAGACGCTGGAGGAAATCCTCGAACGCTCCGCCGTCGAGAAGCGCCCGACGCACGAGATCGCCGACGCGATCGCCGAAGCCCGCATCAACGCCGCCCGCGACCAGAAGGCCGAGCAGCGCAAGGCGGCCTGAGCGCGAACCTGTGATCCTTCTCCCCTTGGGGGAGGGCGTACGGCAGCGCTCCGTCAGAATCGGACTGACTCTCCGCCTCCCTCTCCCGATGGGAGAGGGCTTGAGCGCACGGCGGCGTGGCCGTCGTTCTGGCGCTCAGGGGTGAGGGGCGACCGGAGCAGGCGGCTTCGCCGCTCAACCAGCCGACCCTCATCCGGCGCTGCGCGCCACCTTCTCCCATTGGGAGAAGGGTCAGATACGCCCTCCCCCTCGCTTTCGTCATCCTCCGGCGAGCGCAGCGAGACCGGGGGACCCAGCGGCGCGCGCGAGCGCGACCCTGTCGGCAGCGCCGTCGCGGCCTCCGCCTCTCACCCGACCGCCCGTGTGTCGCCGCCGTCGCGGCGCCGCAGGGTCCCCCGGTCACGGCGCTGAAGCGCCTTGCCGGAGGATGACGAAAGTTCAGAGGGTCCGCCGGTACGTCCCGCGCTTCTCACCGAAGCTCAGCCAGCCCCGGTCTCTCAGCACCTGCAGCTGCTGGCGGATTTTCGGGCGGACGTTGTTGTTGTCCGGATACAGCGCCGCCAGCCGGGACTCGTGGGCGTAGACCTCGTCGAGGGTGAACTCGGGCCGCCCGACCGCCTCCACCGCGCCCATGACGGCCAGCAGCCAGCCGCGCGCCTCCGGCCGGGTCTCGCGCAAAAACAGCGTCGCGGCCCAGGCGGCGCGGACCTCGGCCTGCGGGCGCGGCGCGCCGTGCCGGATCAGGGGGATGCGGCCGGCGGCGGGGACGTCCTTCAGCCGGATGGTGCAGCCCTGCCAGCCGGCGCGGCGGGCGTCGGGGCCCAGCGGCGCGCGCGGCCGGATGATCGCCTCGGTGAAGAAATGGCGCGGCACGACGATCAGCTCGCTGACGCGATGCGCCGCCCGGTCGTAGCCCATGACGAACAGGCTGGGATTGTTCGCCGCCGCCAGCCGCTGCTTCATGGCCCCCCACGCCCCGGCGGGCAGCACCCCGGCGACGGCGCCCTGCCCGGACTTGAGCTCATACTCCTCGCCGCAGGCGGCGCAGCGGAAGTCGCCGACGCGGGTGTTGTTGGGCAGGGACGGCAGCCGGTCGGCCGGACAGGCGGGGCAGAAGCCGTTCTCCGCCATCCAGCCCTCGGTCAGATGGCGCGCCTGCTGGGTCGCGCTGGTGTAGGCGGCGCTCGGCTCGGCGAAGCCGAGACTGCACCACGAGTTGGTATCGTCCCCCATCCACCCACCGTAGCGGGTAGGTTGGCGGGGGTCAGCCCCGGATGCCCTCTCCGATTGGGAGAGGGCCTGAGCGCCCGCGAGCGCAGCGAGCGGCTGCGCGAAGGGGTGAGGGTCGGATGGCTACGGAGGGGTTCCCGTCGGCCGACGCTGCGGCGCGGTCAGTGCCGGGGCTGGAAGCCGTAGCCCCTCACCCTTTCGCCTTGCCGATCGCCCTGCGGGCTCCCGGAGGCTCAAGCCCTCTCCCGCCGGGAGAGGGTCGCCTTATCAGCCCTTGCCGCGCGAGTAGGTTTCGATCTCCTCACCGTCAGCGTCGAGGGCCACGACATGGCGGGCGTCGAACTCGACCACGCCTTGCTCTTTCCACTTGATAGAGGGGTCGCCGTCATAGGCCAGGTCGACGGCCTCCTCTAGGGAGTCGGCTTCGACCTCGGTGGTGTAATCGACGTAGGCGTCGACGCGAGAGAGGATGGTGAACTTGGGCATGGTGCGAGCCTCCCGCCAAGACCATACCTGCGCGACGAAAAAGCTTCTACCAACCCAAGATTGGTGACCAACTAGTCAGTCAGGAAGCTTTCTCACGTCGATGTTTATCAAACCGCTGGGTTGAGCATTGCTCGGCCAAATCAACAACGATGCTTCGGTTGCGCTTCGGAAGAACAGAGCCGCTTGACGACGGTCTGCGCCCAAGAGAGAAGCACCCGCCTCAGATATCCATCCGCCGGCACAAAGGGGTTGACGCTGCAACGTCCCCGTATACACCTTCCCGTTGATCGTAATTTCTATACGTGCGCCTACATCAACAGATATTACGCCCTGTCCCACAACAGACTCATACTTCCCAAGCACCCAATCCGAACCACTTTCGATCCAGTATCGGCTGGATATTCCAACGATTCTTTGAAACTCGACAAAATCCTTTTCAGACTCCTTCCGAACTTTCGCGATCGCCTCTGGTATCAACTTACGCTGCTCTATCACAGCCGCGCTGGCGCGAGCATGCTGCTCTTCATCCTCGCTCCAATCAGTATCCTCGATGAGCTTCTCCGCTCTCCCAACAAAACCTTCAGAAGCCAAACTTCTAGCTAAATTGGCAGTGGCCAAGAGCTCTCCCTGCGCGGCAGCTTGGTCCATATAATCATGATGTACGGCAACCTTGCCGAACGAATGATACAGGATTCCCAAGTTGTTTTTGCTATGGGCATGGCTTGGATCGGAATCTATTATTTGGTGATAGTGCTGACATGACAACGCACTAAAAGCCGGATGATCGCCATATGTATATGCAATATCAAAACGCCGATTTCGATCACCAGGCGCATACCTTATTGCGACCTCACGCAGAAGAACGTGAGTAAATGGATTCTGTTTATCCTCATTAAGGCTGGCCACCTCAAGAAGAAGCTTAGCTGCCAAATCAGCATCTGCTCCATCTGATATTGCCGAGCGAACAAAATCGAGCGCTCGCCCGATGCCTCTCCACGAGAAATAGAATCTGGCTGCTTCGATGTAAGCTTGCCCATCTTTCGCGAAGCCATGCTTGTCGATCAACTCCACGACTAGGGCTTCCGCCTCTTCATACCCTCCAAGCGCGGCTGCTCGCCGCAAGAGGAAGATACGGGGCCATATCCAGTCAGGATGCTGATCGCCAAGGGCTTGGAGTTCTTGGTCCGCGCCACCTACCCCCAAGTCACGTCTACGCTCGACATAGATGGCCTCCCAGAAATCGGGGTCGGCATCGTAAGCGTCGTCACTGGCACGAAATGCGGCAAATCTCGCCGCCAGAATTGCGGGGTCTTGGACGAAATAGAAATGGTCATCCGCCACACTAGGCTTCGGAAGAGCGTCATCCCCCGACTCGACCAGCGTTAGCGCGGCTGACTTGGAGTCGTCGGCGAGGCGGGTCGCGGGGGAGGGACTGTCAAGAGACACGGAGTCTATCGCTCCCGACCTCTCGATCCGGGCTTCAAACCCACCCGGAGCTTTGAGGTGGAGGTTCGCCTCTTTGAGAGCTCGAATGATGGCTCTTATTGAGAACGGCGCAACGCAAAGAATGACGATGATGCCCACGGGCCAAGCGAGCGCCTTGATAATCTCGACCATGGTCCCCCAACTTCGCTGTCGACTTCGCAACTAGACAGCTTTTGTCGCGCGACGTCAGCCCCCCCCGTATCCCTCGGGTTGTGTCCCCTACCTTCCCTTCCTGAACGCCTCCGCCTTCTCCGCCGCGGCATCCGCCCGCCAGCGCTTCGGCGCGCTCCTGTCCACGGCCTCCCCCTCCCCCGTCAGCACTTCGTTGGCGAACTCCAGGTCCATCAGCTTCATGCGCTTGATCTCGTCGCGCAGGCGGGCGGCTTCCTCGAATTCGAGGTTGGCGGCGGCGTTGCGCATGCGGCCTTCGAGGTCCTTGAGGGCGGCCTGGAAGTTGGAGCCTGTGAAGGGCTTGGCCTCCTCCTTGACGCCCGGCGCGGTCAGCTGGTCGAGGGCGCGGGACTCATAGGGGCTGGCCATGATCTCGCGGATGTCGCGCTTGACCGACTCCGGGGTGATGCCGTGTTCGCGGTTGTACTCTTCCTGCTTGGCGCGGCGGCGGTTGGTCTCGGCGATGGCGCGCTCCATCGAGCCGGTCATGCGGTCGGCGTAGAGGATGACGCGGCCGTCGACGTTGCGGGCGGCGCGGCCGATGGTCTGGATCAGCGAGGTCTCGGAGCGCAGGAAGCCCTCCTTGTCGGCGTCGAGGATGGCGACCAGGCCGCACTCGGGGATGTCGAGGCCCTCGCGCAGAAGGTTGATGCCGATCAGGACGTCGAAGGCGCCCATGCGCAGGTCGCGCAGGATCTCGATGCGCTCGAGGGTGTCGACGTCGGAGTGCATGTAGCGGACGCGGACGCCCTGCTCGTGCATGTATTCGGTCAGGTCCTCGGCCATCTTCTTGGTCAGGACGGTGACGAGGGAGCGGTAGCCGTTGCGGGCGACCTGTTTCACCTCGTCGATGACGTCGTCGACCTGGTTGCGGGTGTCGCCGCTGACCGGGCGGATCTCCACCGGGGGGTCGATCAGGCCGGTGGGGCGGATGACCTGTTCGGTGAAGACGCCGCCGGTGCGCTCCATCTCCCACGGGCCGGGGGTGGCCGAGACGAGGATGGTCTGGGGGCGCATGGCGTCCCATTCGTCGAATTTGAGCGGGCGGTTGTCGATGCAGCTGGGCAGGCGGAAGCCGTATTCGGCCAGGGTCGACTTGCGGCGGTAGTCGCCGCGGTACATGCCGCCGATCTGGCCGACGGTGACGTGGCTCTCGTCGACGAACAGCAGGGCGTTGTCGGGGATGTATTCGAAGAAGGTCGGCGGCGGCTCGCCCGGGGCGCGGCCGGTCAGCCAGCGGCTGTAGTTCTCGATGCCGGCGCAGGAGCCGGTGGCCTCCATCATCTCCAGATCGAAGCGCACCCGCTGTTCGAGGCGCTGGGCCTCCAGCAGCTTGCCGTTCTCGACCATCCAGTCGAGCGTCTCCTTGAGCTCGGCCTTGATGCCGGTGATGGCCTGGTTGAGCGAGGGCCGCGGGGTGACGTAGTGGCTGGCGGCGTAGACGGTGATCTCGGTGAGGTCCGCCGTCTTCTTGCCCGTCAGGGGGTCGAACTCCTGGATCGATTCCAGCTCGTCGCCGAACAGCTGGATGCGCCAGGCGCGGTCCTCCATGTGGACGGGGAAGACCTCGAGGACGTCGCCGCGCTTGCGGAACATGCCGCGCTCGAAGGCGGCGTCGTTGCGCTTGTACTGCAGGGCGATCAGGTCGGCGCGCAGCTTGGCCTCGTCGATCTGGTCGCCGACCTTCAGGGTGAAGGTCATGGCGGTATAGGTCTCGACCGAGCCGATGCCGTAGATGCAGGAGACGGAGGCGACGACGATCACATCGTCCCGCTCCAGAATCGCCCGCGTCGCCGAGTGGCGCATGCGGTCGATCTGCTCGTTCACCGAGCTGTCCTTCTCGATGTAGGTGTCGGTGCGCGGGACGTAGGCCTCGGGCTGGTAGTAGTCGTAGTAGGAGACGAAATACTCGACGGCGTTGTCCGGGAAGAAGCTCTTGAACTCGCTGTAGAGCTGGGCGGCGAGGGTCTTGTTGGGGGCGAGGATCAGGGCGGGGCGCTGGGTGGCCTCGATGACCTTGGCCATGGTGAAGGTCTTGCCCGAGCCGGTGACGCCGAGCAGGACCTGATCGCGCTCGCCGGCCTGCGCCTGCTCGACCAGTTCGGCGATGGCGGCGGGCTGGTCGCCGGCGGGGGTGTATTTCGTCTCGAGCCGGAAGGGGATGCGCTTGCGGCCGGCGGGACGGTCGGGGCGGTGCGGGGTCCAGTCCGACGGCGCGCCGGGGGCCTCTTCCGGGGTCAGACGCGGGCCGGTGACCGGGGCGAACATGGGCATGCGGTTCTTCGCCGCCGCCGGGTCGTGCAGGAATTTCGCCGGGGCCTCGGCGAGCCCCGACTGGCCAGCGCTCTGGCCGGGGACGTGGACGGGCTTGCTGGGGGAACGGGCCATGAACGCAATCTAGGGGGCGGGAGGCGACAGCGCCACAACGTGCTCACGGCATGCGGGATGCACTGCTGACAGTATGGTGGCAGGAGGGTGGCGGGATGACCGGTGAGAATGTCCGGAAACCGCCAGCGCCGGACGGCCAGGGCGCCCATGTTGTCCGTCAAACAGAGGAGCCTCCCATGACCGCCTTTCGCGAGCTGCACCGATCCGGCCTGCTGATCCTGCCCAACGCCTGGGATGGAGGCTCGGCGGCGTTGATGCGGTCGCTGGGAGCGAAGGCGATCGCCACCACCAGCGCGGGCGTGGCCTGGGCGCTGGGCTGGCCGGACGGCGACGCCCTGCCGGTCGAACGCGTCGTGCAGGCGACGCGGGACGTGGTGCGGGCGGCGCAGGGGCTGCCGGTCTCGGTCGATTTCGAAGGCGGCTATTCCGACGACCCGGCCGAGGTCGCGGCGGCGGCGCGGACGGTGGCCGAGGCGGGGGCGCAGGGGATCAATATCGAGGACGGCGGCGGCTCGCCCGAGTTGCTGGCCGCCAAGATCGCCGCCATCCGGGCGGCGGCGGGGCCGGACCTGTTCATCAACGCCCGCTGCGACCTCTGGCTGAGAGGCGTCGGCGAGGCCCGAACGCGCGTGGCCGAAGCGGCGCGCCGGGGCGCGATCTATCGCGCGGCGGGGGCGGACGGGCTGTTCGCACCGGGCCTGACGGAGGAGGCGGGGATCGCCGACCTGGTCAAGGCGACGGACATGCCGCTGAACCTGCTGGCCTTCCCGGGCCTGCCGGACGCCCGGACGCTGGAGCGGCTCGGGGTACGGCGGCTGAGCGCCGGCTCCGGCATCGTCGGGGCGGCGCTGGGGCGCGCGGCGGCGCTGACCCGCGGCTTCCTCGAGGATGGAGGCTCGGCGCCGCTGATGGAGGGGGCGCTGAGCTGGGGCGAGTTGAACGCCCTGATGCCACAGCCCCGATGAGCGAGGCCGCCGTCCCCCCTCCCGGCCGGCTGACCCTGTCGTGGCTGGACAGCCCGATCGGGCCGCTGGCGCTGGCCTGCGACGACGGCGGGATCCTGCGCGGCGTGTCGTTCGGCGACGGGCTGATCAAGGCGATGCGGCGCGAATATCCGGCGGCCGCACTGGCGGATGGCGAGGCTCCGGCGATGGTGGCGCGAACGATCGCCGCCTATTTCGCCGGCGACCGCGAGGCGCTGACCCGCGTGCCGTGGTCGCTGGACGGAGCAGGCGCCGGCCATGGCTTCCAGGCGCGGGTGTGGCGGGCGCTGGCCGAGGTGCCGGCCGGCGTCACCATCAGCTACGGCGAGATGGCGAGGCGGGCAGGCGAGCCCGGGGCGGCGCAGGCGGCGGGCGTGGCCCTGAACCGCAACCCCATCCCGCTGGTGCTGGCCTGTCACCGGGTCGTCGGCGCCGACGGGGCGCTGGTCGGCTTCGGCGGCGGGCTGGAGCGGAAGGGCTGGCTGCTGCGGCACGAGGGGGCGCTGCTGATCTAGCCGCGTCCCAGGGTCGTTATCGCCGGATGTTCACCCGCGCCTCGAGGTCCGCCCAGCGGCGGGTCAGGTCGCGGAGCTCTTCGCGGAGCCGGGCCGCCTCGGTCCGGCTGATCGAGCCGTTGCGCTCGCCGGCGACGATGCGGGCCTCGATCTCGGCGGCGCGGGGGTCGTAGCCGTAGCCGCCATCATCGTAGCCGCCGTCATCGCCGAGACGGCGGTCGAGGTCGGCGAGGCGGTCGGTCAGATCCTGCTGTTCGCGGGCGCTGAGGCCGTCGCGGCGATAGTCGGACTCAAGCCGGACGAGGGCGTCGAAGTCGGCGCGCAGGCGAGTTCCCTCGGTGCGGGTCAGGTCGCGGTTGCGGACCGCCGTATCGACGCGGGCGAGGAAGGCGGCGCGTTGGTCGGCCAGCGGGCGCCAGCCGTAGCCGGCGTCGTCGTCGCGGCGCTCGTCGCCGACGCGCTGCGACAGGGCGCGGTAGCGGTCGCGCAGATCGCGGCGCTCGGCCGTGGTCATGCGGCCGTCAGCGGCGTAGCGCGTCTCCAGCTGGACGAGGGCGTCATAGTCGTCGCGCAGGCGGTCGGCCTCGAAGCGGCTGATCGAGCCGTCGCGAACCCCGGCGTCGATGCGGGCGTCGAGATCGGCGCGGCGCTGGTAGAGGGGGCGGCGGCCCCGGCTCCAGTCTTCGTCGAGCACCTGATCACCCTGGTCGGCGGTCTGCACGCCGAACAGGGCGCCGAGCAAGGCGCCGAAGACGCCGCCGGGCTGGTCCTGCGGGGAGGTCTGGCCGTAGCCCTGGGCGTTGTCCGGATAGAGCGGGCCGACGGTGGCGGTGGCGCCGCTGCAGCTGAGCACGCCGCCGCGGTTGGTGATGGCGCTGCGGCAGTCGACGCTGCGGATCGAGCTCCATCGGAAGCCGCCCTCCGTCTGGCATTCTGCCGAGACATAGCCGTTGGGCAGTTGTTCGACGTTGCGGCATGAGGAAGGGACGCCGGCCTGGCCGGACGGGTAGGCGGTGTAGGGGGTCTGGGCCCCGGCGGCGCCCGCGGCGGACAGGGCCAGCGCGCCGGCTGCGAGAGCAGACAGGGTGTAGGTCGCGGTCATGGGGGGTTCTTTCCGGCGGATGCCTTGAGCGGAAAGAACGGGATTCGCCGGGGAAGGTTGCCTGCGCGGTGACCGCGGCGCCCTCCCCTCCCCTCGCCGCTCCGGCTCCGCTAGAGGTCACCGGCATGAACGCCCTGCCGCTGAACGAAATCCTCCTGCTGCTCGCCGCCCTCGTCGCCGCGGGCCTGGTCGGAGGGCTGATCGCCGGGCTGTTCGGGGTCGGCGGCGGCACGGTGATCGTGCCGGCGGTGTTCTATGCCTTCGAGGTGCTGGGTCTGGGCGGCGAGAGCAACCTGCACGTGGCCATCGGCACCTCCCTGCTGACCATAGTCGCGACGTCGTGGCGGTCGCTGCGGGCGCACCGGACGCACGGGGCCGTGGACGAAGTCGTGCTGAAGACCTGGACGCCCTGGGTCGCCACGGGCGCCCTCGTCGGGGCGGCGGTGGCGGGGGTCACCAGCATGGAGGGGCTGGCCGTGGTCTACGGCGTCTGCCTGGCGGCGGTGGCCGCGCAGATGGGGCTGCTGCCCGAGCGCTATACGCTGGCGAAGGACCTGCCGACCGGCTGGGGGCGGCGCGGACTGGGGACGGCCATCGGCGGGCTGTCGGCGATGATGGGCATCGGCGGCGGCAGTTTCGGCGGCATGCTGATGACCCTGTGCGGACGGCCGATCCATCAGGCGGTGGCGACGGCCTCGGGCTTCGGCGTGGCCATCGGGACGGCGGCGACTCTCGGCTTCGTGGTGTTCGGCTGGGATGCGGCGGGACGGCCGCCACTGTCGCTGGGCTATGTCAATGTGCCCGGGGCGGTGGTGATGGCGCTGCTGACGACCGCCGTGGCGCCCTGGGGCGCCAGGCTGGCGCACGCGCTGGACCGGCGCGTGTTGAGGAAAGCCTTCGCCCTCTACCTGCTGGCGGCGGCGGCGATGGTGCTGGTGAAGGCGCTCTAGGGGCGCAGCGTCAGCCCGGCGGGCGTGGCGCTGAACGAGGAGAGGCGGCCGAGATAGCTCATGCCCAGCAGGGAGTGCGGCAGGCCGTGCTCGACGACCATGGCCTCGACGGCGGCGACCCGGGCGCCGGCGACGGCGACGGCGCTGAGCTCGACCGGGGCGGCGCGGACGGGGCCGGAAGCGGTCACCACCGTGCCCGAGAAGTCGCCGGGAGTCAGCTTCAGGCCGAGGCGGGCGGCGTCGGCGGGAGTCAGGACCACGACGCTGGCGCCGGTGTCGACCATGACCCGGACGGCCCGGCCCTCGATCCGGGCTTCGGCCCAGTAGTGGCCGTCGGCGGCCTTCAGCACCTGGCCCGGACGGCCGGTGGCGGGCGCGGAGACGGCGGGGATGGCGGCGTGCGCCCGACCGCGCAGGCCCGCCTGGTCCATCCACCAGGCGGTGGTCAGGGCGGAGGCGACGGCGACGGCCATGACGGCCGCGGAGGACAGATCAAACCGCATGGTCCCGTTCTCGCACGGCGCCGTTGGGATGCGATGAAGAGGGATGGTTGGCGGGGGGTAAACGGGGAAGGGAGGCAGCCGGCATCAGGGAAGAGGAGCCGGCGCTTCGGGCCTATTCCGGAGCTCCTGCTGCCTGTCGTCTGCTGCCTGCTGCCTCCCTGCCTGGCAGTTCCGCCATGATCCGCGCCCGTTCAGCGTCGGTGAGGCCGCTCCAGCCGCCGATTTCCGACAGGGTGCGCCAGCAGCCGAGGCACAGGCCGGAAGCGCCGTCGACGATGCAGACCTTGACGCAGGGGGTGGCTATGGCGCGGGGCGGATGGAGCGGCGGGGACATAGGCGGACTATGACCCCGACGGCCGACCGAACTCCAGACCTCCCCGCTGCTGGCCCACCCAGCGCCTACGCATTGACCCGGAATTGTGCGCGAGCAGGGATTGCGCCACAGGTGGAGGATGACCCTGATCCAGACAGAACGACGCGGCGCCATCGAAATCTGGACGCTGGACCGCCCGGAGCGACTGAACGCCCTGCCCGATCTCGAGGACGGCGAGGCCTTCGCCCGGGCGTGTTCGGCGGTGAACGCGGATCACGATGTGCGCTGCGTGGTGATCACCGGGGCCGGGCGCGCCTTCTCGGCCGGCGGCGACCTGAAGGCGATGCGCGACCGGCGCGACCTGTTCGCCGGCACGGGGGCCGAGATTCGCGAACGCTATCGCCGCGTGGTGCACCGGATCGTGCGTTCGCTGTACGGGCTGGAGGTGCCGCTGGTGGCGGCCGTGAACGGGGCAGCCATGGGGCTGGGCTGCGACATCGCCGGACTGGCGGACATCCGCATCGCCTCCAGCGCCGCCTCGTTCGGCGTGCCCTTCCTGAAGCTGGGCATATTGCCGGGCGATGGCGGAGCCTGGTTGCTGCCGAGGAACGTCGGCTACGCCCGGGCCGCGGAGATGCTGTTCACGGGCGAGACGATCGACGCGGCGACGGCGGAGCGCTGGGGCCTGATCAACCACGTGGTCGCTCCCGAAGCCCTGATGCCCGAGGCGCTGGCCATGGCGGACCGGGTCGCGGCGCACGGGCCGCACGCCTTGCGCATGGCCAAGGCGCTGCTGCGCCAGGGCCGCGACATGAATTTCGACCAGATGCTGGAGATGACCGCCGCCATGCAGGCGCTGGCGCATCTGACCGAGGATCACGCCGAGGGCGTGGCGGCCGTGCTGGAGAAGCGGCCGGCGGACTTCACCGGCCGCTAGCGCCCTTTCCTAGGCCGCCTTGGCGGGCGCGCGCATGGCCCGGCTGGCGGGGACGCCGACGGTGGCCGGACGGGGCGCGCCGGCGGTCTGGCCGGGCTTCATGAACTTGACCAGCACGCGCTGGCCGATCAGCAGCGGCGCATCGCCGGCGGTGACCACCACCTCGATGACGCGTTCGTCCGAGCGCTGCGACGGGTCGTCCGAGGCCAGCTTGCGGGCGCCGAAGACGGCGGCGCGGCGCAGGACCGTGCCGACGTAGACCTTGGACGGATCGCCCTCGGGGGTGATCTCGACCGCCTGGCCGGTGGTCACATTGGGGATGTCGCTCTCGACGATCTCGGCGCGGGCGATGCGCGGCGAATCCGGCTCGAGGTCGAACATGGTCGAAACGTTCAGGGTCGAGGCGCCCGCCCCCGGATTGGCGTAGCGGCGGACGATGCGGCCGCTCTGCGGAGCGCGGATGACGGTGAGTTCGACATTGTAGGCGGCCTGGTCGCGGCGGGCGCGGGCGGTCTGGACCGCGGCCTGCTGGGATCCCAGACGAGCCTGGGCCTGGGCGATGGCGTCGCGGGCCTGGTCGAGGCGCTGGGCGGCGACGAAATTCGTCTCGACCAGCTTCTGAAGCCGGTCGTACTCGCGCTGGGCGGTGCGGATGTCGACCTCGATCAGGCGCAGCTGGCTTTCGGCCTGGCTCACGTCGGCGACCGCGCTCTGCAGGGCCAGGCGGGGTTCGTCGTCCTCCTGACGGGCGAGGATCTGGCCGGCGACGACGCGGTCGCCTTCCTGGACCAGGACTTCACGGACGACGCCGCCGCGGCGAGCGGCGATCTGGATGATGCCGCCCTCGACATCGACCTTGCCGTTGGCGATGGCCGCATAGGGGCTCTCGACCTTCTGGGCCTCGGCCTGCTCCTCCTCCGCCTTCTTCCTGGCGGCCCCGGCCTGCATGAAGTTGTAGCCGACGAACGCCAGCACGAGCAGGACCAGGCCGATCCAGAGCCATTTGTTCTTGAGGAAGCGGGGCATGAGTTCAGTCCTTGGGATCGGTCAGTGCGAGGCCAGGGTGGCGTCGGGATTGGGGGTGCGGCGCTGGTCGTCGATGATCACGCCGTCTTCGATCTTGATGACGCGATCGGCCCACTCCTCGAGGCGCGGGTCGTGGGTCACGCAGATGACGGCGGCGCCGTGTTCGGTGGCGGCCCGGCGAAGCAGTCGAATGACGATCTGGCCATTCTCGCCGTCCAGGGCGGACGTCGGTTCGTCGGCGAACAGAATCTGGGGATCCTTGGCGAGCGCGCGGGCGATGGCCACGCGCTGCTTCTCGCCGCCCGACAGGGAGGACGGCTTCTGGTGCAGGCGCGGCCCGAGGCCGACCTCCTCCAGCGCCAGCTTGGCCCGGCGCTTGGCGTCGCCCTTCGACAGGCCCTGGAATTTGAGCACGACCTCGACCTGCTGAAGCGCGGTGAGGGCCGGGAACAGGTTGAAGCCCTGGAAGATGAAGCCGCAGTGGTCGAGGCGGAATTTGTCGATCCGGCCGGACGAGAGCTTCCACAGATTGTCGACGTCGAGGGTGTCGACGCGGCCTTCCTCGGGCCGAAGCAGGCCGGACAGGGCGGCGATCAGGGTCGACTTGCCCGAACCCGAGGGCCCCATGACCATGGTCAGGTCGCCGTGCCGCGCATCGAAGTCGACGCCCTTCAGAACGTCGATGTAGCTCTTGCCGGACTTGAACCGCTTGACCAGGCCCTTGGCCTCGATCGCGAAGTCGCCGTGCTTGCCGTGGACCTTGGTGTGAGAGTTCATCGCAGCAGGTCCGCGGGCTGGCTGTTCTTGAGGATGCCGAGCGAGAGCAGGCCGGACAGCATGGCGATGATGATCAGTCCGCCGCCCACGACGATCAGCAGGACCGGCGGCAGGGCGATGATCACGGCGTTGGCCATGGCCAGCATCTGCACCAGCCAGGTGAGGAAGATCGCCGCCGCGACGCCGACGCAGCCGACCCAGAAGCTCAGCTCCATGACGATGCGGCGCAACGAGCCCATGCCGACGCCGAGGGCCCGCAGCGAGGCGAACTCCTTGATGTTGGCCATGATGGCGCCGCGCAGGGTCTGCCAGGTGATGGACACGCCGATGATGGTCCCCAGCACGACGCAGCCGCCGATGATGATCACGAGGATGCCCTCTTCGAACATCGCACCCGCGTTGGCGTCCGCCAGTTCCTGACGGGTCCAGGCCTTCCACTGGCCCTCGCCCTGGACATTGAGCTCGGCGGCGACGCGTCTGGCCTGGGTCGGATCGCGCAGCTTGACCATCAGCGGTCCGACGCGCGGGCCGGTGTCGGCCTGGCCCACCATGCGCAGGGTGTCGCGCGACATGATGATGGTGGCCTGCATCATGTTGGGATAGCCGCGGGTCACGCCCACGACGGTGACGGTCTGGCCGTTGTACAGGGCCTTGTCGCCCAGTTTGACGCCCAATTTGGAGATGGCCGTCTCGTCGATGGCGACGGTGTAGGGCTGGCGCAGGGCGTCCACGAGCTCCTGCGAATAGTCGGTCGGGATGGTGACCGCGCCCGGCGTCGTGTCGATGATGCTGGTCTGCACGAACTCCTGCCGCGGGGCGCCCATCTTGGCGCGATCCGCCTGCGACATGGTCGGATCGACGTTCTTGACCGACTGGAAGGAGCCGCCGGCTCCGTCGAGGGGCTGGACCTCGACGACCTCGGGGTTGCGATAGGCGAGCGGGATGAAGCGGCGCGGCACGCCCGACGGGCCGCCGATCAGGCTCTTGGCCCCGGGCTGCATGATGATGATGTCGGCGCTCGAACGCTCGATCGTCGCCGTGAAGCCCTTGCCGATGCCGATGAAGACGCCGGTCATGGCCAGCACCAGCAGGCCGGACAGGGCGAGCGCCAGCACGGCCGCCATATAGCGCCGCCACTCATAGAGCAGGGTGGAGAGTGCAAGCGACATCGAAGAGATCGGCCCCCGGAGTTACGCCGCTATCTGACGGCGCCGGTGGTTGGGGCCAAGTTAAATCGGGTTAAGGCCATGTGGATGGCGTTCGTTCATCCGCCCTTGCTAGGATGGGCCACCCCAAACCGGCGGGAGCCGGCTGTCTTGAGAGCTCGAGCATGATCCTTCGTTCGCTTCGTTCGGCCGTTTCGGTCACCGCGTCCCTCGCTGTCGTGGCGGGAGCCATGGCCGTGATCGCCGCCCCGTCCACGGCCCTTGCCGACGAAGGCATGTGGACGTTCGACAACTTCCCCATCCAGACGGTGAACCAGAAATACGGCGCCCGGATCGACCAGGCGTGGCTGGACCGGCTGCGGCTGGCGTCGGTCCGCATCCAGGGCTGTTCGGCGTCGTTCGTGTCGCCCGAGGGACTGATCCTGACCAACTGGCACTGCGTCGTCGGCTGCGCACAGGAGCTGTCGGATCCGCAGAAGGACTATGTGAAGAACGGCTTCACCGCCGCCGCGCGCGAGGACGAGGTCCGCTGCCCGGGCCAGACCGCCGAGGTGCTGACCGAGATCGTCGACGTCACCGCCCGCGTCCAGGCCGCCGGCCAGGGGCTGGAAGGCGCGGCCTTCAACGCGGCCCGCCAGGCCGAGGTGACGAAAATTCAGAATGAGGCCTGCGCCGACGATCCGAAATTCAGCTGCCAGGTGATCAGCCTGTACCGCGGCGGCCAGTACAGCCTGCACAGATTCCGCAAATACGACGACGTCCGGCTGGTCTTCGCGCCCGAGAACCAGGCGGCCTTCTTCGGCGGCGACCCCGACAATTTCAACTTCCCGCGCTACGCCCTCGATGCCGGCTTCCTGCGCGCCTATGAGAACGGCCAGCCGGCCGAGACGCCGAACTTCCTCAAGTGGAACGCCGAGGCCCCGAAGGAAGGCGACCTGACCTTCGTGTCGGGCAACCCGGGCTCGACCTCGCGCCTGCTGACCATGAGCCAGCTGGAGCGGCTGCGCGACCAGCAGCTGCCGGTCACCCTGATCCAGAACTCGGAACTGCGCGGCCGCCTGCTGGAGTATTCGCTGACCGGGGACGAGGCCAAGCGGGTGTCGTTCGATCCGATCTTCGGCCTCGAGAACAGCTTCAAGGTCTACTACGGCCAGCAAGGCGCCCTGACCGATCCGGCCTTCATGGCCAGGAAGCGCGCCGAGGAGGACGAGCTGCGCGCCCGCGTCGCGGCCGATCCGGCCCTGGTGCAGCAGATCGGCGATCCCTGGGCCGACCTGGCGAGGGTCCAGACCACGGCGACCGAACTGTATCTGCCCTATCGCCAGCTCGAGCAGGCCGCCGGCGGCGGCTCGCAGCTGTATTCGTGGGCCCGCAGCCTGATCCGCGCCGCCAAGAACCCGACCATGACGGAAGCCCAGCGCGCCCGCATGGCCGAGGCCATCGGCACGGAGACGCCGGTCTCGGCCGAGATGGAAGAGATCCGGATGCGCTACTGGCTGTCCAAGACGCGCGAATACCTGACGGTCGACCATCCGCAGGTGAAGGCGATGCTGGGCCGCGAGAGCCCGGAGGCCCTCGCCGACCGCCTGATCTCGGGCACGAAGCTGGCCGACGCCGAGTTCCGCCGCCAGGCCCTGGGCATGACGGTGGAGCAGTTGTCGGCCGCCGACCCGCTGCTGGCCTTCGTGGCCGCCAACGACCAGGCGGCCAGGGCCATCGGCGACCGCTGGGCGGCCGAGGTCAACGCCCCGACCGCCCGCGCGGCCGAAAAGGTCGCCCAGGCGCGGTTCGCCGTCTACGGCACCAACCAGTATCCCGACGCCACGTTCAGCCTGCGCCTGTCCTACGGCGAGGTGAAGGGCTGGACCTACCGCGGCGTGACCGTGCCGCCGTTCACCTATATCGGCGGCCTCTATGAGCGGGCCACCGGCTCGGAGCCGTTCAACCTGGCCCAGGCCTTCGCCGACCACGAGGACGATGTGAACAAGGAGGTCGTCTACGACTTCGTCTCGACCAACGACATCATCGGCGGCAACTCAGGCTCGCCGGTGGTCAACGCCGCGGGCGAGGTGATCGGCGCGGCCTTCGACGGCAACATCCACTCGCTGGGCGGCGCCTTCGGCTACGACGGCGAACTGAACCGCACGGTGACGGTGTCGACGGCGGCGATCACGGAAGTGCTGCGGACGGTCTATCCGAACCCGCGCATCCTGGAAGAGCTGGGCGTGGAGTAACGCCCTTCTCCCCTTGCGGGAGAAGGTGTCAGGCGTAGCCTGACGGATGAGGGGTCGCACCGGTCTTGCCGGGCGACCCCTTCGTCATTCATGGTCGGCCCCGACGTCGGCATCCGTCGGCAAGACCCCTCATCCGACCCGCTTCGCGGGCCACCTTCTCCCGCAAGGGGAGAAGGAAGGAGTTAGACATGCGCCACCTCACCCTCGCCGCCTCCGCCGCCATTCTCGCCTTCGCCGCCGCTTCAGCAGCCCGGGCCGAGGAAGGCATGTGGACGTTCGACAACTTCCCCATCGCGCGGGCCAACCAGACGCTGGGGACGAACATCGACCAGGCGTGGCTGGACCGGGTGCGGCTGTCGTCGGTCAAGTTCGGGGGCTGTTCCGCGGGGATCGTCTCGGGCGAGGGCCTGGTGATGACCAACAACCACTGCGTCGCCACCTGCGTGGCCAATCTGTCGACCCAGGCGGTGAACTACGCCGAGACCGGCTTCGCCCCGCGCACCCGCGAGGAAGAGCTCAAATGCCCCGGCGGAACGGCCGAGATCCTGACCGACATCAGCGACGTCACCGAGCGGATGCACGCCGCCGGCGCCGGGCTGGAGGGCCAGGCCTTCACCCAGGCGCGCGACGCGGAGGCCGGCCGGATCGAGCAGGAAGCCTGCGCCGGCGACGCGACGGTGCGCTGCCAGGTCGTCAGCCTGTACCGGGGCGGCCAGTTCAAGCTGTACAAGTACCGCCGCTACACCGACGTCCGGCTGGCCTGGGCGCCGGAGGACCGCGCCGCGACCTTTGGCGGCGACCTCGACAATTTCAGCTTCCCCCGCTTCGCCATCGATGCGGCCTTCATCCGCCTCTACGAGAACGGCGCTCCGGCGGCCACGCCGACGCACTTCAAGTGGAACGCCGACAAGCCGGTCGAGGGCACGCCCGTGTTCGTCGCGGGCAGCCCGGGCGCGACCCAGCGGCTGCTGAGCATGGACCAGCTGATGACGCTGCGGGACGTGGTCCTGCCGATGGACCAGCTGATCGCCTCAGAACTGCGCGGGCGGCTGATCCGGTTTTCGGAGGAGAGCGAGGAGAACGCCTTCATCGCCATGGATCCGATCGTCGGGCTGGAGAACACCTACAAGCGCGGACTGGGGCGGATGCGGGCCCTGACCGATCCCGACTTCATGCGGATGAAGACGGAGGCCGAAGCGGACTTCATATCCCGCTGGATGGCTCGGGAGGCGGCCGGGGCCGCCGGGAGAGCCGCAAGTGGGGATGCCAGCCACGCGGGCAGCAGTGGAACACCGTGGCTCACCCTGGCCGCCATTCAGCCGACCCAGCGCGAACTGTATCCGGCCATGGCCCTGCTGGAGGGCGGCACGGGCGTCGGCACCACCTCGCCCGGCGGCGGCTCGCAACTGTTCAGCTGGGCCCGGACGCTGGTGCGCGCGGCGCAGGAGCGGGAGAAGCCCTCGGCCCAACGCCTGCCGGAATACGCCGACAGCCGGCTGGCGGGCGTGCAGTCGGGCCTGTTCGCGGAGCGGCCGGTCTATCCGTCGCTGGAGCAGGTCCGCATGGAATGGTGGCTGTCCAAGACGCGCGAATGGCTGACGGTCGACGATCCGCGCGTGCGGGGGCTGCTGGGCCGGGAATCGCCCGAGCAGCTTTCGGCGCGGCTGGTCGAGGGCACGAAGCTGGCGGATCCGGCGGTGCGGCGGGCGCTGTGGGAAGGCGGTCTGGCGGCGATCGAAGCCTCGGACGATCCGATGATCCGCTACCTGCTGTCGATCCAGGACGAGACCCGCGCGGTGCGATCGGACTGGGAGGCCCGGGTCGAGGCGCCGACCAGCCGCGCCTCGGAGCAGCTGGCGGCGGCGCGGTTCGCGGCCTATGGCGACGCCGTCTATCCGGACGCGACGGGGACGCTGCGGCTGACCTACGGCAAGATCGAGGGCTCGGACGTGCCGGGCCAGCGCTTCGGCGCCTTCACCACCTTCGCCGGCCTGTGGGACCGGGCCACCGGCGCGCCGCCGTTCGACGTGGCCCCGAAGCTGCTGGCCGCGAAGGACCGGATCGACCCGGACACGGTGATGGACATGGCCGTGTCCTCGGACACCATCGGCGGCTCGTCCGGCTCGCCGGTGGTCAATGAGGCGGGCGAGATCCTGGGAGCCAATTTCGACTCCACGGTGCTGACCCAGCGCAACGCCTACGGCTACGACCGCAACGTCAACCGCTCGGTGATCGTGACCACCGGCGCGGTGACCGCGGCGCTGCGCGACGTCTACGGGATGGAGCGGCTGGTCGAGGAGCTGGGGGTCGAATAGCGGCCAGGGGCCAGCGGCGTTGAGCCCGGGCCCGGCCCGGCCGCAAACGCCCCTTCCGTCGACCCTGGACCCTGGACCCTGGCCTCAGAGTTGGCTCATCTTCTGCTGGGCCTTCGAGAAATACTGCCAGCCGGTCCAGAGGGTGACGATGGCGGCGACCCAGATGAGGACGTAGGCGAAGGTCTGGAAGTGGGGCTGCCACTCCAGCGGCCAGCCGAAGCCGTCCCACAGCAGGGCGATCTGCAGGGCGCCGAGGGCGATCATCTGCAGCATGGTCTTCCACTTGGCCAGCAGGGTGACGGGCAGCTTGACCTTGCCGGCCACGGTCTCGCGCAGGGCCGAGACGGCGAATTCGCGGAACAGGATGAGGCCGCAGGGAATGGCGCTCTGGGCGACGGAGCCCCAGGCCAGCACGCCGAGGATCGCGCCGGTGACCAGCACCTTGTCGGCGATGGGATCGAGGATGGCGCCCCAGCGGGTGGTGGCGTGCCAGCGCCGGGCCAGATAGCCGTCCACCCAGTCCGTGGAGGCGGCGACCACGAAGATGACGAAGGCCGTGCGGCCGAGGCGGAACTGGTCGTCGGGGCTCAGATAGTCCGACAGCACCGGAATGCCCTGCGGCGCCGCGCCGGCCAGGATCAGGAACATCACCACCCCGGCGACGAGCCGCAGGCCCGTCAGGATGTTGGGGATGGGATTGGCGTGGTGGGTCGGGGTCATTGTCGGCATCCGTGCTTCAACGCCGATGTGCCACGCTTCGATGCCTGAGGCGAGCGATCAGCCGAGCGGCTCGAACCGGCCGGGGCCGTTGAGGGCCGTCAGCACGCCGTTGGCGATGCCGAAATGCAGGCCGGTGAGCGTCAGTTCGCCTGCCGCCTCCCGCTCGGCGATCCACGGGAAGGTGCGCAGGTTCTCCAGCGACAGCCGCACCACGGTCTCCTCTGCCAGCCGCTCGGTCTCCTCGCCGGGGAAGCTCTCGCAGATCAGGCGAACCACCGGCGCGGCCTGGGCCACCCAAGGGGCCACGAAGTCACCGCAGGTGTCCGGCGCCCCGTTCAGCATGGCGTGCACGCCGCCGCAGTAGGCGTGGCCCATGACCACGATGCGCGAGACGTTCAGGACCTTCACCCCGAACTCCAGCGCCGCCGAGACGCCGTGCAACTGGCCGTCCGGCTGATAGGGCGGCACGAGGTTGGCGACGTTGCGGACGACGAACAGCTCGCCGGGAGCGGCGTCGAAGATCAGCGCGGGATCGGCGCGGCTGTCGGAACAGGCCACTACCAGGGTGTGCGGCTTCTGGCCGTGAGTGGCCAGCGCCTCGTATTCGGCCTTGGCGGCCGGCCAGTGTTCGGTGCGGAACCGTCGATAGCCGGCGGTCAGTTCGTCGGATGAATCGCTCATGGCCGCCGCCATGCCTCAAAGCGCGCGACGGCGCCAGCCTGGATCATTTCACCAATTCGGGATGGCGGGCCTCGAACGCGGCGAAGTCTTCAGAGACGTCGATGTCCCAGCCCCGCCCTCGCACGAGATCCTCGGCGCCGCCCGAGTCGCCCAACGCCAGCCGGGCGTAGCCGAGGCCGTAACTCGACGCCGCCTGTTGGGGATCGGCGGCGAGAGCCCGTTCGTAGTCGGCTTTCGCCTCTTCGTAGCGGCCCATCTGCAGCAGGACCATGGCGCGGCTGTCGATGAAGGCGGCCTCGCCGGCCGACAGGGCCGCGTCGCAGTCGGTCAACGCCTGGTCCAGATCGAACGCCTCGATGGCCTGGCCCCAGCAGACATTGTTGAGCATCACCGGATCCCCCGGATCAAGGGCGCGGAGGGCCGCGAAATCGGCCCGCGCCCCTGCTGTATCGCCCATGGACGCCCGCAACTGCCCACGCTGGCTCAGAAGGTTGGCGGCGGCGGGCGCGGCCCCCAGGGCGCGGTCGAGAGCGGCGAGGGCCTCGCCCGCACGGTCCGTCCGCCTTTCGAGACGAACCAGCGCCTCAAGGGCTATGGCGTCCGTCGGGTCCGTCTCCAGCCGTGACGCGGCCAGGCTCCGCACCTCGTCCCCCCGCCCGAGCCGGGTCAGGGCCCGGAACTCGCCCCACGCCCCCGTGGAGCTGTCAGGCGCGGTTGTCTTGAGCGCGCGGTAGTCGGCCAGGGAGCGGTCCCAGCGGCCGAGCTGATAGTAGGCGGCGCCACGCGCTGACAGGGCCGAGACGTCGGCAGGGTCGAGTCGCAGGGCGACGGTCAGGCTGACGACGGCCTCGCCGTACTTGCCCTGACCGTAGGCCGCAAAACCCTGGCCCACGGCGGCCGCCTGATCGCCCGGATCGAGATCCACGGCGTGGTCATAGTCGGAGCGGGCGCCATCGTAGTCGCGCGCCTCGGCCCGCGCCGCGCCGCGCGCCTTCACCGCCTCGGCGTTATCCGGATTCCGTTCAAGGGCGGCGTCGAGCAGCGCCAGGGCGCCGTCATGGTCGCCGGCGTCGCTCAGACGGCCCGCGCGGGCGACAAGGTCGGCTTCGTCGCTTGCGCCCGGCAGCCGGCGCGCGGCGTCGGCTTCGGTCGCCACATAGTCAGCCGGCGCGCGCAGACGCATGGGAAGGGCCGTGGCGTTCTCGGCACGCGTCCGGGCGGAGGCCATTTCCGCGGCGGTGACCTCGGGCGTCAGGCTCGTCGAAACGACGGCGACTTCGGCCACGCCGTTCTCGAGCCTGCCGTGCCGTTCGATGCGGTAGCCGCCGCCTTCGATCGTCTGGTCGCCGCCTTCCAGTTGGAAGCCGCGGCCCCCGTACGGCAGGCTCACCCGCATCACGGAGCGGTTCATGGTGGGGTGGGCGATGGCGTACGGGGCGTCGCTGAATCGGGCGAGGAGGCCGCGCCGCTCGGCTCCGGCCGGCAGGACCAGGCCGGAGTCAGGCACCGCCATGACGCGTCCGCCCGAACCGTTGATCCAGCTCAGACGGGTCTTCCCTCGCATGAGCAGGTGGAGCACGTTCGCCGCTTCGTCATAGCGGGTTTCCACGGCCTCAATCGTCAAACCGGACTCATCGCCGTTCCACTCGGCCTTCATCATCGCTTCGAGCTGGTCAGGAGGAACGTTGCCCAGCTGACGGCGGAGGGCGGTCGCGTAGTCGCCGCGATAGGCGAAATCGACCGCCATGGACGCGTCGGCGTCGATGCCAGACGTCGCATCCACGTCGATGAGGATATCCATCGTCGGAACCGTCAGCGGCGGTTGCTCGATGGGCTCGAGCCCGGCCCCGGCCTGGCGAACAGGCAGGCCCCAGCGATAGGGAGGCGGGATCAGGCCCTCGAGCGTGCGATCGCCGATGCGGGTGCCGTCCATCCACCAGGCCGCGCCGTCCACCTGCGCGCGCACGATGACATGATCGAACCAGGCCAGAAGCGGCAGCTGGGCGTCCAGACCGTCGCCCCATCCGGTGCTGACGAGCACCGGTTCGGCCTCGATGTTCAAGCCCTTGAGCAGGGCCAGCAGCAACACCGTCTTGCCCTTGCAGTCGCCGTAGCGGCTGCGCCACACCTCGTCCGCGGACATGGGCACATAATTGCCCTCGCCCATGGCCAGGGCGAGGTAACGGACCTGATCCTCGACCAGCCGCAGGGCCGCCATGGCGCGTCCCGCGTCGGTGCCATGGGCCGCGCGGATACGTTCGATTTCGGCCAGCAGTGGCGAGTCCGGCTCCAGCGTCGCCCCCGTTTCATAGAGGGGGGCCATCAGCTTCGAGGCGTCGGCCCACGACTGGAAATCGGTGAACTGCACCGTGCGGAACAGGGTGAAGCGCACCGGAAGGTCGCCGGGCATCTGCTCCGGCGTCAGGTTGCGGGCCTCGATCTCGTAGAGCCATCCGTCGCCGGACCGGCGGGGGCGAACATCCGCCCATGGTGCCGAGGCCATGACCTGCATCGGGTGGTCGTCCGACCATGTTGCGCGCAGGCGGTAGTGATCCATGATCTGGCCGGAGCCGAGCCCGTCGAACGCCTCGAGGTGGGGCGCCAGCACGCCCTTGGAGTCGTGGCGGGTGAACGACAGTTCGAGGATGTCTCCCACGCGTAGATCCCGCGGCTGGAGCGTCGCGGTCAGCCGTCCGTCAAGCATGGCGGACTCGAGGCTGCTTTCGCGCCGAAGCGTTTCGAACGTCTGGTCCGCGAGCACGTCGATCGTCTGGCCGTCGCGGACGAGGCGAAGGCTATGGACCTGCATTGTCTCGCGAGGCGGGCTCCACTCCAGGCTGACGGTCCCCACGCTGCCCAGCCCCTGCCGGGTGAGGACCTGGAACCGCTGGAAGGTGTAGGTGTGGGCGCCGTCGGCGTCGAAGCGGATCTGATGATCGATGGCCAGCGCCCGCAAGGCGGCGTCGCCGACGGCCGGGGCGGGCGCATCTGTGATCGGCGCCTGCACCCAGGCCGGCGCCGGTGCGAGCTCGACCTCTTGCGCGGACGCGGCGGCGGCGGCGAACACCGTCAACGAGACGGCGAGCGCCGTGAACCATCTTGCAAGCACTGACGCACTCCCCCTACTCGCGTTCTGGTTTAGCACGACGAGGGCAGACCGCCAGAGGTCGCTTCCCTAGGGCCGCCGGAAGAAGGCGTGGATGCGTTCGGCGAGGGGCTGGTTGATTCCCTCGACCTTGACCAGGTCGGCGACCGAGGCGCGGGAGACGCCCTTGGCCGAGCCGAAGGCGTGCAGCAAGGCCTTTTTGCGCCCCGGGCCGACCCCCTCGATCTCGTCGAGCGGATTGCGCTTGATGTCCATCGAGCGGCGCTTCGCATGGGCGCCGTTGGCGAAGCGGTGGGCCTCGTCGCGCAGACGCTGGATGTAGTAGAGGGCCGGCGACTTGAGCGGCAGCATGAAGGGCGGCTTGCCCGGCACGAAGAAACGTTCGAGGCCGGCGTCGCGATCGGGCCCCTTGGCCACGCCGACGGCAAGAATGTCGTCGAGCCCCAGATCGGCGAGCACGGCCTGGACCTCGGCCAGCTGGCCCGCGCCGCCGTCGATCAGCAGCAGGTCGGGGCGTTCGACTTCCTCGCCCTCGTCCTCGTCCTTGACCAGGCGGGTGAAGCGGCGGCGCATGACCTCGCGCATCATGCCGTAGTCGTCCCCGGGAGTCAGATCCTCGCCGCGGATGTTGAACTTGCGGTACTGGTTCTTGCGGAAGCCCTCTGGCCCGGCGACGATCATGCCGCCAACGGCGTTGGTCCCCTGGATGTGGGCGTTGTCGTAGACCTCGATCCGCTCTGGCCGGCTGTCGAGACCGAAGGCCTCGCACACCTCGTCGAGGATTTTCCCCTGGGCCGAGCTCTCGGCCATCTTGCGGCCCAGCGCCTCGCGGGCGTTGGTCAGGGCGTGGTCGATCAGGGCCTTGCGATCGCCGCGCCGGGGTTGCTCGATGCTGACCACGCGGCGGCCATCGACCGTCCTGGCCTTCATCGAGAAGGCCTCCTCGAGCAGTTCCTTCTCGTGCGGGACGATGTTGGACAGAATCTGCCGCGGCACCGGCTTGTCCTCGTAGAACTGGCCGAGGAAGGCGGCGAGGATTTCGGCGTCCGTGTCGCTGCGGTCGACGCGCGGGAAATAGGCCCGGCCGCCCCAGTTCTGGCCGGAGCGGTAGAAGAAGACCTGGACGCAGGCCTGACCGCCGTCGGAATGCAGGGCGAAGACGTCGGCCTCGGCGACGCCTTCGGCGCTGACGGAATTCTCCATGGCGATGGCCGACAGGGCGCGGATGCGGTCGCGGACCCGGGCGGCCTGCTCGTAGTCCATGGCCTCGGCGGCGGCGCTCATCTCCTTCGACAGGCGCCCGATCACCGCCCGCGACTTGCCGCGCAGGAAGGCCTCGGCCTCGTCGACCAGCCCCTGATAGTCCTCGAGCGAGATCAGGCCGGTGCACGGCGCCGAGCAGCGCTTGATCTGGTGCAGCATGCATGGCCGGGTGCGGGTCTCGTAGACGCTGTCCGAACAGGAGCGCAGCAGGAAGGCCTTCTGCAGGGTGGTGAGCGTCCGGTTGACCGCCCAGGTCGAGGCGAAGGGGCCGAAATAGTCGCCCTTGATGGTGTGGGCGCCGCGATGCTTGCGGACCTGTGGCGCGCGGTGGTCGCGGCGGATCATCAGCTCGGCGAACGACTTGTCGTCGCGCAGCACCACGTTGAAGCGCGGCTTGAGCTTCTTGATGAAGTTGGATTCGAGCAGCAGGGCCTCGGTCTCCGAGGCGGTGACGACCAGCTCCATCGAGCGGGTCAGGGAGACCATCAGGCCGATGCGCTGGGTGTGGAACCGGCCCTGGGCGTACTGGAGGATGCGCTTCTTCAGCGAGCGCGCCTTGCCGACGTAGAGGCAGGCGCCGTCCTCGCCGTACATGCGGTAGACGCCCGGCTTGTCGGGCGCGCGCCGGGCCTCGTCGCGGATCAGGTCGGCGGCGACCAGCGAGGGCGGCGGCGTCTCGGCGGCGGGAATCGTCTCCTCGGTCATCGGGACCGATATAGGCCTAGAATTTGCGCACCATAAGGACGCCGGCGATCACGAGGCCGACGCCGGCGACGCGGCCGAGGCTGATCGGCTGCTTCGGCATGCCCATGGCCCCGAAATGGTCGAGGGCGACGCTGAGCAGCAGCTGGCCGGCGACCATCAGTATGATGGTGGTGGCCACGCCCAGCCGGGGCACGCCCCAGGCCGCGGCGACCACGAAGATGGCGCCGTACAGCCCGCCGACCCAGGCGTACCAGGGCAGGGCCCGCGACGCGGCGATGTCCGGCCGGACCTGCAACACGACCGCGAGGATGCCCAGCGCGGCCGTGCCCACGGCGAACGAGACGAAGGCCGCGTTCACCGGCGATCCGACCGCGGTCATCATCTTCGCATTGGTCGGCGCCTGCAGGGCAGTGGCGGCGCCGCCGAAGACGACGGCGATCATGGCGAGGAGAGAGGGGTTCATGAACGCTCGCTAGCACGGCGCACGCGGGCGCGGCAGGGCCGATCGTGGTTGCGGCGCATCGCCCGGCGTGGCCTGTTCGGCCGATGATCGTCATTCCGACCTCGCCCGGCGTCCACCTGCTGTTCGACCTGCTGGCGTGGGCGGCCGGCGCGGCGCTGGGGCTGGTCCTCTACCGGTGGCGGCTGCGGGACCTGACCGAACGGACGGCAGGGGCCGTCGGGCCGGGCTATGTCGCCAGCCTGGCCGTCGGCGGAATTGCGGGCGCTTGGCTGTCCGGCTCGCTGAACACCCTGATGTCCTCCACCCCGACGCTGTCGCACAGCATCATCGGCGCGCTGGCCGGGGCCGTAGTCGGCGTGGAGACCTGGAAGCGGGTCAGGGGCGTGCGGGGTTCGACCGGCGGAGTCTTCACCGGGCCCTTCGCGCTGGGCATAGCGGTCGGACGGCTGGGCTGCCTGTTCGAGGGCTTGCCGGATCGGACCTACGGTCTGTCCACGTCGCTGCCTTGGGGCGTCGATCTGGGCGACGGAATCGCCCGCCATCCGGTGCAGATCTACGAGTCGCTGGCCATGCTGGCGTTCCTGGGACTCTATTTGGCCGGGCTGGCGCGGCGGTCGCCCTGGGCCATGCGGCGCAGCTTCTATGGGCTGTGCGTCTGGTACGGGGCTCAGAGGTTCGTCTGGGAATTCCTCAAGCCCTATCCAACCTTGGCTGGACCGTTCAATCTGTTCCACCTGATCAGCCTCGGCCTGGTCGTCTACGGGGTGGTGATGTATGGACGGGACCTCCGGCACGCTGAAGGCGGCGGACACGCGCAAGGTCGCGCCCTATCTGTTCTTCGGCCAGACGACGAGCCTGTGTGAGACCTGCTACGGGCTCGCGCCGGCCAAGATCATCATCGACGATGACAAGGTCTTCTACCTCAAGCGCTGCCCTGACCACGGCGTGCAGAAGACGCTGATCGCCGACGACGTGGCCTACTGGAAGGGCCAGAAGGACTGGCTGAAGCCCGGCGACCGGCCCTTTATGCCGCAGAGCCGCACCGAGCACGGCTGTCCGTGGGACTGCGGCCTGTGCCCCGATCACGAACAGCATTCCTGCCTCGCCATCGTCGAGGTCAACGAGGCCTGCAATCTGAGCTGCCCGGTTTGTTTCGCCGACTCGTCGGTGAAGCGGGAGGGCCATCGCCCACTGGCCGAGATCGAGGCCATGCTGGACGTATTGGTGGCGTCGGAGGGCGAACCGGACCTCGTGCAGCTGTCGGGCGGCGAGCCGACCATCCATCCGCAGTTCTTCGACATCCTCGACGCGGCCAAGCGGCGGCCGATCCGGCATTTGATGATCAACACCAACGGCCTGCGCATCGCGCGTGAGCCGGGGTTCGCCGAGCGCCTGGCGGAATACGCCCCCGCGTTCGAGGTCTATCTGCAGTTCGACAGCCTGAAGCGCGAGGCGCTGATGGACCTGCGCGGCGCCGACCTGAGGGCGATCCGGGTCGAGGCGCTGCAGGCGCTGGAACGGGTCGGGCTGTCGACGACGCTGGTGGTGACGCTGAAGAAGGGCGTCAACGACGACGAGATCGCCGACATCGTCCGCTTCGCCCTGAAGTGGCGCTGCGTGCGCGGGGTCACGTTCCAGCCGATCCAGGACGCCGGGCGCAACGACGGGTTCGACGCGAAGAAGCACCGGATCGTGCTGACGGAGGTGCGCAGACGGATCGCCGAGGCGGGCGTGTTCGCGCTGGAGGATCTGATCCCCCTGCCCTGCAACCCCGACCAGATCTGCATCGGTTATGGTCTGCGGGACGGCGAGCGGGTCGTGCCGGTGACCTCGCTGATCCCGCGCGAGCTGCTGGTGGCGGTGGCGCCCAATACGGTGACCTTCGAGGCCTATCCGGAACTGCAGAAGCGGGTGTTCGACCTGCTGTCGCTGTCGACCGCCCAGACGGATACCTCGGAGAAGCTGTCGGCCCTGCTGTGCTGCCTGCCCGAGGCCGCCGTGCCGCAATCGGTGGGCTATGCTGACACCTTCCGGGTGGTGGTGTCGCAGTTCCTCGACCGGTTCAATTTCGACCTCGGCACCGTCAAGCGGTCCTGCGTGCATTTCGTCCAGCCGGACGGCCAGATCATTCCCTTCGACACCTTCAACACCTTCTACCGGCCCGGCGCGCCCGGGGCGGATGCGCTGGCCAAGGGGAGGAGCCCGCGATGAGCGGAGGGGACGGAACACGGGCGGCCGCCAGATTCTTCGGCTTGCTGATGATGGCCGCCGGCGGTCTGATCGCGCTGACCACCGGGGCCTGCACCCTTTATGTCGTCCTGGCGGGTCTGATGGCCAATGGGTCAGGCGGTTACGGTACGACCGGGGAATGGGTCGTGATGGCGCTGGTCATCGGCGGCCTCCCGTGCTTGATCGGCGTGGGGCTGTTCCTCGGCGGCCGCAAACTATCCAGGCCCCCCCGCGCCCGAAGGGTTGCCCCCGTGGAGAGCGACGATGAGCCCACCCTGAGATCGTAATCCCGTCATCGTCTTCTTCGGCTGGCTGCTGATCGCGATCGGCGGACTGATCACCTTCGCCTCAGGCGCCTGCACCGTGACATTCGTCGTCGGCGGGTTGAATCAGACCAACGCCGACGGCTTCATCGGATGGCTTCTGCTCTGCCTGGCTATCGGCGCCGTCCCGATGCTGCTGGGAGCGGGCATTGCGGCGATCGGCTGGCTGATGTGCCGCCGCCGGGTCACCAGACCGGATCGGTCTCCGCCCCGCTGAGCGCCTCGGCCACCCGCGCCCGCGTCGCGCGGTGCGTGTCCTCCGGCAGGGCGCAGGGGTCGAACCAGCCCACCTCCGCGATCTCGCCGCGGCTGGTGCGGTCGGTGAGGGTGAAGCGGTCGATGCGGTAGACGAGGACGTGGTCGCCGCGGAAGAAGCGCTCGTTGGAGTGGACGCTGACCAGGGTCGGGCGGCCCTCGAGTATGACGCCGGCCTCCTCGCGCATCTCGCGGGCAAGCGCGTCCTCGCAGGACTGGCCGCGCTCGACGCCGCCGCCGGGCAGCCACCAGCCGTGCAGATAGGTGTGTTTGACCAGCAGCACCCGGCCCTCGCCGTCCACCGCCATGCCGCGCACGCCCAGGGTCATGCCCCGGCTGATCCGCGACCAGGCGAAGAACAGCGGGCGGGTCCAGGGCTCGATACGGGTGCGCCACGTGGTCATGGGCGGGACGATAGGGCCTGAGGTCGGCTTGAACAGCCGCGCGGGGCGCTTTATTGCGGGCCCCTGCTACAGGAGCATCGCATGCTGGCCCTCTTCATCATCCTCGGCTTCGTGGCCGTTCTCGCCGCGATCAACTTCGTCGAGTTCGGCCGGGTTGACTGAGCCGGCGGCCCGGAGCGGCGCCGCCCTCGTCACCGGCGGGGGGCGGCGGATCGGCCGGGCCATCTGTCTGGAGCTGGCGCGGGCCGGCTTCGACGTCGCCATCCACTATCGATCCTCGGGCGCGGAGGCGGAGTCCGTCGCCGGCGAGGTGCGGGCGCTGGGCCGCCGGGCCGCGACCGTGCGCGCCGATCTGGCGGACGAGGCCGCCACGAAGCGGCTGATCCCCGAGGCCGTCGCCGCGATCGGGCCGCTGGCGGTGCTGGTCAACAACGCCTCGGTGTTCGAGGACGACCGGGTCGGCTCGCTGTCGCGCGAGACCTGGGACGCGCACATGGAGACCAACCTGCGCGCGCCGGTCGTGCTGGCCGAGGCCTTCGCCGAACAGGCTCCGGACGGGTCGGCGATCGTCAACCTGCTGGACCAGCGAATCCTCAAGCCCGACCCGCGCTTCATCTCCTACGCCCTGTCGCGCAACGGCCTGTGGTGGGCGACGCGGACCCTGGCCCAGGCGCTGGCGCCGCGCATCCGCGTCAATGGCGTCGGGCCCGGACCGACCCTGCCCTCCACTCACCAGACGCCCGGGCAGTTCGAGGCGGAGGCCCGCGCGACGCCGCTGGCCCGCGCAGGCAGCCCCGAGGCCGTGGCCTCGGCCGTGCGATGGCTGGTGGACGCCGAGCTGGTGACGGGCCAGATGATCGCCGTCGACGGGGGCCAGCACCTGGCCTGGAAGACCCCGGACATCGTGGAGTAGCCCGTGGCCGCCTCATCTCCCCTGCCCTTCCCGGGCGCCGACGCCGCCCCCGGCATCCGCCGCGAGGGCCTGACCGTGTTCGTGCGCGGGCTGGAGGTCGCGGCTGGAATCGGCGTGCACGACCACGAACTGGGCCGGCTGCAGCGGCTGGTCATCGACGTCAGCCTTGAACTGACGCCGGCGGCCATCGAGCGGCTGGCTGACACCATCAACTATGAAACCGTGGCCGAGGCGGCCCGGGTCATCGTGGCCGAGGGTCACGTCGGACTGGTCGAGACCTTCGCCGAGCGGCTGGCCCTGGCCATGCTGGCGGACACCCGGGTGCGGCGCTGCGCCGTGCGGATCGAGAAGCCGGGCGCGCTGGACGGCGCGGCGGCCCCCGGCTGCGAGGTCACGCTGGCGCGCTGAGGCGGCGTTCGGCGGTTGCGCCCGCGACGGCGGACCGTCATTCTGGATTCAAGGACTCGAAGGACCTCCGATGGCCGAACCCGGCGATCCGCAATCCCCGGACGATCACGACGACCTGATCGGCTTCGCCTCGCCGGCGTCGTTGCAGGGACGCGTCCGGACGCCGGCGGCGCCCGAACCCGCGCCCGAGGCGCGCCCGGAGCCGGAACCGGACCTGTTCACCGCCTCCGTCGCGGCCTCCATCCCGGTCGAGCCCGACCCCGCTCCGGCGCCCGCGACGCCGGATCCGGCTCCCACGCCCATCGCCTCCGTCAGCGCCTCTATTCCGGTCGATCCGGAGCCGGACCCCGCGCCCGCCGAACGGGCTCCGCCCGAAGCCGCCCCGTCCCCCGCGCCGGTCGCGGCGGACTCCATCTTCGAACCTTCGCCCGGGTTCTCGCCCCGCCCCCGGCGCAGCGAGACGCCGGCCATTCCAGGAGGCGGCATGGGCCTGTACGCTGTTTATGCGCTGATCTTGTTCGCCATCCCGACGCTGGGGGTCTCGGCGCTCATCGGTCTGCTCGCCGTCACGGGCCGGGCCGGACCGGACGATCCCACGGCCCTGTCGCATTTCCTGTATCAGCAGCGGACCCTGTGGACGGCCGCCGTCGCCGTCGCGGTGGGATTGATCTTCTTCCTGGTGCCCTTCGGCCTGGGGCCGGCGATCATGTTCCTGGCCGCCCTGTGGCTGGTCGTCAGGGGCGCGGCGGGGGTCTGGGCGCTGAAGGCGGGGCGGCCGATCGCCGATCCCCGCGGCTGGTGGATCTGAGAGGAGCCGCGCGATGAGTTCCACACCTCCCCGGGACGAACCCGTCTTCCGCGCCGGCGGATCCGGCGACGGCAAGGTCGCCGCCCTGGTCGGATGGGGTCTGTTCATCCTGTCGATCCCGAGCGCCTGGGTCCTGGTGCTCGTCGGTCTCGTTGTCGCCTATGCGGCGCGGGGTTCGGCCGAGGGTCTGGCGCGCCAGCATCTGGACGCGCAGATCCAGCTGTTCTGGTCGGTGTTCATGTGGGGCGCCGTCGCCATCATCGGCGTGATCGTCAGCGTTCCGCTGATGGTCGTCGGCATAGGCTTCATCACGATCATCGTCTTCGGCTTGGCATGGTTCCTGATCAGCGTCTGGTTCACGGTGAAGAGCATCTTCGGTCTGATTGCCCTGGTGAGCGACCGCGCCCCCTGAGGCGTTCAGGAGACAGGGTCCTGCTTGTGCGACGCTGACGCGCAATTGCCGGGAACGGATGGTCAGCGCTGGAGTTGCCGCGTGTGTCGGCACGCCGACATACGGGTAGGGAGACTTCGCCGATGACCGATCTGCGCGACGTTCTGGGCCGTCAGCGATACGAACAGGGTTTCACCGCCCCCGACGGGCAGACGCGCACCGTATTCGCCGACTACGCCGTCCAGGGCGATACGCGCATCATCCTGCATGTCGAGGCCGATCCGGCGCTGAGAGGCACGGGGGCGGCGGGAGCCTTCATGCAGTCCCTGGCCGAGCATGCCCGGGCCGAGGGACTGAAGCTGGCCCCCCGGTGCAGCTATGCGGTGCTTTGGTTGAAGCGGCACAGCCAGTACGACGACGTGGTTGCCTGAGCCGCCGACGCCAGTCAGCCGCCCGCCCGTCAGCCGCCGCCGTAGCCGCCGATGATCGGCAGGATCTCGCCGGTGATGTAGCTGGAGCATTGCGGCGAAGCGAGGAAGACGAAGGCGGGCGCGATCTCCTCCGGCTGGGCCGGGCGCTTCATCACCGTCTGCGAGCCGAATTTGGCGACCTTCTCCGCCGGCTGGTCGGCCGGGTTCAACGGTGTCCAGACTGGACCCGGCGCGACCACGTTGACGCGAATGCCCCTGGGCGCGAGGTGAGTCCCCAGCGACCGGGCGAAGGCGTGGATGCCACCCTTGGTCATCGAATAGTCCAGCAGGTTGTCGTTGCCCATGATGCCGGTGACCGAGCCCGTCATGACGATCGACCCGCCCGGCTTCAGATGGGGAACCGCCGCCTTCACCAGGTTGAAATAGCCGTAGAGGTTGGTCTTCAGGGTGCGGTCGAAATGCTCGAGGGTCAGGTCCTCCAGCGCCTCGACGTGCTCCTGGAAGGCGGCGTTCGGCACCACGACGTCGAGGCGGCCGAAGGCGTCGAGCGTGGCCTTGACCGCCGCCTCGGAGAAGGCGGGATCGGCGGCGTCTCCCTTGAGCACGATGGCGCGGCGGCCCTCGGCCTCGACGGCGGCCTTCGTGTCCCCGGCGTCGCCTTCCTCGTCGAGATGGCAGATGGCGATGTCGCAGCCCTCGCGGGCGAACAGCACCGCCACCGCGCGACCGATGCCGGAGTCGGCGCCGGTGATGATCGCCGCCATCCCCTCCAGCTTGCCGGAGCCCTTCCAGAACGGCGCGTCGTACATGGGCGCGGGATCGAGGGCGGCCTCGTCGCCGGGCTTGCGCTGATGCTGCTCCGGGAAGGGCGGTTCGGGATATTTGCGAGCCCCGGCCTGAACCGCCCCCTCCTCCTTCGACTCGCCGCCAGCAGGAGCCTTGGCGTCGATCTCCGCCTGAATCTTCCGCTCCTGATCGGCGATGTTCTCGGCGCGGTTTTCGAAGCGGTCGTCCATCGGGTCGGCTCCTGTCTCGGGGATGAAGACAAAGTCGATGGAGCGGCCGGGTGTTCCCGCGCATTGTAGCGGCACGGTTGGAGGAGACGGCGATGCCCGAGGTCGATCTGGACGCGCTGGGGGCGGCGGCGGGGCCGATGCAGGCGTGGGTGCTGCCCGCGCTGCTGGGGCTGGGGCTCGCCTCGGCGACCGGACTGCGCACCTTCCTGCCCCTGCTGATGCTGGCGCTGGCGGCGCGCTTCGAGATGTTCGGGGTGCGGCTGATCGACCAGATGGACTGGCTGGTCTCCTGGCCGGCCATCGCTGCACTGGGCATAGCGACGACGGCAGAATTCCTCGGCGACAAGGTCCCGGCCATCGATCACGGGCTCAACGCCGTGGGCTATGTCACCCGCCCCGTAGCCGGCGCCATCGCCGCGGGCAGCGTGTTCTGGGCCGTGGACCCGGCCATGGCGGCCATGGCCGGACTGATCGTGGGGGCGCCGGCGGCCCTCGCCTTCAACGCGGCCCAGACCGGCGTGCGGGTCGGCTCGACGGCGACCACGGGCGGGCTGGGCAATCCGGTGGTGTCGCTGTTCGAGGACGTGCTCGCCTTCTTCACGGTGATCGTCGCCTTCCTGGCGCCGATCGTGATTCCGCTGGTCCTGCTTGTACTCGCCGTGATCGTCTTCCGGCTGGCGCGCCGCATCCGCGAAGGGCGGACGCCGCGACCCGCCTAGAGGGCGCGGCTGACGATGGCCTTGAGGGTTTCGGCCCTGGCCGGCAGGTCCGAGGACAGGCGGCCGGCGATCTCGCGGGCTCCGACCGGATAGGCGTCGCCGCCCTCGGCGATCTCTCTCGCCATGCGCGAGGCCTCCAGCAGGACCCGCTCCAGGGCCTCGACCTGTTCGACGGCGAGGGCGCGCGCCTCGAGCTGAAGCCGTTTGACCCGTTCCGTCGTCGTCTCGGGCGTGCGCATCAGGTCGTAAATCTCGGCATCGCCGGGAATGAGGCGCAGATCGGGCTTGGGCGGACTCTTGGGCATGGGTCACTCCTGCCAAGCCGAATGCGAAGCGGCGCCGCTCCGTTCCCGTCGGAGAGGGTAAACGCGCGACAACGGGCGCCGGTGTGTTTCCGTTGCATCACGAAACGGCACCGCGCCCGGGTCCGGCCCGTCAGGCAGCCTCGGTACGAAGCTCCGTCCGGGCCTCGGCCTCGCGCACGGCGTCGACCGCCCGATCCACGACCTCGAGGCCGGCGCCCGGTCTTACGGCCTCGACTGTCAGGATACGGCGGAACGTCCGCGCGCCGGGCCGGCCGTGCATCAGCCCCAGCATGTGCCGGGTCATGGCCGGCAGATGCACCCCCTCCGCCAGCCGCGCCGCCAGATAGGGGCGGTAGCGCTCGATGGCCTCGAAGGCGTCGACGTCAGGCGTGGCGGCGCCAAACAGCCGCCGGTCCGCCTGGCCGAGGATCGCCGGCTCGTGATAGGCGGCGCGGCCCAGCATGACCCCGTCCAGCCGGACGCCGTCGGAAGCGTCGAGATGGACCTCCGCCTCGTCCAGTGAGGCGACGCCGCCGTTGATGGTGACGGACAGGTGCGGCCGCTCGCGCTTGAGCCGCCGCACGAGGGCGTAGTCCAGCGGCGGCACGTCGCGGTTCTCCTTCGGCGACAGGCCCTGCAGCCAGGCCTTGCGGGCGTGGACGATGAAGACCTCGACGCCGACGGCGGCGCAGGCGTCGACAGTTTCGAACAGGGAGATCTGCGGGTCCTGGTCGTCGACGCCGATGCGGCATTTGACGGTCGCGGGCACGTCAACCGCCGACCTGATCGCCGCCATGCAGTCGGCGACCAGAGACGGTTCGCGCATCAGGCAGGCGCCGAAGCGGCCCGACTGCACCCGATCCGAGGGGCAGCCGACGTTGAGGTTGATCTCGTCATAGCCGAAGGCCGCACCGATGCGCGCGGCCTCGGCCAGCTGGTCGGGATCGGAACCGCCCAGCTGCAGCGCCACCGGATGTTCGACCTGATCGAAACCGAGCAGGCGCTCGCGGTCGCCGTGGATCACCGCCGGGGCGGTGACCATCTCGGTATAAAGCAGGGCCCGCGCCGTGAGGGCGCGATGGAACGCCCGGCAGTGCCGGTCGGTCCAGTCCATCATCGGGGCGATCGAGAGGCGGCGGTCCATGGGGCGGCGCTTCTACACCGAAGTCGGGCGCGAGGCGACCAGGGGAACCTTTGGCATTGGCCGCGGTTCATCGGGCCTCAAGGAGGAATTCCCATGATCAGACCAATTCTCGCCGGCGTCGCCTGTGTCGCCCTGCTCGCCGCCTGCAACCAGGAACAGAGCCCGGAAGCCGTCGACAAGGCCCAGGACATGGCGGCCGGTCCGGTCGGCCAGACCTCGGCCGCGACCATGGGCTCGAACATGGTGTCGGCCTATGTGCCCAACGCCGCCATGGGCGACATGTATGAGATCCAGGCCGCCGACATCGCCCTGCAGCGGTCGCAGAACGCCCAGGTCAAGGAACTGGCGACGATGATCAAGACCGATCACACCGCCGCCTCCAACGCCATGAAGGCCATGCTGCCGCAGGCCGCCCCGGACACCACGCCGCCGACGGAGCTGGATGAGCGCCGGCAGGGCCTGATCGACAACCTGCGCTCGGCGTCGGCCGAGAATTTCGACCGCACCTGGGTCGACCAGCAGATCGCCGCGCATAACGAGGCGCTGACCCTGCACCGCGGCTTCTCGGACCAGGACTCGCCTCTGGCGGCCCATGCCCGGTCGGTGGTCCCCAAGATCGAGGCTCACCTGCGCCAGGCCGAGCAGATCAAGGCGGCGATGTAACACTCGCCCCCTGACCGAAACGACAGGGCCGGCGCCGATCAGGCGCCGGCCTTTTCGCGTTCATCGTCCTCTTCCAGAACCTCGGCCGCCTCCGGATTGAGCGCCGTCCCCTCCCGGCGAGGCTTGACGTAGGGCTCGGGCCGGGTGGTCGCGATATTGCCGCGCATCAGGGACCGTCCGGCCTGGATGCCCTCGACCAACTGGAGCGAGAAGCGCTCTTCGTCGCGGCGGCGGACATCGGCGATCGTCTCCCGCGCCTGATCGCCGCTGAAGCCCAGATCAATGAGCACCTGCTCACCGAAGACCAGCGCCGATTCGAACGTCTCTCGCATCTGGTACTCGACCCCGGCCTGGACGAGGCGGATGGCGTGGCCGCGGTCGTAGGCGCGGACGAACAGTTTGGTCAGCGGGAACTCGGCCTTCACCAGTTCGACGATGCGGTCGGCGGTTTCCTGCTTGTCGACGCAGACGAGGATGGTCTCGGCGGTCTCGGCGCCGGAGGCGCGCAGCACGTCGAGCCGGGAACCGTCGCCGTAGAAGACCTTGAAGCCGAAATTGCCGGCGGCCTGGATCATCTCGACGTCGGTGTCGATGATGGAGACGTCGATGTCCCGGGCCAGCAGCGGCTGCGACACGACCTGGGCGAAGCGGCCGAAGCCGATGATCAACACCCGCTCGCGCAGGCCGTCGGCCCGGTCGACGCCATCCGTCCCATCGGGGCCGACCGATTCATCGGGTCGCAAGCGGTCGGCGAGCATGACCCGCAGCGGCGTCAGGGCCATCGACAGGATGACCACGGCCGAGAGGATGGCGGCGGTGCGGGCGTCGAACAGGCCGGCGGCGAAGGCGGTGGAATAGAGGACGAAGGCGAACTCCCCGCCCTCGCCCATCAGGGCGGCGCGCAGCAGACCCTCGCCATGCTTCTGCTTCAGCCGGGCGACGGCGTAGACGGCCACCATCTTGGCCGACATGAAGGCGGCCAGCCCGCCCAGCACCCAGGCCCAGTCCGCGAACACCACCCGGACGTCCAGCGACATGCCGACGCTGAGGAAGAACAGGCCCAGCAACAGGCCCCGGAACGGCTCGACGTCGGCCTCGAGCTGGTGGCGGAAGGTCGACTCCGACAGCAGGACGCCGGCGAGGAAGGCGCCCATGGCCATCGACAGTCCGCCCAGGTTCATGGCGTAGGCGGCGCCGAGAACCACGAACAGCGCCCCCATGGTCATGATCTCGCGGCCGCCGTAGCGGGCCAGCAGGCGGAAGAAGGGGTTCACCACCCAGCGCCCGGCCGCATAGACCAGGGCCACGGCGCCGACGGCCAGCGCCACGGTCATCCACATGGGATTGCCGGTGTCCACGGCCGAGCCGTAGGTCCCCGCGAGCACGGCCACCAGGGCCAGCAGGGGCACGATGGCGAGATCCTCGAACAGCAGGATGGAGATCACCCGCTGGCCGGGCGGAGCGGCGTTCTCGTTGCGCTCCTGCAGCAGTTGCATGACGATCGCGGTCGACGACAGGGCGAAGCCGAAGCCGGCGATCAGCGCCGCGTACCACGCCAGGCCGGCGGCGAGGGCGAGGCCGGTCAGCAGAAGGGCGCAGACCAGAACCTGCACCGCCCCCAGCCCGAAGATCTCGCGCCTGAGGCTCCAAAGCCGCGCCGGACGCATCTCGAGCCCGATGATGAACAGGAACATGACGACGCCGAGTTCGGCGACGTGCAGCACCGACTCGGGTTCGCGGACCACCCCCAGGGCGGAGGGGCCGATCAGCAGGCCGGCGGCCAGGTAGCCGAGCACCGAGCCGAGGCCCAGGCGGCGGAACAGGGTCGCGGCCACGACCATGGCGGCGAGCAGGGCGACGGCGTGTCCCAGACCCATGCTGGTCGTCTCGTGCATCGTGGTCCCCTGTGTGCGCGAGCCGTCATAGTGGGGGCGCCGGCGGCCAGACGCCAGCCCGGGCGTGTCAGGCTTCGTCAGGCGACCGCGGCGGTTGTGCGGCGCAGGGTAGGGTGTGCCAATGCACTGACAGGGAGCGACGCCGATGATCCATCACCCGCTGAGACGCAGTCTGGCCGCCGTGCTGGCGGCCTCCCTCGCCGCCCCGCTGGCGCCCGCGCCGGTGACCGCCGCCAGCCGCCCGGACCGGGTGATCGACGGCGTTGTCTCGCCCGACAACTGCCGTCGTGTCGGCATCGAGCTCGCCCCTGACCGGGGCGGCGACTACTACGGCGCCACCGCGCGGAGGGGGGCGCCGGGCTACGCACCGCCCGCCCCGATGCCGCCGCCGCCGCCTCCGCCGCCGCCGCCTCCCCCGATGGCTCCGCCACCGCCGGTCCAGCCGGCGACACAGGTCGATGAGATCGTCGTCAGCGGGTCGCGGATCAATCACGACAGCCGGGCGGCGCCCACCGCCATGGTCGTCGCCGGCAACCTGATGGCCCCGGCCAATGTGCCGCCCGACACCGAACGCTACCCCGACGCCACGCCCAACCCGGTGAAGCGGGTGGCCGAGGAGCCGGTGTCGACCTTCTCGATCGACGTGGACACGGCCAGCTATTCGAATGTCCGCCGCTTCATCGAGGAGGGCCGCCTGCCGCCGCCCGACGCGGTGCGGGTCGAGGAGATGATCAACTATTTCGACTACGGCTACGAGCGACCCCGGTCGGCATCGGAGCCGTTCGCGATCACGACGGCGGTGGCCGCCTCGCCGTGGTCCGAGGGCCGCCAGATCGTCCACGTGGCGCTGCAGGGCTATGAGCTGCCCGAGAGCCAGCGGCGGCCGCTGAACCTGACCTTCATGGTTGACGTGTCCGGCTCGATGCACTCGCCGGACAAGCTGGACCTGGCCAAGAAATCGATGAACCTGATCATCGACCGCCTGCGGCCGCAGGACCGGGTGGCGGTGACCTATTACGCGTCGGACGTCGGCACCGCCGTGGGTCCGACCCCCGGCACGCAAAAGCTGAAGCTGCGCTGCGCGGTCGAGGCGCTGAACGCCGGCGGCTCGACGGCCGGGGCGCAGGGCATGGTCAACGCCTACGCCCAGGCCGAGGCGGCGTTCGGGCGCGACAAGGTCAACCGCATCCTGATGTTCACCGACGGCGACTTCAACGTCGGGGTGACCAACGACCAGCGGCTGGAGGACTATGTCGCCGCCAAGCGCGAGACCGGCATCTATCTGTCGGTCTACGGCTACGGGCGGGGCAACTACCAGGACGCCCGCATGCAGACGATCGCCCAGGCCGGCAACGGCGCCGCGGCCTATGTGAACAACCTCGAGGAGGCGCGCCGCCTGTTCGGCCCGGCCTTCGACCGCGGCGCCTTCCCCATCGCCGACGACGTCAAGATCCAGGTCGAGTTCAATCCGGCCCGCGTCTCGGAGTACCGGCTGATCGGCTACGAGACCCGGATGCTGAACGAGGAGGACTTCAACAACGACCGCGTCGATGCCGGCGAGGTGGGGTCCGGCGCCTCGGTGACGGCGGTCTATGAGATCACCCCCGTCGGCGGACCGAGCCAGATTCCCGAGCGGCGTTACGACGCGAACCGGCCCGACAATTCCCTCGGCGTCGGCGGCGGCGATGCGTCGGGCGAGGTGGGCTTTGTCCAGGTCCGCTACAAGCTGCCGGGCGAGCGCGACTCGCGGCTGATGCAGCGGGTGGTGTCGAACAGCGGCGCCGGACAGGTCTCGGCCCAGCCGCCGGAAAGCACCCGCTGGGCCCTGGCGGTCGCCGCCTTCGGCCAGAAGCTGCGCAACGATCCGTGGCTGGGCGACGGCTACGGCTGGGACCAGATCCTGGAACAGGCGCAGGGCGCCCGGGGCGAGGACCCCTACGGCGAGCGCGCGGACTTCGTGCAGATGATCCGGGCCGCCGCGGGGATGGAAACGCAGGCGAGGCCGTGATCCCGATTTCCTTCTCCCGACGGGAGAAGGTGGCGCGCAGCGCCGGATGAGGGTCGGCTGGTGAAAGCGGCGAAGCCGCCCGCCGCCAGTCGACCCTCACTCTTCGCATAACGACGATCGCTTCGCCCTCGTGCGCTCAAGCCCTCTCCCATCGGGAGAGGGTTCGTGCATGGTGGGGCGTGACAGAACAAATCTCCCCCAGGACCGCCCGCCGCATCGCGCTCTCCGCCCAGGGCTTCGGCCGGACGCCCCCGGCGGCGCCTGGCCCGAAACACGTCCGTGACCTCGTCCGCAAGCTCGGCGTCGTCCAGATCGACAGCGTCAATGTGGTGACGCGGACCCACTATCTGCCCGCCTTCTCGCGGCTGGGCGACTATCCGCGCGAGGCGCTGGAAGCGGAGGCCTGGGGCGCGCGGCGCAACCTGTTCGAATACTGGGGGCATGAGGCGTCGCTGCTGCCGCTGGAGCTGCAGCCGCTGCTGCGCTGGCGCATGGCCCGGGCCGAGGCGGGCGAGATGTGGGGCGGACTGGCGCGGTTCGGGCGCGAACGGCGCGACTATATCGACGGGGTGCTGAAGGAGATCGAGCGGCGGGGGCCGGTCACGGGCGGCGACTTCAACGACGCGCCGCGCGGGGCCCCCGGCTGGTGGTCCTGGTCGGACGGCAAGCGGGCGCTGGAGTGGCTGTTCTGGGCCGGGATGATCACCACGAAGACGCGGCGGGGGTTCGAGCGGGTCTACGACCTGACCGAACGCGCCCTGCCCGCCCGGATCATCGACCTGCCGACGCCGGACGAGGCCGACGCCCAGCGCGAGCTGATCCGGCGGTCGGCGCGCGCCATGGGCGTGGCGACCATGGCGGACCTGCGGGACTACTACCGGCTGCCGCTGGCGGAGACGAAGGCGCGGGTGGCGGAGCTGGTCGAGGCGGGCGAGTTGGCGCCGGCGTCGGTGAAGGGGTGGCGGCAGGCGGCGTATCTGGCGCCCGGCGCGCGGACTCCGCGCACGGTGACCGGCGCGTCCCTGCTGTCGCCGTTCGACAACCTGATCTGGGCCCGCGACCGGACCGAGCGGCTGTTCGGGACACGGGTGCGGCTGGAGATCTACACCCCGGCCCACAAGCGGACCCACGGCTACTATGTGCTGCCGTTCCTCGAGGACGAGGCGATCACGGCTCGGGTGGACCTGAAGTCCGACCGGCAGGCGGGCGTGCTGTTGGTGCAGGCGGCTTGGCGGGAGCCGGACGCGACGGCGGAGACGGCGGCGCATCTGGCGGGCGAGCTGCGACGGATGGCCGGATGGCTGGGGCTGGAGGGGATCGAGATCGTCGGCAAGGGCGATCTGGCGGAGGCGCTCGCCCGCGAACAGGAATAAATTCTTAGGTCGACCTTGCCCGGTGGCGATGGATATCCCATGTGCACCGGGTGCGGTCCTGCGCGGGAGATCTTTGAAAATCTGATGATCGACGCGGCGGCTTCAGCCGCGTTCCGGATGGGAATTTCCGATAATCTGGCACGGTTCCGGTGGCCCGAAATCGTCAACCCATTGTTTTCCCGTACTATCGTTGGCCGATTTTGGCACGGTTGGCGCCCCGAATTCCCGAAACCGTGCCAACGGCGCCGGGCGTCGAGGCCTAGACTTCGAACTTCACGCCCTGCGCCAGCGGCAGGTCGCGGCTGAAGTTCACCGTCTGTGTCTGGCGGCGCATATAGGCCTTCCAGGCGTCGGAGCCGGACTCGCGGCCGCCCCCGGTATCCTTCTCGCCGCCGAAGGCGCCGCCGATCTCGGCGCCCGAGGGGCCGATGTTGACGTTGGCGATGCCGCAGTCCGAGCCCCAGGCCGAGAGGAATTGCTCGGCCTCGCGGACGCTGTCGGTGAAGACGCAGGACGACAGCCCCTGCGGCACGGCGTTCTGCATCGCCACGGCCTCGTCGAAGTCCGACCAGGTCAGGACGTAGAGGATCGGGGCGAAGGTCTCGTGCTCGACCACCGCCGTCTGGAAAGGCATGCGGACGATGGCGGGGCGGACGTAGACGCCGTCGCCCTCGACGGGCGCGCCGCCGGTGAGGACCTCGCCGCCCTGTTCCACGGCCTGGGCCAGCGCCGCCTCGAAGCCGCGCCGGGCGTCGGCGTCGATCAGCGGGCCGACGAGGGTTCCGCTGTCGCGCGGGTCGCCGATGGGCAGGGTCTCATAGGCCTTCTTAAGGCGGGCGATCAGGGCGTCGGCGATGGACTCGTGGACCAGCAGGCGGCGCAGGCTGGTGCAGCGCTGGCCACAGGTGCCGACGGCGGAGAAGGCGATGGCGCGCACGGCCATGTCGAGGTCGGCCGAGGGGGTGACGATCATGGCGTTGTTGCCGCCGAGCTCGAGCAGCGAGCGGCCGAGGCGGGCGGCGACGGTCTGGGCCACGGCCTTGCCCATGCGGGTCGAGCCGGTGGCCGAGACCAGCGGGATGCGCGGGTCGGCGGCGAGACGTTCGCCGGTTTCGCGGCCGCCGATCACCACCTGCGACAGGCCCTCCGGCGCGTCCCCGAAGCGGGCGATGGCGCGGTCGAGCACCGCCTGGGTCGCCAGCGCCGTCAGCGGCGTCTTCTCCGACGGCTTCCAGATCACCGGATCGCCGCAGACGAGGGCGAGGCAGGCGTTCCAGGCCCACACCGCGACCGGGAAGTTGAAGGCCGAGATGACCAGCACCGGTCCGAGCGGCTGATACGTCTCGCGCATGTGATGCCCGGGCCGCTCGCTGGCCAGCGTCAGGCCGTACAGCTGGCGCGACAGGCCGACCGCGAAGTCGCAGATGTCGATCATCTCCTGAACCTCGCCGAGGCCCTCCGAAACGATCTTGCCGGCTTCCAGGGTGACGAGGCGGGCGAGGTCATCCTTCGAGGCGCGCAACTCCTCGCCGAGCAGGCGGACCAGCTCGCCGCGGCGCGGAGCCGGCACGCGCTTCCACAGGTCGAAGGCGGCGACCGAGCGGACGACCACGGCGTCGGGGTCCGCCGTCTCCGTGACGGCGCCGGCGCTGGAGCCGTCGACCGGCGAGCGGACCGTCAGGGTCCCGCCCCACGCCGCCTCGCCCACGCCCAGCCGTTCAAGGATGGCTTTCGCCTCGTTCGCCGCCGTCATCGTCACGCTCCTGCCGATGCATGCGATTAGACTCCCCGGCGGGCGAACGAAAGGGCCGCCCCATCGCCGGAGCGGCCCTTCGAGACCCGTCCCGGGTCTTACCAGCGAGACCAGCTGGCGCGCTGGACCTGGAACTGGATCCGGTCCAGACGGCGCTCGAGGTCTCGGTACTCGCCGGCGCTCAGGCCGTTGCGGGCGTAGCGATACTCGAGCCGCCGATAGGCGTTCAGCTGGCGGGAGAGGTCGCGGGCCTTCAGCCGATCGACGCCGCCGCTCCAGGCCATCCGCTCGATGTGCTGCGACAGAACCTGCGCCCGGTAGCGGAGGTCTCGCGGAGCGTAGCCGCGGCCGTAGCCGTAGCCGTATGGTTGGCTGTATCCGGGCGAACCGAAGCTGAGGGTGACCCCGAAATTCTGGGCCAGCGCCGGGGTCGAGACCATGACCGCGGACGCCGCCAGCACGGGAAGCAGGGCTTTCCTGATCATGGCGGTCTTCATTGCGTTTGTCCTTTCGTGTCCGGGACCATCCCGGGTGATGGACGCAGGAGACCACGCGGCGACTGACACGACCCTGAGGGGTTCGTTGTGCGCCAGTCAGGAACCGGCGCGGAGCCGGAGGGTTCTGTCGGCAAGCCGACAACCAGGAGAGACCCGATGAAAGTTCGCGACGTGATGAGCAAGGACGTCCAGGTCGCCCGCCCGGGAGACAGCCTGCAGGAGGTGTCGTCGCGGATGGCGAGCGGCGACTTCGGCTTTATGCCGGTGGCCGACGGCGACCGCCTCATCGGGACGATCACCGACCGGGACATCACCGTGCGCGCGGTGGCCGGCGGCGCCGCCTGCACCGCGCCGGTGGTGGAATATATCACCCGCGATCCGCACACGGCCCGGGCCGACGACGACCTGCAGACGGTGCTCGACGCCATGGGGTCGAAGCAGATCCGCCGACTGCCGGTGCTGGACAAGGACGACCGGCTGGTCGGGGTGGTTTCGCTGGGCGACCTGTCGACGCGGGTGAAGGAGAAATACGCCGGCGAGACGCTGGAGGACATCTCGCGTCCCTGACGGAGGGGGTGTTAACCCTTTCGCCAAACCACGTGTTCACCCGGGCCGGCGCATGCTCGCCGTTCACGACGGGAGACGCCGATGGCGCGCGCGCAGTTCCAGAAGGGTCAGAAGGTCTGGGTCGAATGTGTCGGCGCCTGGGCCCAGATCGAGAAGGTCCAGCCGGTCTGGGCCAAGGGCTTCGAGGAGCCGGTCCGGGTCACCTATGACGTCGGGCTGGGCCGGGAATTCCTGGCCCACGAACTGCTGCTGCCCAGCGAGGATCCTGCCGCCAACGCCGGCGAGAACTGGCGGCTGATGCGGGCCCGGAACAAGTGGCAGACGGCCGACGACACGCCGCATCACCCGTTCCCCGGCACCTATCCGGTGGTGGTCACCGACAAGGCGGACTGGGGCGGCTGGCGCGTGCCGGGAGCGGAATATGACCGCGACCCGGACCAGATCGAATTCCAGGCCCGGCTGATCGCCGCGTCGCCGAGACTGATGGCGCTGGCCGAGCGGATGGTCGCCGCGGTGGACGAGGCGCCCGAGGACGCACCGCCGGAGATGCAGTTGCTGGCGCGGGACGCCCGGGCCGTGCTGAAGAGCGTCAAGGACGTGCTGGCCGCCCCGGAAGCCGCGGCGACTCCGCCGGCGCCGTCACGGGCGGCCTGAGCGGCCGTCCCCTGAAATGAGCCTCCGGTCAGGCGAGTAAGCCTCGACAGGAATCCGCGACGCAGCCTAGATTCGGCCATCGTCGCCGAATCGGTCCGGGAGAGCGCCTTGCGGGGCAGCGAGCGCCGCATAACCCAGCAAGGACGGCGCGCCCAGGACCGGCGCAAGGGCCCGCCCGCATGGCTGCGGATCGCCATCCTCGCGGTGACCCTGGCGGTGGCCGCCTACGTTCTTCTGTTCGCTCGTGAAATGGCGCGGCCGGGCCAGGAAGCCGACACCCTGCGCATGGCGGCGGTGGACCGCGAGGCCCGGATGCTGGCGCTCGAACTGGAAGCCCGCATGGCCCCCGTCGAAGCCGCCGTCCGCGTGGCGTCGCAGGCCGGCGGAGCCGCCGAGGCGATCCGGCAGGCGCGCGCCGCCGCGCCGGGACGCCCCTTCGCCGTGATCGCTTCCGACGGGGGCGTGGTCACGGCCACGGGCGCGCCCGCCGCAGCTTTCGCCTCTGCGCCCGGCAAGCCGAGACTGGCGGCTGACGGGGCCGCGGTGCTGGTTTCATCCACCCTGGCCGACGGCGCCCGGCTGGTTGGCCGCGCGCCCCTGCCCTCCCTGCGGACCACCGACGGCGTTGACCGTTGGCTGTTGTCCGGACCGGGCACGCCGCTGGCCGGAGGGCCGCGGGCGGCGCAGAGCCTGGCCCTCGCCGAGGCTCCGGCCGACGGACGCGGCCAGGGCGCGACCGTGGCGACTGCGGGAGGAGCGGTGCGGCGAACCACGGTGGCGGTGGGCGAGACGGGACTGATCGCGGTGGCCTCGACACCGGTCAGCGTCGGCGCGGGAGCCCTTCTGGACGACGCCTGGGTCCTGACCGCGCCGTTCGTCATCGGCGTCCTGGTCCTGTTGCTGTCCCTGCTGCAGCAACGCAAGCAGGCAGGGATCAGCCGCGAATGGGCCGCGTCGGAACGCCGGTTTCGGGGCGCGGTCGAGGCGGCGCGCTGCGGGGTCTGGGACTGGGATCTCGAGAGCGGGCAAATCCTGCTGTCCGACTACATGGCCGACCTCATGGGTCTGGAGCGGAACGGGACGACCACGGCCGAGGCGATGATGGAGCGCATCCATCCCCGCTACCGGGGAGCCGTGGAGCACGCGCTGCGCCAGGCGGAGACCTTCGGAACCTTCGAGGTCAGCTTCCCGGTGCCCGACGAGCAAGGCCGGGCCCGCTGGATAGACGCCCGCGGACAGGCCCGGGGCGAGCGCGGCGAAGACGGTTTCACCTCGATCCTCGGCATTGCGCTGGACACCACCGAGGCGCGGCGGGCCAAGGCGCACGCCCAGGCTGCCGAGAGCCGGCTGCGCGACGGCATCGAGAGCGTCTCGGACGCCTTCGTCCTGTTCGACCGTCAAGGCCGGCTGATCCTGTCCAACCAGGCCTTCCAGGACGCCTTCAACTTCGAGCCCGGGGTTCTGCGCAAGGGCGCACTCAAGGTCGATCTGAACCGGATCGCGGCCCTGGCCATCAAGTCGGACCAGCCCGCCCCGGGCGGCCGCGTGGGGGCCCGCGAGGTCGAACTGCACGACGGGCGCTGGCTGCAGCTGGTCGAGCGCTTCACCTCGGATGGCGGGTCGGTGGTGACGGCGGCGGACATCACCGCCATCAAGCAGAAGGAGGCCGAGCGCCAGCGGGCCACCGAAAGACTGCACGTGACCATCACCGAACTGGAGGACCGCGAGGAGAAGCTGTCGCTGCTGGCGCGCAAATACGAGATCGCAATGACGCGGGCCGAGGCGGCGAACCAGGCCAAGTCGGAATTCCTCGCCAACATGAGCCACGAGCTGCGGACGCCGCTGAACGCCATCAACGGCTTCTCCGAGATCATGGCCGGCGAAATGTTCGGCCCCCTGGGGGATGCCCGCTACAAGGGCTATGCGGCCGACATCCTGCGCTCCGGCCAACATCTGCTCAGCCTGATCAACGACATCCTCGACATGGCAAAGATCGAGGCCGGCAAGCTGACGCTGCACTACGAGGAGGTCTCGCTGAAGGAGATCGTCGACGACGCCGCGCGCCTGATGCGCGGCCGGGTCGAGGAGGCGGGGCTGAAACTCCTGGTCGACGCGCCGGAGCTGCCGACCATCGAGGCCGATCACCGGGGCCTGAAACAGGTGGTGCTGAACCTTCTGTCCAACGCCGTGAAATTCACCCCCGAGGGCGGCGACATTGTCGTGGCCCTGTCGCGCGAGGATGACGACCGGGTGCGGGTGGCCGTCACCGATACCGGCATCGGCATCGCCGCAGAGGACCTCACGCGGCTGGCGCGGCCATTCGAGCAGGTCGAGGGACAGCATTCGAAGACCAACCAGGGCACCGGCCTGGGTCTCGCCCTGACGAAGTCGTTGATCGAGCTGCACGGCGGGACGATGAGGATGGAAAGCGAACCGGGACGCGGCACCACGGTCAGCTTCGACCTGCCGATGCGTCGCCCCATCCGTTCCGCCGAAAGGCAGGCGCGAGCGGCCTGAACCTCCTAGGAGCGGGGCGGCGTCGCCGCGCGCGCCTTGCGGTCGCCCTTGTCGCGCACCACCGTCCGGCCACGGCGCGTGAGGATTTCCGACAGGGCCGCGCGATCGGCGGGCTCCAGCGTCGCCAGCACCGCCACGGCGTCTGCCTCGAGCCGGGCCCGGCCGCGCAGTTCGGCGGCGCGGGACTGTTCGAGCAGGGCCGAGACCTCGGCCGGGTCGAAGTCGGCGGAACGCGCCAGCGCCGTCGCCTGGCGCCGCTTCAGCCGGGTCTCCTCGAAGTCCGGGCGGGCCGCCCGGGCGGACGCGCGCAGGGTTTCGCGCACGCGATCGCGCACGGCGGGATCGAGCCCCTCGACAACCGCCATGAAGGAGCGGTCGCGGGGCGCCCGATGCTGGGCCTCGATGCGGCGCTCGACGTCGGCCCGGCCGACGAGCAGCGTGGCGCCGGCCGCCAGGGCGAACAGGTTCAACGCCACCGAGGCGGCCAGGGCGATCTTCAGGGTCCTGGCGGTCAACCGAGCACCTCCGTGTCGTCGACGCCGAGCAGGGACGCCTGGTACAGCACCGCGTCGGCCTCGGCGGCGGCGGTCAGATGGCCGGTCATGACGACGCCCGCCGCCACCCCGGCGCAGGCCGCCACCGCCCAGCCGGCCCCCAACGCCAGGGTCAGGCGGTCGATCCACAGCCGGCCGGAGCGCCCCACCCGGCCTCCGGCGGACGCGGCGGCGGCGATCACCCGGTCGCGCAGCGCCATCGAGACCTGCGGCGTGGGCGAGCGATGCAGCAGGGCGTCAACCGCATCCGCCTCGACCAGAGCCGGGCCGGCGAGGTCCGGATGAGCCGCCGCAAAGGCGTCGGCCTCCAACCGTTCGGCGTCGGGCCAGCGGCGGCGGTCCGCGCCGTAGGCGGCCACCAGGGTGAGAAAGCGTTCCGCCGTCATCACGTTCATACTCCTTCGGCCCCGGGCCGATGCTCGGCCAGCGCCAGTCTCAGCGCCCGCCGTCCACGCGACAGCAGGCTCTCCAACGCCTCGATGCTGATCTCCATCAGCCCCGCGGCCTCGATGTTCGACAGTTCCTGATAATGGCAAAGCACGATGGCTTCGCGCTGGCGATCGGGCAAGCGGGCCAGGGCGCCGTTGACCGCCGCGCCGACGTCGGCGGCGAGCAGGCCGCGATCCGGCGCCGGCCCGTCGTCGCGCCGGTCCGGCGGCGCGTCGGTGGGAACCTCTCGCCGCCGCCGCAGCCGGTCGTAGCAGAGGTTCAGGGCCACCCGATGCAGCCAGGTGTCGAACTTGGCCCGGCCGGAAACCCAGCGGGGCGCCTGCCGCCAAGCACGCACCAGAGCCTCCTGGGCCACGTCTTCGGCCTCGACCGCGTCGCCGAGCATGCGCTGGGCGAGAGCCAGCATGCGCGGCAGCTTGCGCGCGACCATGGCTTGAATGGCCGCGGGATCACCCTGACCCACGCGGCGCACCAGATCCTCGTCGGGGTCGGCGAAGGTCGCCATCCGGCCTCGTGCGAACGTTGCTGCAAGGCCGGTATGGTCGAGGACCGCCGCGCCCGTCATCTGCTTACTCCGAAGCGGGCGCCGGAGGCGACGCCTGTTGCGCCTGGCGGGCGGCGCGGCGGCCGGCCATCCGCTCGCGGCGATGCTCGCGGCGATCGGCGCGGGCTGCATGGCGCTCGGCGGCGGTGACGAAGCCGTCCCGGTCGGCGTCAAGCCGCGAGAAGGCGGCCGTGGCGCGGGCCTCGGCCTCTACGATCACGATGGGGCCGCGCTCGGCCATCCTTCCGGCCCGCGCGGCGTGGCGGTGCGCACCGCGATGACCAGCCCGCGGGCCGCGTTCGGCGCGGACCCCGGCCCGGTGTTCGCGGCGGGCCTCGAACTCGGCCTTGCTGATGACCCCGTCGTCATCCGCGTCGAGCCGGTCGAAACGGGCGTCGGCGCGGCCGGCGCGGCGGACTTCAGCAACAGCGCGTCGCTCGTCGGCCGTGACCGAACCGTCCCGGTTCGCATCCGCAGCAGTCAGGCGCGCCACGCGCCGGCCCACGAATTCGGCCTGGCTGAGACGCTGGTCTCCGTCGGCGTCGGCGCGCATGCCGCGGGCGTGCGGCGGCTCCGGCGACTGCCGGGCCACGGCGGCTCCGCCGGCGGCTGTGAGGGCGAGGGCGGCGAGGCCGCTGGCCAGAAGGGTCTTGTTCATCTCGATGGTCTCCATGGCCGCCCGACGCGGCCGCGCATCCCTGTCTGAGAGTGAAACGCTGTTCGCGTCAGTCTCCGTCGGCGGCCGGCGGCAGGGCGGCCTCGAAAGCGGCGCGAGCAGCCTTGCGGGCCTCGGCCAGCCCGGCTTTCAGGGCGTCAAAGCTGGAGAAGCCGGCCGCCTTCGCCAGCCGCTGACGGAAGCCCTCCGGCTCGTGGTCAGGATCGGGTCGGTCATCGAAGGCGGCGCCGAGAATCTGGCTGAGCGCCTGCTGCAGCCGCCAGGCCTCGGCCAGCTCGGGATCGTCCGACAAGGCCTCGAGCGTCGAGACCGTCATCGGCCCTTCGGCCCGCGCCCGCCGGAGCTGGCGCACCTGGGCGACGAATTCCGCATCGACCTGACCGCCGGGCGCCAGTTTGACGTCCCAGTCGCCCTGGCCGGGCCGTTCCCGGGCCATCAGGTCGCGCATGCGCCGGGCGTCCGCGGCGAGAGCCACCCCCGGCCGGGGCCGCCGCAGGATGGCCTCCAGCGTCGCCGCCGTGCGTGCGCCGAACTGCGGATCGCTGGCCCAGACCACCCGGGCGCGGGTCAGGGCCATGAACTCCCAGGTGTCGGCCTCGGTGGCGTAATAGTCCTCGACCGCCGGGAGCCGCAGCGACACCGGTCCCTTGGCGGCGCCGGGCCTCAGACGCATGTCGACCTCGTAGAGCCCGCCCTCGGCCGTGTGCGCCGAAAGGGCCGCGATCAGCCGCTGGGTGAAGCGCGAGTAGAACACCCCTGCGGCCCACTGTCTGCCGTCCGACACGGCGTCGGCGGGCGCGTCGTACACGGTCATCAGGTCGAGGTCCGAGGTCGCCGTCATCTCGCGCGATCCTGCCTTTCCCAGCGCCACGACAGCCACCGCGCCCCCTGCCAGCGCACCGCCCTGGCGCATCGTCTCGGCCATGGCGGCGGGGGCGAGGGCGGCCAGGCAGGCGTCGGCAAGGGTCGTGTAGGCGCGCCCCGCCTCCTCAGGCCCGACGCGGCCGGTCAGGGTCTGGACGCCGATGCGGAACATCTGCTCGCGGTGAACGCGGCGCACCACATTCATGGCGGCCTCGAAGTCGGGCGCGGCGGCGGCCTCGACCCCCATCTGGGCGACCACGCCCGTGTCTTCCTCGATGCTGCGGGCGAAGCGCGCGTCGAGCATGCTGTCCAGCGCGGCCGGATAACGGCCCAGCGTCCGCGCGAGCCGTGGCGCGAAGGCCATGACGCCGACGACGAGATCGAACAGCTTCGGCTGGGCGAGGAACAGGGCCTGGACCTGAACTCCGCCGCTGAGCCCCGAGAAGAACACCGCGAACCGGCGGAAGGCGGCGTCGGCGGCGCCGGTGTCGGCCAGCGCCGTCAGCAGCCGGGGGGCGAGGCGGGTGAACAGTTCACGGCCACGCGCCGTCCGCGTGGCCGGGATGCGGCCGTGATGCCAGCCGCGGATGGTGTCGGCGACCATGGCCGGATCGGAGAAGCCCATCCGGGCCAGGGTCTCGAGCGTCTCGGGATCGTTCTCGACGCCGGTGAAGACCAGCGAGCCGTAGGGAGACGACAGCTGCTCCTCGCCCTCGAACAGCTCGCCATAGCGGCGGTTGACCCCGACCAGCAGCGCCTCGACCCGGGCGTCGAAAGAGGACAGATCGCCCTCGCCGGCCAGGGCCGCGACACGGGCGCGGGCGGCGGGCTCGGCCGGCAGGCTGTGGGTCTGTTCGTCGTCGAGCATCTGAACGCGGTGCTCGAGGCCGCGCAGTTCGATGTAGGCGGCGGTTAGCTCCGCACAGGCGGCGGGGTCGACGTGGCCGGCGTCGCGCAGGGCCTTGAGGGCGTTGGTGGTGCGGGGGGTGCGCAGCCCCGGGTCGCGGCCGCCGAGGATCAGCTGCTGGGTCTGGGCGAAGAATTCGATCTCGCGGATGCCGCCCCTGCCGAGCTTCAGATTGGCGCCCGCCGCCTCCAGTCCCTCGCCGGTCTTGTGGACGTGGATCTGGCGCTTGATCGACTGAATGTCGAGGATGGCCGGATAGTCGAGGCTGCGCCGCCAGATGAACGGGACGAGGGCCTTCAGGAAGCCACGCCCGGCCTCGACATCGCCGAGCACAGCGCGGGCCTTGATGAAGGCGGCGCGCTCCCAGTTCTGGCCGACGCTCTCGTAATAGGCGAGGGCCGTGGGAGCGGCGACCACGGGCGGGGTCGAGGACGGGTCGGGGCGCAGGCGCAGGTCGACGCGGAAGACGTAGCCGTCGCCCGTGCGCTCCTGCATCAGGGCGGCCAGCGACTGGGCCAGGCGGTCGACGAACCGCTGCGGTTCCACGCCCTCGGCCAAGGCCGGGATCAGGGCCTCCGGCTCCCAGAACAGGCTGATGTCGATATCGGAAGAGTAGTTGAGTTCGAACGCGCCATGTTTGCCCATGGCGAGGCCGAACAGACCCGGCACTGGGCCGCGCGGGTCGTCGGCGGCGCTGACCAGTTTGCCGCGCTCGCGCTGGTCGTGGGCGACGGCGCGAAGGGCGGCGTTGACCGAGGCGTCGGCGAAGCGACTGAGCGCGCCGGTGACCTGATCGAGGTTCCACACCCCGCCGAGGTCGGCGAGCGCAGTCAGCAGATGCAGTTCGCCCTTTAGGCGGCGCAGCGGGACGCGCAGGTCGTCGGCGCCGCCGGTCAGGGCTTCGGTGGCGGCGACGATGGCCGAAAGGCGCGCGCCGGGCGGCTCCTCGAGGATGGCGCGCAGGCGGTCGGGCCAGCGCCGGGCGAGGCCGAACAGATAGGGCGAGGCGGCGAAGACCGGGGCCAGGGCGGGCCAGGCGCGATCGAGGGTCCCGGCCCAGCCGCCGTCCGAAGCGGCCTCGGCGAGCCGTTCGCGGGCCCGGTTCGCGGCCTCGGCGTCGAGCACAGGTCCGCAGGGCGCCAGGGACAGAGCCGTCGCCTGGCTCACGCGCCTTCCGCCGGCGGCAGGACCAGGGCGACGCGCAGGCCGGGACCGAAGCCACCGTATTCGCCCGGGCCTTCATCGAGCTGGACGCGGCCGCCGTGGGCCTCCAGCACGGCTCCCACCAGCGACAGGCCGAGGCCGGAGCCGGGCTCCGTGCGGCTGTTGTCAAGGCGGACGAAGCGCTGGAGGACCCGCTCACGGTCGGCCTCGGGCACGCCGGGGCCGGTGTCGGTGACGGAGAACTCGATTTCGCCGGAGCTGCGCCGACGGGCCCGCAGCATCACCGCCCCGCCCGGCGGGGTGTATTTGATGGCGTTGTCGATGACGTTGGCCAGGGCCTGGGCGAGGAAGGGGCGGTTGGCCTCGACCATCAGGCCGCGCTCGATCTCGGCCGAGAACTCCAGACCCTTGTCCTCGGAGGCCGGCTCGTAGAGCTCGGCCATGTCGGCGGCGAGGTCGGCGGCGTCGAACAGCTGGGGATCGGGCGTACGGCCCGCCGCCGCCTGGAGCCGGGCGATGGCCAGGACGGTGTTGAAGGTCTTGAGCAGGTTGTCGGCCTCGTCCAGGGCCAGCTGCAGGGCGTCGACGCCGTCGATCTTGCCCGCCTCGGCGTCGATCAGCGACACCTCCAGCTTGGCCCGCATGCGCGTAAGTGGCGAGCGCAGATCGTGGGCGATCGCGTCGCCGGCGTGGCGGATCGAGGCCATCGAGGCTTCCAGCCGGTCCAGCATGGTGTTCAGCCCGGCGCCGAGCTCGTCCAATTCATCGCCGGAGTTGCGGACCGGCGCCCGCGCCTTCAGGTCGCCCTCCTGCACCGCCGTGACGACCCTGTTGAGCCGACCCATCGAGCGCTCGAGATTGCGGCTGACCAGCACCCCGCCCGCCAGGCCGAGCAGCAGGACGATGCCCATGGCGCCCCACAGCGCCTGAGTCAGCCGTTCCAGATAGGCCTCCGTGTCGCCGAGCGACCGGCCGACGAAGAGCATCTCGCCCCCGGACAGCCGGACCTGCACGCCGCGCGCCTGGGGCCGGGTCACGCGGCCCTCCGCATCGGTCTCGGTCAGGGGGAAGGTAATCCACTGGCGGTCGCCCTCCATCGTTTCGATGGGAGAGAGGGTCAGGCTGCCGGTGACCCGGCTGCCGTCGGGGTTCATCAACAGATAGACGAAGGTGCTGCGCGTCAGGGCCCGGTCGATCAGGGCCGCGTTCAGGGCGTCGATGCCGCGGGCGTCGTAGATGCCGGTCAGCACCTGCAGCTCGCCGCGCACCTCGCGCTCGGCGTTGACGCGCGCCTCAGCGGCCGAGGCGAAATAGACATAGGCCAGGATGGCGCTGGCCGCCGCTGCGAACAGGGCGAGGAACAGCAGCGTCAGCCGGAAGGGCGTGCGGCGAAGGAGGGACGGGAGCCGCATGACGCGGGCTCAGGCCTCCAGCCGGTACCCCGCGCCGCGCACGGTCTGCAGCATGGCGTGGTCGAAGCCCTTGTCGATCTTGGCGCGCAGGCGGCTGATGTGGACGTCGATGACGTTGGTCTGGGGGTCGAAATGGTATTCCCAGACCTTTTCGAGCAGCATGGTGCGGGTCACCGACTGGCCGGCGTGGCGCATGAGGAATTCGAGCAGCTGGAACTCGCGCGGCTGGAGGTCGATCTCCTTGCCGCCACGGTGCACCGTCCGGGCGATCAGGTTCATCTCGAGGTCGCCGACCTTGAGCATGGTGGCGACCGAGCCGGTCTCGCGGCGGCGCGACAGGGCCTCGACGCGGGCGATCAGCTCGGAGAAGGCGTAGGGCTTGACCAGATAGTCGTCAGCCCCGGCGCGGAGGCCGGCGACGCGGTCGTCGACCTCGCCGAGGGCCGACAGGAACAGCACCGGCGTCTGGTCGCCGTCCTTGCGCAGGGTCTCGACCATGCCGATGCCGTCGAGGCGGGGCATCATGCGGTCGACGACATAGACGTCGTAGCCGCCCTTCTGAGCCTCCAGCAGGCCGAAGGCGCCGTCGACGGCGTGGGTCGGTTCGTGACCGGCCTCGGTCAGGCCGCGGACCATGGCGGTCGCGGCTTCGGCGTCGTCTTCGACCACCAGGATGCGCATGGAAAGACCCCTCCGGATGCAGAATCGCCGCCGATGTTAGCGCATCGGCGGCGATGGGGGCAGTTAAGGCTTTGTCAGGTCGATTACTCGCGGGCGAGCGGCAGGACGACGGGTGAGTTGCCGTTTGGCGTGCGGACCAGGAGCAGGATGCCCGAGCGGCCCGCGGACCGAACTGCAGCGACGGCGGCGCGGAACTCGGCGGCGGTTCTTACCGGGCGGCTGTTCGCCTGCATGATGACCATGCCCGGCTGGAACCCCTCGCGGGCGGCCCTGGAATTGGGAACGACGGCATTGACGACGAGGCCCTCGACCCGCTCCGGCACATCGAAGCGGCTGCGGATCGCCGCGGTCAGCGGAGCGACGGACAGGCCTTCGACGACCTCGCCGGCGGCGGGCCCGGCCTTGGGGGGCTCGTCGGCTTCGGGCGCGGCGGGGTTGGCTCGGGCATTGATGTCGGCAGGGCGCGTCCCTGAACGGACCTCGATCCTCTCCCGCCGGCCTTCGCGAAGAATTTCCAGACGCAGTATGTCGCCCGGGCGGGCCGCCCCGACGAGACGGGTCAGCTCGGTCGACGTCTCGATCTTCTCGCCATTGAGGCTGACCACGATGTCGCCGTTGCGCAGGCCGGCGCGCTCGGCGGGGGCGTCGGGCGTGACCTCGTTGATATAGGCCGCCTCGAAATCGTCCGGCAGTCCCAGCGACTCGCGCATCTCATCCGACACGGTCCCGATCTGGGCGCCGAGATAACCGCGCTTGATCGGCTCGCCGCGCATCAGGCTGGTCGTGACCTCCTTGGCGATGGAGGCCGGGATGGCGAAGCCGACGCCGACCGAGCCGCCGGTGGTGGAGAAAATGGCGGAGTTCACGCCGATGACGCGGCCGTAGATGTCGAAGGTCGGACCGCCGGAGTTGCCACGGTTGATGGCGGCGTCGATCTGCAGGAAGTCCGTATAGGGATTGTCGTTGGCCTGCGGCAGGCTGCGGCCCGTGGCCGAGACGATGCCGGCCGTAGCCGTGCCGCCGAGGCCGAAGGGGTTACCCACCGCAATGACCCAGTCGCCGACGCGGGGCTGGGCGTCTTCCTCGAAGGAGACGAACGGGAAGTCGGAGCCCTCAACCTTGATCACCGCCAGGTCAGTGTCGACGTCGCGACCGACAAGGGTGGCTTCCAGTTCGCGCCCGTCGGCCAGGGTGACCCGGATTTCGGTCGCGTCCTCGACCACATGGTTGTTGGTGACGATGTAACCCTCGGCGGAGATAAAGAACCCGGACCCGGCGCCCTGCGTCGTCAGGGGCTCCTCGCCCTCTTCAGGTTGGGGGACCGGGATCGAGAACGGAGTCCCCGGAATCTGGAGCGCCCCGCCCGGACCAGCCCGGAGCGGCGCCTCGACATCGATCTGCACCACGGCCGGGGCGACCTGCTGGAATATGTCGGCGAAGCTGAGGGGCGCGCCTTGCGGCGGGGCGAAAAGACCGGCAGGGCCCGCGTTCGGGGCCAGGCGGCCGGAGACGCCGGACACAGGGCCCGCGTTGGCGGTCGGCCAGTCGATGACGCCGCCGGCGGTGGCGCCGGCAGCGAGAACCAGGCCGAAGGTGGCCCCCAGCATGAATTCCTTACGCTTCATCATCGGGTTCGTACGATCCTCTCCTCGGGCGCGGACGCCCGGTCAGTCCGTCAATATAGGGCCGCGGCTCCCACCGCCAACGCCGGGGCGCGAGGATAGGTCCGTCGGAGCGTCAGTGGTCAGACGGCTTTGCGTCAGGATCGGGGCGAAGCCCGTCCCCGGCGACGATATCCGCCAGCCGCGCCTCCTCCTCGGCGGTCAGGGGCGCCGCCTCGGCCCGGCGGCCGCGGGATCGCAGCAGCAGCAGGGCCAGCACGGCCGCCATCAGGGCCACGGGCCCGAACCACAGCAGCCAGGTGCCGAGGCGGACGGGCGGCTGGAACAGCACGAAATCGCCGTAGCGCCGGACGAGATCCTGTTCGATCTGCGCGTCGGTGCGGCCGGCGGCGACCTGTTCGCGGACCAGCTGGCGCATGTCGGCGGCGATGACGGCGGGGCTGTCGGCGATGGCCTCGTGCTGGCAGACCACGCAGCGGATGCCGTCGAACAGCGCCTGCGCACGGGCCTCCTGCGCGGCGTCGGGCAGCGGCCGGTCGGGCGCGGGGGGCGGCTCCTGCGCGAACACCGGGCTCCCGATCAGGCCAAGAGCCGCAATGGCGATCAGCAGGACGCGTTTCATGCCGCCCCCTTCCCCTTGCCGACGCCCAGCCGCAGCCGGCGGTCCAGAAGCGACAGCACCCCGCCCAGCGCCATGATGGCCGGACCGAGGAAGATCAGCCGGGCCCACGGGTTCCACCACACGCGCACGTTCCATGCGGGGGCGCCCGCCGCCGTCCGGCCACGCTCGCCCACCACCACATAGACGTCGTCGAGGCCGCGGAAATCGAGGCCGACCTCGGTGGTGGTCTGGCCGCCGGCGGGGAAGAAGCGGCGCTCGGCGACGACCTCGCGCGGCGCCGCCCCGGAGCGCAGGGTGACGGTCAGCCGGCCCTGCTCGGCGAGATAGTTGGGCCCTTCGACAACGCGGACGGCATCCAGCCGGACGGCCCAGGGACCGGCCTCGATGATTTCGCCGACCGCGAGAGGGCGGGCCGCCTCGACCCGGTAGCCGGTCTCGACCACCGCCCCGAGCACGAAGACGCCAAGGCCGGCGTGGGCCAGGGTCGTGCCCCAGGCGCCGAGCGGCAGGGCCCTGGCCCGGCGCAGGGTCTCCCCGAAGGAGGCGCGGAACAGGCGGGTGCGCTCGACGGTCTCGGCGAGGGCGCCGAGGATCAGCCAGGCGCCGAGGCCGATCCCCGCCGCCGACAGCGCCTTGCGCGGCTCGAACATCAGCCAGCCGGCGAAGGCGAGAAGGATGGCGAGGCCGGCGGCGACGGCCAGACGCTGGGTCACGCCCATGAGATCGCCGCGCTTCCATGAGAGCAGGGGACCGGCCGGCAGGATGATGAAGGCCACGGCCATCAGCGGTACGAAGGTCAGGGCGAAATAGGGCGGGCCGACCGAGATGGTCGAGCCGTTCATCGCCTCGAGGATCAGCGGATACAGGGTGCCGAGCAGGACGGTGGCGCAGGCGGCGGTCAGGAACAGGTTGTTCAGCACCAGGGCGCCCTCGCGGCTGACGGGGGCGAACATTCCGCCGCCCTTCAGCTGCGGCGCGCGCCAGGCGAACAGGGCGAAGGCCAGGCCCGCCGTGCCGCCGAGGATGGCCAGAAGCATCAGCCCGCGCTGCGGGTCGACCGCGAAGGCGTGGACGCTGGTCAGGACGCCGGAGCGCACCAGGAAGGCGCCGAGCATCGAGAAGGTGAACGCCAGCAAGGCGAGGAAGGTGGTCCAGCCCGCCAGCGCTCCCCGTCGCTCGGTGACCACGGCGGAGTGCAGCAGGGCCGCGCCGGCCAGCCACGGCATGAAGCTGGCGTTCTCGACCGGGTCCCAGAACCACCAGCCGCCCCAGCCGAGCTCGTAATAGGCCCAGAAGGCGCCGAGGGTGATGCCGACGGTCAGGAAGGCCCAGCTGGCCAGGGCCCACGGCCTGACCCAGCGGCCCCAGGCCGGCCAGAAGGCGGAATTGGCCCGGCCCTCGACGAGGGCGGCCACGGCGAGGGAGAAACAGACCGAAAAGCCGACGTAGCCGGCGTAGAGGAAGGGGGGATGGAAGGCGAGCGCCGGATCCTGCAGCAGCGGGTTCAGCGACGCGCCCTGGAACGGCGCCGGGTTCAGCCGCGCGAACGGGCTGGAGGTGAAGACGGCGAAGGCGAGGAACAGCACGCCGAGCAGCCCCTGGGTGGCGACGGCGGAGGTCTTGAGGCCGAACGGGAGGTTGCGGGCGCGGGCCAGGACGGCGCCAAAGCCGGTCAGGACCAGGCACCACAGCACGAGCGAGCCCTCGTGGCTGCCCCAGGCGGCGGCCACCTTGTAGAGCATCGGCTTGTCGGTGTGGCTGTTGGCCGCGACGTTGGCGACCGAGAAATCCGAGGTGGCGAAGGCGAAGATCAGGGTGGCGAAGGCCAGGGCGACGGCGAGGGCGGAGGCCATCGCCGCTCCCTCGGCGGCGCCGGCCAGCACCGGGCTGCGGCGCAGACGGCCGGCCACGGCCATGCCGGTCTGCAGGGCGGCCAGCGCCAGCGCCAGGATGAGGGCGAATGCGCCCGTCTCAACGATCACGAGCCGGACACTCCGGCTTCGGGCCGCCACTCGCCCTTGGCCTTGAGGCTGTCGGCGACCTCGCGCGGCATGTAGTTTTCGTCGTGCTTGGCCAGAACCTGGGTGGCGCGGAAGGTCCGGTCCGGCTGGAAGGCGCCCTGGGCCACCACGCCCTGCCCTTCGCGGAACAGGTCCGGCAGGTCACCGCGGTAGGTCACCCGGGTCGTGGCGACCGTGTCAGTGACCACGAAGGCGACCTGGCCCGCGCCGTCGTGGACCACACTGCCGATCTCGACCAGGCCGCCGAGGCGGACCACCCGGCCCGCTGGGGCCTTGTCCGGCGTCGCTTCCGAAGGTGAAAAGAAGAAGGTCACGCTGTCGCGCATGGCGAACAGCGACAGGCCGACGGCCAGCGCCAGCACCGGTGCGACCGCGGCCACGATCCACAGGCGACGGCGCGCCTTGGGAGACCTGGGCAGCCAGCTCATCGGGGGCCTTCAGCGGGCGGGAGACGCGCCTCGAGATCGGCGCGGTCGGGATCGCGAGGATCAAGGGCCGCGATCAGCGGCAGCCACATCTCGCGCGCGGCCGCGGTGTCGCCTCGCGCCAGGGCCGCCTCGCCGAGGAAGTAGCGTGCGCCGCCCTGGTTGGGGTCGAGTTCGAGCGCGCGGCGGAAGGCGGCCTCGGCATCGCCGCCGATCGCGCCCTGGTTGGCCCGCACGAGGGTCTCGCCCAGTCGCGCCCAGCTCCGCGCATCGTCGGGCTTGAGGGCCAGGGCGCGGCGGAAGGCGGAGGCTGCGCCGATCGGATCGCCCGCCTGCGCGCGGGCGGCGCCGAGCATGGCCAGCGCCTGGTGATCATTGGGCCGTTCCTCGACCACTCGCGCCACAACCGCCGCCATCTGCGGAGGCTGGAGCGTGTCGAGCTGGCCGGACCATTCGTCCACCCGGCGTTCATAGGCCTGATCGGGCAGGCCCGGCGCGCCAACGAGCAGGTACAGGCCAACCGCTCCGGCCGCTGCCACGCCGATGCCGCCCAGCACCGCGAAGCGATCCGCTGCGCCGGCCTGCACCGGGGCGGACTCGCGCCGCGCGGTCAGGATGCGGCGCCCCGCCTCGGCCCGGGCGGCGGTCCAGCCGGCCTCGTCGAGCAGGCCCCGCGCCTTCAGCCGGTCCAGTTCGGACAGTTCCGCGGAGGCGGTGGCGGCGGTCACGACCTCGCCCGCGTCCGCGCCGCGCCGCGCGCCGGCGAGCACCAGCAGGCCCGCGAGCGCCGCCAGCATCGCCGTCATGATCCAGAACATCGTCATCGCCGCGCGATGTAGCCGATCAGGCGGCTCGCGACGAGGGCCTCGAGCCGCCCTTGCCGCTCCCGGCGACCGCGGCGCGACGACGCACCGTCCGCGCGGCGTCCTTCGCGTCGACGAGATCGAGGCAGCGGGCGGCGAGTTCGACGAGCCGCAGGGCGTTGACCTCGTCCGCGGCCTCGCCGTCGTTGATCAGCAGCAGGGCCTGATCGGCGTAGTCCGTGAGCCGGGCGGTCAGGGATTCCACCAGTTTCTTGCGGTCGGACTCCGCCCCGAAAGTCGAGGCCGGGCCGCGCACGGCGCCGACGAGCTTGAGCAGGTTCCGCGCGGCCTGGACGGTCTCGCCCTGCACCGGCGCGGTTAGTTGCGGCGACTTGCGGGTCATCCGCCCGGAAATCTGGATGCGTTCCAGCGGCAGGGCCTTGTCCACCGCCCGATCGGCGGCGCGCAGGAAGGCGGACAGCTGGCCGGCGATGCTGACCCGCGCGTCGCGCACCGACTTGCCCCAGACGCTGAGCGGATTGAGGGTCAGGGTGACGTCCAGCTCGTTCAGGACATTGGCGCACCAGGTCAGGTCCTCGATGATCGGATCGACCGTCGCCAGTTCCGATCCGGGCCGGAAGGCCCCGATCCGCGCCACCCGCGCGTCGACGCCGGAGATCAGCCGCTCGATGAAGCCGGACAGTTCGGAGGCGCTGAGAAAGCCCTCGCGGCCGGAGGAACAGGAACTCTGGGTGATGATGCGCAGGATCAGGACGGCGTCGTCCAGGTGCGAGAACAGCATCTCCAGCACCCGCTGCGCGCCGTCGAGATGGACGCCGGCGCAGTCCTTGAGCAGCAGGCGCAACTCGGCGATCTGGTCGCCGTCGGGGCGCTTCAGCCAGACCTCGAGCGACGGCAGGCCGCGCCGGGCCAGGTGAGCCAGGTCGAGGCAGGCGGCGAGGTCGGCGAGGCCGCGCTCGCGCCGCTCGGGTTCGAGCTCGGGAGGCCAGATCAGGTCAGGGCGGTCGCGCACGGCCGCGGCGGCGGCGAGGCAGATGCGGTCGCAGACGGCCACGGCGTCCGCGCCCTCGCGGTCAAGTCGGGGCAGCAGGGCGGGCTCGCGCGTCGATCCGGCCTTCCACAGGCGCGGCAACACGGCGGCGGGGAAGGTCATGGCCTCGACGCCGTCCCTGCGTGGCCGGAACATGGGCAGCAACGGCGCCATCACGAGGCGACGGCGGGTCCGGTCACGAACCTCGTCGGCCAGCATGTCGGCGAGCTCCAGCGCCCGTGCGCCGGGCAGGGCCACGGCCACGGACGACAGCTTCACCAGCATGTCGTCGGGCGCCTGCTCGATCAGAGCAGCCAGGGCGACGCGATGGGCGACAGACAGCCCGGACATTCAGACACCTCGCGACCGGTCAATCGTCCGGCCGCCGGCATGCTGCCCCCGCGGGGTTAATATCCGCTATCCGACGGCGGCTCAGGTCTCGGCGGAGGGCAGCTCCAGTACGGCCTTGAGTCCGCCCAGTTCGCTGTCGGCGAGCGAAATCCGCCCGCCGTAGGCGCGGGTCAGTTCGACGACGATCGAGAGGCCGAGACCCGAGCCCGGGGTGGTCTCGTCCATGCGGGCCCCGCGCAGCAGGGCGGCTTCGCGCTGCTCCTCCGGCAGGCCCGGGCCGTCGTCCTCGACCACCACGACCATCTGTCCCAGTCCGGTCGGCCCGGCCGAGACGCGAACGCGGCGCTTCGCCCACTTGCAGGCGTTCTCAAGCAGATTGCCGAGCAGTTCCTGCAGATCCTGCCGCTCGCCGCGGAAGGCCAGTTCGTCCGGGGCGCGCCAGTCGATGACCACGCCCTTGTCCTCGAACACCCGCTCCAGCATCACCGCCATCTCGTCCAGCACCTCGGCCACCGGGGTGATCTCGCCAAGCATCTGGGCGCGGGCGGCGGCGCGGGCGCGGCGCAGGTGATGATCGACCTGGGCCTTCATCACCTCTGTCTGCCGGCGCACGAGATCCGGCAGCGGTCCCTTCTGCGTCCCGGCCTCGGCCAGCATGACCGACAGGGGGGTCTTCAGCGCGTGGGCGAGGTTGCCGACGTGAGTGCGCTGGCGCTCCACCGTCTCCTGATTGTGGTCCAGCAGGCGGTTGACCTGTTCAGCCAGCGGCTGGATCTCGAGCGGATAGCTGCGGGCGATGCGGGCGGCCTTGCCCTTGCGGACATCCGCGATCTCGTTCCGGAGCGCATAGAGGGGCCGCAGGCCGATCTGCACCTGCAGGAAAACCGCGATCACCAGGCCGAGGCCGAGGATCAGCAGGGCCGTCCAGGTGAAGGTGGCGAACTGCTGGGTGTCGCGGTCGATGTTCGAGCGGTCGATGCCGGCCAGGAAGACCACCGGCTCCGTCCGGCCCGGGAGCTGCTTCATGCTGGCGGCCACCCGCAGCGGCACGCCCAGGGGCCCTTCCCCGCCCGGACGCAGACCGTCGGGGTCGTTGTAGCTGATGGTCGCGCCGCGGGCGGCGGCGAGCCGCGCCGGGAGCTCCTGCGGAATGGTCAGGCTCTCGCCCGCCAGGGAAGGCGAGCGGACGAGGATGCGAAGCCGCCCGTCCGGGCCTGGCTCCGCCACGGCCCAGTATTTGCCCGACAGGGCGCGCAGGGTGCGGTCGTCCTTGACCTCGCTGACGGTCAGGGAGCCGTCAGTCCCGGCGTCGGAGGCGAGGACCACCTCGTCGATGGTGTCGCCGAGGACGTTGCCGAGCCGGCGAAGGGCCGATTCCTGATACTGATTGGTCAGCGCCCAACCGGTCAGGACGAGGGCCAGGACAATCCAGGCGGAGGCGAGCCAGATCAGGCGGCGCGTCAGGCTTCGGCCCGGACGTCCGAACCAGCGGCCCCAGCTGCGCGGCGCGTCGGCCGCTCCGGTTTCGACAGGGCCCCCCGCGCCGTCCGTCACGTGTCGTCGCTCTCCCCCGGCAAGGGAGTCAGCCGGTAGCCGAGACCGCGCACCGTCTCGATCCGGTCCGGACCGATCTTCTTGCGCAGGCGGCCGACGAAGACCTCGATGGTGTTGGAATCGCGGTCGAAGTCCTGGTCGTACAGATGCTCGACCAGTTCGGTGCGGCTGATCACCCGGCCCTGGTGCATCATCAGATAGTGCAGCAGCCGGTATTCAAGGGAGGTCAGGCGCAGGGGTTCGCCATTGACGCTGGCCCGCGCGGCGCGGGGGTCGAGCCGCAGTCCGCCGCACGCCAGGGTCGAAGACGCGATGCCGGCCGAGCGCCGCAGCAGGGCGCGCAGGCGGGCCAGAAGCTCCTCGGTGTGGAAGGGCTTGGTCAGGTAGTCGTCCGCCCCGGCGTCGAAGCCCGAAACCTTGTCCGACCAGGCGCCGCGCGCGGTCAGGATCAGCACCGGCGTGGTCTTGCCCTCGCGGCGCCAGCGCTCGAGCACGGAGACGCCGTCGATCTTGGGCAGGCCGAGGTCGAGCACGATGACGTCGTACGGCTCGGTGTCGCCGAGGAAATGGGCTTCCTCGCCATCGGCGGCATGGTCGACGGCGTAGCCGGCATCGGACAGGGCGCCCTTCAGCTGGCGCGATAGATCGGCGTCGTCCTCGACAAGCAGCACGCGCATTCAGCGTTCTCCGATTACGCGGCCGGTGCGGCCGTCGACCATGATGTCGGCGACGCGGCCGCCGGGATACTCCCAGCGCACCACGATGGTGTCGCCGCGATTGCTGGCGCCCAGGAAGCGGCCTGGCCGACCGGCGGAGGCGCGCTGGACGGCGGCCCCCACGCTGACGCGAGGGCCGTGGTCCTGCAGGTCGCGAGGCGACCGTTGGCGCTCATCGCGATCGCCACGGTCCTGCTGTCGCTCCGCACGGTCGCCACGATCCTGCGCCGCAGCGGACAGGGGCGCGGCGGCGAGCAGGGCGGCAAGGATGTAGACGGGCATCCGGGTCATGGGCGACGGTCTAGGCCCCAGGCTCTGAACGACGGCTGAACGGCGAGTATGGACATATTTCACCGCCGCCGCCGCCCCCTCTTCCCACGTCTCGCGCCACCATTTCGCGCCTCTCCCCGCGCATGAGGCGCCGCATGGATGCGTTGTCATCGACATGAACGCAAGCTGACACAAGCCGTTCAGATCGGGCTCAGGCGGAAAGTGGTCTTGTCCAGGTCAGCGCAGCCACCCGGCCGCGTCGAACGCGAAGGATAAGACCGATGATGAAGAAAGCCCTCATCCCCGTGCTGGCCATCGCCGCGGCGTCCGTCGCGGTTCCCGCCGCAGCCCAGAACTACGACCGCCACGACCGTGGCGACCGCTATGAACAGAACCGTGGCGGGTGGCAGTCGATCAGCCAGCGCAAGTACCAGCTGGACCGCCGCATCGACGTCGGCCTGCGCAACGGCTCGCTGAGCCGCCGCGAAGCCAGCCGGTTGCAGGTGCAGCTCAACAGCCTGATCCGCCTGGAGCGCAACTATATGCGCGGCGGGCTGACGCGCTGGGAGCGCAACGACCTCGATCAGCGCTATGATCGCCTGGCCGTCCAGGTGCGGATGGAACGTCGCGACCGCGACAACCGCCGCTACTAGGCCCGACTTTTCCTCCCCGAAAGGTCCGGGGGGCGTCGTCCGAAAGGGCGGCGCCCCCTTTCCTGTTCGGGGACGCGCAGCCGGCTCTCGATCACGGTCACGCCACGGCCCCGCAGCAATACACGATCGCCCCTCAGCCGGGTTTCGATATCGCCGCCCCGGCCCGGAAAGGCCTGATGGAACCGCACCGTCGGGCGTCCGAGCTTGTCCGCATAGAGCGGGCCCAGGATGCAGTGGGCCGAGCCGGTGGCGGGATCCTCGGGCACGCCGCAGCCGGGGGCGAAGAAGCGGTCGACCACGTCGACATCGTCTCCGGCGTCGGCCAGGGCGCAGACGATGACCTCTCCAGCCTCCCCCGCCTCGCCCTGCAGCGAGACCAGGGCGCCGATGTCCGGGCGGAGGCTCCGGACCGCCTCCGCATCCGTCAGCACCGCGACCAGATAGCGGCCGGCCCAGACCTCGACCGGCTCGACGCCGAGGGCTTCCGCAAGGCCGGCGACCGGGCCGGTGCGGCGGGGCGGATCGGCCGGGAAGTCCATCTCGTAGCCGTCGCCGGCGCGGCGCACGATCAGCGGGCCGGAGCGGGTGTCGAAGGTCAGGGCCTCCGCATCGACGCCGAGTTCGGCCATCAGCACATGGGCCGAACCGAGCGTGGCGTGCCCGCACAGGTCGACCTCGCGCCCCGGCGTGAACCAGCGCAGATCGAACCGGGCGGGATCGTCGGTGCGCCGCAGGAAGGCGGTCTCGGCCTGGTTGTTCTCCTTCGCCAGCGCCTGCATCCAGCCGTCGGAGGGCCATTGATCGAACGGCTCGACCACGCAGGCGGGGTTGCCCCGGAAGGGGGCGGCGGCGAAGGCGTCGACGGTCCACTGGCGCATCAGACGGCCTCCGGTTCGATGATGGTGAGTTCCGGCCAGCGGGCCGTCGCATTGGCGGTCGCCTTGGCCCACCCCCGGGCGAGGGGACGGTTCGGGTTGGGCCGGATGGTGAGCGAGAAGACGTCCTCCAGCCCGAACGGGGCCGCCACGCTGATCGTATCGTCGTCTTCCAGCCGCACGCCGACGGCGAAGGCGGGGGCGACGAAGCGGGCCAGCGCCTCGTCCGTGCCGGTCAGGGCCTCGTAGGGTTCGCCGAATTTGTTCTTGAACCATAGGTGGACGCGGGCCTGATTGCGGACCTCGACCATGTCGCGGAACGGCGGCTCGAAGGCGGCGGCGACGCGGCGGATGACGGCGTCCTCGGCGTCCCACGAGGTGTCCGGGTCGAAATAGCCGAGGTCGTAGTCGCGGATGCCGTATCCGGGCGAGCGGCCGGTGACGGCGTTCCAGACGCTCTGGTAGACGGCGCCGGAGAAGACCCGCCAGTCGTTCAGGCCGAGGCTGCGGACGGTGGCCAGGACGTGCATCAGGCCGGGATCGGCGCGGACGATATCGGCGAGCCGGGTCTCAAGATCGCTCATCGGGCGTCCCGCAACGGCCAGCCGTGATCCAGCGGCCCGTGGCCCCGTCCCAGCCCCGGGGCCCGGCGGATCGCCTCGGCGACATAGGCCCAGGCCTCGGCCACCGCGACCTCCAGCGGCAAGCCTTTGGCAAGGCCCGCGGCGCAGGCGCTGGCGAGGGTGCAGCCGGTGCCGTGTGTGTGGCGGGTGTCGAGGCGCGGGCCTTCCAGCAGGGTCTCGCCCGCCGGGGTCAGCAGCAGGTCGATCACCGTCTCGCCGGGGACGTGGCCGCCCTTCATCAGCACCGCCTTGGCGCCGAGGGCCAGCAGGGCCTCGCCGGCGCGGCGTTGACCGTCGAGATCGGCGACGGCGAGGCCAGTCAGGGCCTCGGCCTCGGGCGCGTTGGGCGTCAGCAGGGCGGCGCGCGGGACCATGAGACTGCGCACCGCCTGCACCGCCTCGTCGGGGAGAAGCGGATGACCGCCCTTGGCGATCATGACCGGATCGACGACGGCAGGGGCGCTGGACGCGTCGAGGATGGCGGCGACCCGCTCGACCACCTCGGTAGAGCCCAGCATGCCCGTCTTGACGGCGTCGGCGCCGATATCATCCAGCACCGCCCGGGCCTGGGCCTCGATGAGGTCGAGCGGCAGGGGATGGACGTCGTGGACGCCGAGGGTGTTTTGCACGGTGATGGCGGTGATGGCTGTGGCGGCGTAGCCGCCCATGGCCGTCACGGCCTTGATGTCGGCCTGAATGCCGGCGCCGCCTCCGGAGTCGGAGCCGGCGATGATCAGGACGCGTCCGAGGGGCGAGGTCATGGCGAGGGGATGACCAATCGCGGGCGCGACGGCAAGGGTGATGTCGGGATTGGAAGGCGGATCATTCGCTTCGTGTCTCAGCTTCCCAACGGGCCGCGGAAGATGAACCAGGCGCCGAGGGCGATGAAGGCGAAGCCGACGGCGTGGTTCATCGTCAGCTTCTCACCGAGCCAGAACACGGAGAAGGCGGCGAAGACGAGGAGGGTGATGACCTCCTGCATCGTCTTCAGCTCGGCGGCCGAATAGACCTGATGGCCGATGCGATTGGCCGGGACGGCGAGGCAATATTCAAAGAAGGCGATGCCCCAGCTGACCATGATGACGATGGCCAGCGGTTTCGAGCCGTGTTTCAGATGGCCGTACCAGGCGAAGGTCATGAAGACGTTCGAGACGATCAGCAGCAGGATCGGCGCGACGGCAGGTCCGGTCAGAAAATTCATCGGCCGGCCCCCGACGCAAGGATTGCGGACTGCACCGCCAGGGCCTGGACGGTCTCGCGGACGTCGTGGACGCGGATGATGTCGGCGCCGCGGCGGGCGGCCTCCAGGGCCAGGGCGAGCGAACCGCCGAGACGGTCGTTGGCGTCGGTCGCGGTCGGGTCGATGGACTGGATGGTGCGCTTGCGGCTGGCTCCATAGAGGATCGGGAAGCCGAGGGCCGTCAGCCGGTCGAGATGAGCGGTCAGGGCAAGGTTGTGCCGCGCCGTCTTGCCGAAGCCGAGGCCGGGATCGAGCCATATCCGCTCGCGGGCCACGCCGGCCGCCATGGCCGCTTCGGCGCGGGCGGCGAGCCAGTCGGCGACCTCGGCGACAACGTCGTCATAGTGCGGGGCGGCCTGCATGGTGCGCGGCTCGCCCTTCATATGCATGAGGACCACGTCGCAGTTCAGGTCGGCGGCGACGCGCATGGCGTCCGGGGCGAAACCGAGGGCGGCGACGTCGTTCCACATGGTTGCGCCCGCGGCGACGGCGGCGCGGGCGACGGCGGGCTTCATGGTGTCGATGCTGATCGGACCGTCCCAGCGGGCGCGCAGGCCCTGGATCACGGGAACCGCGCGAGCAATCTCGTCCGCCTCGGGCACGGGCTCGGCGCCTGGCCGGGTGCTTTCGCCGCCGACGTCGAGTATGGCGGCGCCCTGCCCGACGAGCTTGAGGCCATGGGCGACCGCGGCCTCGACCGAGGCCAGACGCCCGCCGTCGGAGAAGCTGTCCGGCGTCACATTGACGATGCCCATGACGCGCGCCGTCATTCCGCCCTCCCCTGTGGATGAAAGGTCTCGCCGCGCCGCAGCATGTCGACGAACCGGGCGATGGCCCTCTCCCGGCCGGCGGCCGTCTTGAGGGCCTGCAGGCGAAAGATCAGGGCGAAGCGGTTCTGGGCGGTCAGGATGTCGAAGCTCGCCCTCGCCTCGGGCACGGCGTCGATGGCGGCCATGAGGTCGTCGGGCACGACCGAGCCCTTGACCCGGTAGGCCTGCGCCCAGCGGCCATCCGCCTTCGCCGTTTCGACCTGTGTCAGCCCGTGGTCCGTCATGCGGCCCGCGGCGATCAGGCGCTCGACGTTCTCGACATTGATCTGGCTCCACACGCTCTTCCTGCCGCGGGGCGTGTAGCGCTGGAGGAAGCTGGCCTCGTCGAGCCCCTTGCGAATGGCGTCGATCCAACCCCAGCAGAGGGCGACGTCGATGGCCTCCTTCGGGGTGATCGAGGGCGTGCCCGACCTGACCTTGTAGATGCGGATCCAGACCTCGGGCTCGCGGTCGTGGTGGCCGGCGAGCCAGCGATCGAAGGCGTCCGGATCGGGGAAGGCGTGGACGCGGTTCGGATCGACGGACACCGGCGCCATCAGTCCTTGCCCCCGATCAGCGCGCCGATGGCCTCGAGATAGGCGCCGAAGGCCTTGCGGCCGGCTTGGGTGATCGACACCCGGGTCAGGGGCTTGTTGTTGACGAAGCTCTTGTCGATGGCGACGTAGCCGGCGTCTTCCAGCTTCTTGAGGTGGACCGAGAGATTGCCCTGGGTCGCCTCGAGCACCGTCTTGAGTTCGGTGAAGTCGGCGGCGTCGACGTCGGCGAGATAGACCATGATCCCCAGCCGCATGCGGCCATGGATGACGTCGTCGATCCGTCCGAGGTCGGCCAGCCCCATGGCCTCAGACCGCCGTCCGCGCGGCGCGGGCGTCGCGGAACATGATCCAGCCCGGAAGGGCGAACAGGGCGAACAGGGCGACGGTGCAGACGCCGAGATACCAGAGGGGCTCGCGAACCAGCAGGCCGAGGGCGACGGCGGTGAGCCATCCGCCGAGCGCCGTGGCCAGCATCCAGCCCTTCCGCTTCAGCGTCCAGGCCATGTACCAGGCGGCCGCCTGGAGAGCGAAGACGATGGCGGCATAGTAGAGCCAGATGGCGAAGTCGTGGTCGCGGTACGCGCCGACGCCGAAGACGATGATGACCGCGGTGTTGGCCATGCCGGTGGCGCTGAAGGCGGCGTTGAGACTGCGGCTGGCGGTCGTGCCGCGATTGGCCGGGCCCTCCCTGCGGTCTTTCAGGATGGCCCAGGTCAGCACCGCGAGGAAGCTGATGGTGATCAGGACGACGAAGGCCAGGTTGGCCAGGTCGGGCCAGCGGATCAGTCCCACGGCCTGGCCGATGTGGAACAGGCACTGGAGGCCGTAAAGCAGGCCGCCGGCCAGATAGCAGACGGCCAGGGTCATCGGCGTGCGCCCGCCGCCCTCGACGATCGAACGCATGAAGGCGAGGTCGTCTTCGGGCGAATGCAGGCGGGGCTTGGCGGACATGGGTTCGATTCTCCGGAGCCGGCTCGTCCGGATTGGGTGGACGAGCCGGTCAGGCTTGGCAAGCTATTCGGCGGGGGCGAGGACGGGTTGGCGGGGGCGCCGCCACGGGACGCGGCGGCCGTTCAGCCAGCGGCCCATGAAGGTGTGGCGGACCATCAGCTCATAGGTGATCAGGCAGACGGCCAGGGTGCCGAGGGAGATCCCCGCCAGCTTCAGCCCCCACGGCGCGGCCCAGTCCTGGATCCAGACCTGGGCCAGCATGACCAGGGGCAGATGCAGGATATAGATCCAGTAGGAGGCGTCGGAGAGGTAGCGCAGCGCCGGGTTGCGCCCGGTCACGAAGCGCAGGCACAGGCCCATGGCGGCCAAGGCCGAGGCGTAGACGGCGAGGGCGACGACGGCGGCGGCGAGCGCCTTGTCGGCGGTCGGCTCGACCATGGGCGCGAGGCTCGGTCCGCCGGCGAGGCTCCAGGCCCAGACGCCCGCGGCGACGGCCACGATCAGGAACAGGGGCGACCAGGCCGCGATGCGGCCCAGCAGGTCGCGGCGGCGATCCAGCAGGAAGCCGAGGCCGAAGGCGAGGCCGAAGCCGACGAGGGCAGCCGTGTCGGGGACAAGGCCGGCATCCGGCGTCGGGACGGCGAAGAAGGCGATCCACGCCGGGTCGAGCCACATCGCCAGCGCGAGAGGGATGGCGAGGATGAAGGGCGTCCACCAGCCGACGAGGAGGCCGGTCAACCGGTCGACGGCGCGGCCCCAGCCGCCCTTGCGGTCCAGCGCCGCGAACGGCGCGCGCAGGATCAGGGTCGCGGCGCAGAAGAGGGTGAGGACGTACAGGAACCACAGATGGGTCAGGGGGAGGTTGGTCCAGTCGTAGGTCGGCGGCGGCGGCGGCGGCGCGCCCGGGACGACGAGGCCGTTGGCGTGGGCGTTCCAGACCAGCGCCGTCACGATCCCGGCCATGACCGGGAACCAGAAGGCCAGCAGCGGCCCGGCGATCCGCGAGGCCCGGTCCCGGGCGAAGCCCAGCCAGCCCTTCCGCGCCAGCATCATGTGGGCGAACAGGCCGGCGATCAGGAAGAAGGCCGTCATCCGGAACAGGTGGATGGCGAAGAAGAGCCAGGCGGCGCCTGTCGAACGGCTGTCGTCGGCGACGATCCACGTCTGCTGCGGAAAGAAGGCCAGGCTGGCGTGCAGCACGACGCCCAGCAGCAGGGCGCTGGCGCGCAGGGCGTCGAGGCCATGCAGGCGGTCGGACGGTTCGTGACGGATGGCGGACATGGGTTTCTCCCCTCTCTGTGGAAGCCGATCTACAACAGACTTGTTTGATTTGCAAACTTGTTGGCGCAGAACAACCCGGAGCGGTGGAGATAGCAGGCGCCGGCGCCGCCTGCGGAACAGGCGGTGCGGGGAGGGTGCGGGACAGCCGGGCCTCGCCCGGATGTGTTTCTGGTTTTACCGTTTCGACGAGGTGACTGCCCCGCGCGGCCGTTTTCCACGCGCCCTCC